>Ga0210036_1002568_pt1 | contig 19103 bp, 19 predicted proteins | sample CryGeymeta201515_FD_185469 | JGI IMG/M metagenome (GOLD analysis project Ga0210036, IMG submission 185469) | Groundwater microbial communities from Crystal Geyser aquifers in Utah, USA - Crystal Geyser metaG 2015-15 (SPAdes) (version 2) | ecosystem: Environmental > Aquatic > Deep subsurface >...
TCTGTCATTCCCGCTTGTCGGGAATCCTTCTTTGTTGAGTATATCAGATGTGATCGGATAAGAAGAAGGATTCTGGACAAGCCAGAATGACAAGGAGAAGAGGGATTCTGGACAAGCCAGAATGACAAGGAGAAGAAGGATCCTGTCGATTCGTAGTTATCTCTTGATAGCTGAGTAGTTAATCCTGAGGAATAACAAATTGTGATTTTTTTTTGAGTTGTGAATGCTCATGAATTAAAGGAGGCTTGAAATTATGAAGAGGGTTTTGGGTGTTGTTGGGGTTTTGATGGGTTTGGTGGTTTGGGGAAATGGGTTTGCAATGGCGGCTAATGTGGATGTGCGTAATGCTTCGGGTAGTTTTATTGGGGGTTATGCTACTATTCAGGCAGGGATAAATGCCTGTCCAAGTGGCGGCGTGGTCTCTGTTTCAGCCGGGACTTATATGGAGGCGATTTATATTGATAAGCAGATTGCACTGGTTGGGGTGGGAATGCCGGTGATAGATGCCTCAAACTTAGGGACCAATACAAGCACGGCTACGGTTACCTTTAGCAATTCTAATTATGGCGCATTTTCTCCAATTATATAGTGGATGATTTTCCGATTTGGGAGTAACACCTATTGGAAGTAGTAGGAAGTTAGAAGTAAATATTTTTCACTTCTCGCTTCTTACTTTCATTTAGCGAGTGAAACATGTCCAAATTTGTCCAAAAATCTCTCTTCCTGTGATAATCAACTTTTTTAAATTTTTCTTGACTTGAACCATTTTTATATGGTATAATTTTATCAGATAGAAAATTATAGAGATGAATGTTGAGAAATCAAAAGAATTTGTAAGGTCGTCATTCACTTCAAAATTTACAGAGAAAGAACAGAACGAAATCGAGCCGAGAAATAACTATGACAAAAGATTATTCAAAACTGGAAAAAGACGACTTGCTCAAAGTGATTGAGAAACTGGAATCCCGTAAAAAATACGGGTTGATTTGGGACGAGGAAAAAACCAAAGAGCAATTTGAAAAGGAATCGGAAAATGCCCTGCCTGTTTTGAAAGAAATTAAGGGTAAAGAAATCAAAACTGATGTGAACAAGCCGATCAACATTTTGATTGAGGGCGATAATTACCACGCTTTGTCCGTTTTGAATTACACCCACCAAGGCAAAATTGATGTTATTTATATTGATCCGCCGTATAACACAGGGAATAAGGATTTTAAATACAACGACCGTTATGTTGACAGAGGGGATTCTTATCGACATAGCAAGTGGCTTTCATTTATTACAAAGCGATTAAGGCTTGCTAAAAGTTTATTAACAAACGAAGGTGTTATTTTTATCTCAATTGGTGATGATGAATTGGCTCAATTGAAAATATTATGCGACGAAATTTTTGGCGAAGAAAATTTGCTTTCAATAGTATCGAGAAAATCAAAAGCAACAAGCAATAAAGGGAATTTTTTTTCACCTTCAACGGATTACATTCTTGCTTATGCTAAAAATTATCTTTTGTTAAGTGATTTTGATGATGCATTTGCCCAAACAACAGACAAATATCTAAAGTTATTCAAAAAAGAAGATAAACGAGGTAAGTACAATATAGTATCTCTGTATATGCCGAGTTTAGATCCTCGTCCTAATCAAAGATATTTTATTACTTGTCCTGATGGATCAAAAGTCATTACGCCAGAAGAAGATAAAATGTTTCGCTGGATACCGACAACATTTGAAAAGAATCTTAGGGATGATCGAGTAGTATTTATCAAAACAAAAACATCTCCTCTAATTGATGAAAAAGGAAATCAAGCAAAATGGAATATCTATACAAAAATTTATTTACACGAAAGACAAGAAACTGGAATGAAGCCGTTGACATTTATTGATATGCCAAACTCGGCTGGATCAAAAGAATTGATTAAGATGGGAATTGATTTTGCGTTTTCAAAGCCTCGTCAGTTGGTTGAACATTTAATTCGAATTACAGATAAAAAAGAAGATATTTATGTGCTAGATTTTTTTGCAGGTTCTGGAACAACAGGTCATGCTGTATTGAATTTGAATAATTATGACGAGGGTAAAAGGGTTTTCATTCTTTGCACAAATGATGATGAAATTGATCACAATGGAGACAAAAAGAAGCACAGAATTTGTACCGATATTTGTTATCCGCGTATAGAAAAAGCTATTAAGGGATACGCAACGCCAAAAAAAGACAAGGTAACCGGACTTGGCGGAAATCTTAAATACTACAAAACCGCTTTCGTTAAAAATTCCATTAGCCGAGATGATTTAAAAATGCGGATTACGCGAGAATGTACGGAAATGCTTTGTTTGCGTGAAGGAATTTTTGAAGAAGTAAAAGCCAAGCCCGATTATCATATTTTTGAGCAAAACGGCAGAATTATGGGCGTGTATTATTCAATGGAACGGGATAGTTTGGCAGAGTTAAAAAAGGAATTAGACAAAATGGAAGGCGAAAAGATTTTGTATTGCTTTACTTTTGATTCGTTGGGATTAAATAAAAAAGACTTTGCGGACTGGAAAGATGTCAGTATGGAAGCCATACCTCAGCCGATTTTGGATATTTATAAGGAAATATACAATTTATAACATTATGAGACAAAATATTTATTTAAAACATTTTCAAGAAAAAGCCGTTAACCAATTGGTAGAAAGCGCCAAAGCGTTTTTGATCTCCGAAAAACGGGACAAAAAATTATTTTTCAATCGCCGACTGGAAGCGGAAAGACAATCATGATGGCAAATAGCATTATTCAGTTGATTGAAGAATGCAAAACCGAAATCAACACCGATGTCGCTTTTTTGTGGCTCTCTATTGGCAAAGGCGAACTGCATTTGCAAAGTATGACGACCCTTAAAAAGGTGTTTGATGTTTTTCCGACCGTGAGCTTGATTGATAATGAATTTGCGGGCAATCGGGAATGGATCAGAAGTTATGAAGTGGCAATCGGCAACTGGGAAAAATTGCGTATCAAAAAAGATGGGCAGTGGAAAAATGTCATTATGAAAGACGGCGAAAAGTTTAATTTTCGCCAAGTATTGCAGACGACCAGAGAAAAAAGAAAATTGATTTTGATTATTGACGAAAGTCATGTCGGGAAATCCACCAACCGCACACACGAACTATTGGAAGAAATCCAAGCCGATTTGATTATTGAAATGAGCGCTACTCCGTCTATTGAAACCACGCTGGACGATTATCAAAAAGGATTTTGGCAAAGCGCGCCAGTGGATGAAAACAGCGATTTTGTTTTGCCATCTGACCATACCAAGGGCGTGCATATTCGCATTGACCCGCAAATGGTGATTGATGAAGGTTTAATCAAAAAAGAACTATTGATCAATCCAAAAATTGACGAGATTAAGGATAGCGAAACTGACTCTCAGGAAGTAATTTTAGAAACTGCCTATCAAAAACGGTTAGAATTGAAAAAACTTTTTGAAACCGTAGGCGTGGATATAAATCCGCTTGTTTTGGTGCAAATACCGACAGCCGAAGCGGGCGAAGATAAAATAAAAGCAGTTAAAAAGTTTTTGGCAGGTAAAGGAATCACCGAATTAAAAAACGGACAAGGCAACGGCAAGCTTGCCATTTGGCTTGCGGAGCAGAAATCTGAAACTTTGAACTGGGTGTCCGAGCCGGATAATGAAATTGAATTTTTGATATTCAAACAAGCGATTGATACAGGCTGGGATTGTCCGCGTGCTCACATTTTGGTGAAGTTTAGAGAATCGCACAGTGAAACTTTTGAAATCCAAACAGTAGGGCGTATTTTGCGAATGCCGGAGCAAAAGCATTACGCGAATAAGGACTTGAATCGCGGATATATTTATACCAATGTCCAAAGCATTATCGTCAAAAAAAAGGATTGAAGAAAGCGAACAATGGTACGATTTTGAAATCGCCAAAGAGAGCTTTTTCAATCAATACACCGATGAGCTTGCGGATTATGAAAAATATGTTTATGAGCCATGCTATTTGAGCACGGCGCGTCTCAATCCCGAAAAGAATTTTGAAGAGTTCTTGAAAAATAACGATGATAAAATTCTTTGGTGGTGGAAAAACGGCGAAAATAAGCAGGATTATTTCGGCATTAAATACGAATACCCCGCCGGGGTTATTCATACTTTTTACCCTGACTATCTTGTGCAATTGGTTGACGGACGACTTGGAATTTTTGAAACGAAAGACATGAACGACCAACAGGGCGGGTCATATACAAAAGCTAAAGCTGAAAAATTGCAGGAATTTATCAAAGAGCAGAAAGGCAAAAAACTTTTCGGCGGGATTACGATTAAAAAAAGGGACGGTTGGAAAATAAATCAAAAATCGGTATATAATTGGGATAATTGCGAAAAGAACGATTGGAATGATTGGGAGAAGTTAAAATTTTAGAAAGTGCGACAGATTTGTTAGCACTACGACAGTAAGTGTCCTGCCAGGTACTCCGGGTACTCCGAATGCTCTGGTTTATGTCTCCGGCAATAATCAGGCTGATGCCTGCTCATCCACCCTAAAGGGGACATCATCTATGCTAAGGTGCATATTCGTAACGCAACAAATTTGTTGGGTGCTGAGGTTCATCTATCCTTTGACCCGAAGATATTAGAGGTGGTTGTGGAGATTGAGGATGGTTTTTGAGCGAGAGGGCGGGGGTGTCTTTAGTTTCGCTTTCGTGTATTTCGTGATTAAAATTTCTAAAGAGGTTAATCAGCAATTCTCATTATGGTAAAATGGATAAGGGGGAGATATAGAGATTAATCGGTAGGACAGGCATTCTTGCCTGTCATCTGCAACAGGACAGGCAGAAATGCCTGCCCTACCGACAATTCTGTTGATAATCGACACCATCTCCTCTATTCCCTTATTCCCCTTTGAACATAAGTTTTGCCATAATGAGAATTGCTGGAGGTTAATATGAAACAAGGCATTATTTTATTATTTATCATTATTTCGTGTGTTGTCTGTAGTGCAGAAACAAAATACTACGGCTTGCCCGGTGAATACCTTCAGTGGGGGACTGGTGCGAGGGCTATGGGTATGGGTGAGGCATTTTCCGGGCTTTCGGATGATGTATCTGCAATTTATTTTAATCCAGCCGGTCTTACCCAAATCAAAAGCGGACAATTCACGGCCATGGCATCTAATCTTTTTGAGGGTTCGTTCTATAACTTTCTGGGATTTGCTCATCCCACGCAAAAAGCAGGTGTGCTGGGGTTGGGGGTAGTATTGCTCAACTCAGGCGACATGGAAGAGACAAACATTCGGCAGGAGACACTCGGCAAGTTTCAGGATTCAAGGCAAGGCATCTTTGTCTCTTATGGCAAACGCATCTCGCGATCGATAAGTTGTGGGGCAAGTGTAAAGCTCGTTTCTCAACAGATTTCCTCATTTAATGGCACAGGGATTGGACTGGATGGTGGTTTATTTCTCTTGCCACGGGATCGTCTTAGCCTTGGAATTAGCCTCAAGAATATTATTTCACCTGTTTTAAGATTACAAGAAGAGGAAGAAAAATTTCCATTTTCCCTTCAAGCAGGTCTTGGGTCACGGATGCTTAATAATAATCTTATCTTTACCATGGATGTTGATAAAACACTCAAACAATCCCTTCATGCTCGAATTGGTGGTGAATATTGGCTGCGAAAAAAAACCATTGCCTTGCGAATGGGTGTAGATAGTGGTAAGTTAAATGCCGGATTTGGGATAAAGCGGGATAAGTATGGATTTGATTATGCCCTTGGCTTTCAGGATATTGGGGTATCCCATCGGCTATCTTTTACATGGTCATTTGATACCTTTGGCATACTCTTAACCCCTGAGCCAGATGTTTTTTCACCAACAGGCAAGTTTAACCAGACAAGGATAAAGATTCAGGTAAAACAATTAGAAAAAATAAAGAGATGGTCATTAACCATATTCAATAAGTGGGGAAATAATATACGATACTTTGAGGGCAAGGATGATATTCCGCCATATGTCATCTGGAACGGACGCGATGAAAAACAACAAATTGTATTTGATGGAGAATATATATGTGTTCTGGAGATTATGGATAAATCAGGGGAAACCTTTAAGTCTGTTCCTGAAAGTGTGTTTATTGTAACCACTACCTCTGATGTGAGCGTGCCAATGGAGATAGGGGAATAATTCAAGCTGTGCAATCGAGTTTTTTAATACAGAGAACGCAAAGATTACGCAAAGTTCGCTTATTTCTCACACAAAGCCACAAAGATCACAAAGATATATGAGATTTTTCTTCTTTTCTATCCTTTGTGTTCTTTGTGTCTTTGTGTGATTAATTCCGATTGCACAGCTCGGAATAATTTGGAGCGATATGTAAAAGGAGGACATATGCAAAAAACTATAAAAAAATCAATAACTTATTCTGGCATAGGTCTCCATACCGGACACAAGGCACACCTTTGTCTTCGTCCAGGATTGTCAGATACCGGGATTATATTTTTTCGAACGGATATGCCTGATTCCATTTGTGTGCCGGCAAGGATTAATTTCATTGATAATACCCATAGAGGGGTTTCATTACGGCATGATTTAACTGAAATAAAGACGGTTGAACACATTCTGGCTGCAATAAATGGATTGGGAATAGATAATCTGATTATAGAGGTGTCAGCACCTGAGATTCCAGTTGGTGATGGGAGTTCTCAAGTATTTGTAGAATTACTCAAAGAGGCTGAGATTATCTGTCAGGATGAGTATGAGTCAAAAACATCCATTAAGATATTATCCCCTATCTGGGTATCAACAGAAAATAGTCATATTGTTGTTCTTCCATCTGAAGACTACAAAATCAGCTTTACCCTTTGCCTTGAGGATTCTTTTGTAGGTTCTCAATTTGCTTCCTTTTCCATTTCTCCAGAGATTTTTGAACAAGAGATTGCCTCAGCCCGAACCTTTGGTTTCCTTAAAGAGGTAGAACAACTCAAGAAACAAGGGTTGGCAATGGGTGGAAGCCTTTTCAATACTGTAGTTATTGGAGAGGATAATTTCTTAAATAGTTTGCGGTTTAAGGATGAATTAGTCAGGCATAAGATTCTGGATATGATTGGTGACCTATCCTTGATAGGCAGACCCATTCAGGGGCATGTGATTGCTGTTAAATCAGGACACGAACTTAATCTTAACCTTGCCCGTAAGATATTGGGTGGAGGCATCCCTTGCAGCAACCGTACCTGAGTCTTTATCAATCAGGTGTATTAGCCCAACGGGTGCAAGAGGCATACCAAATGCTGGAGGGGTGTCGGGTATGTCCAAGAAATTGCGGGGTTAATCGACTAAAGGGCGAACAAGGATTTTGTCAATCAGGGCTATTACCCGTAGTTTCAAGCTGTAATTCTCATCATGGCGAAGAACCTCCTATATCTGGATGTCGTGGTTCTGGTACCATTTTTCTTGCTAATTGTAATCTGCGATGCGTATTTTGTCAAAATTATCCCATCAGTCAACTTGGTGTAGGCAATGAGGTTACGGTTGAAGAGCTGGCAGGGATGATGTTGAAACTTCAGAAAAAGGGTTGCCATAATATAAACTTTGTTACCCCAACGCATTTTACCCCGCAAATTCTTCATGCTATTGAACTGGCTGTAAGAGATGGCTTAAATATCCCACTTCTCTGGAACACCAACGGCTATGAGAGTGTAGAGATGTTGAGATTGCTGGATGGTGTTATCTCTATCTATCTTCCAGATGCAAAATATATCAACCCTCAAATGGCACAAAAATATTCAAATGCCCCTCTTGATTATCCAGAGGTCAATCTGTCTGCCTTAAAAGAGATGTGGAGACAGACAGGTTCATTAATTGTTGATGAACAGGGGATTGCCCAAAAAGGCATGATTATACGACATCTGGTATTGCCTGAGGGAATTGCCGGCACAAAGCAGGTGTTGAAAATGTTGGCTCAGGAAATATCGAAAAATGTACATATCAGCTTGATGTCTCAATATTTTCCAGCCAATAAGGCTGCATCCTATCCTTCCATTAATCGAAGGATTACCAAACAAGAATATGATGATGCACTCAAGTGGCTGGAGCAAGAGGGGTTGTGTGAGGGCTGGATACAACCGTATTGTGAGGAGGAATAAATACAATAAACATATTGAAATGCAAGATAAGGCTTGTCCATGCTATTGCAGGACACTACTCGGACAGCAATTCTAATTATGACATTTTTACCGCATAAACACATAACAACTCACTACGGAGACACGGAGACACAGAGGAAAATCGAAGGACAAATCTCTTATTTGAATGTGGCTGAACGCAGATTTTTGGAAATTTGAAGCATTATTCTGTGAATTTATAAAAATTTGCATTCCGTCAGCTTGTTTTTTTAAGTTATTCTCCGTGCCTCCGTGTCTCTGTGGTGAATCTGAAAATCCATAATGAGAATTGCTGCTACTCGGAAATTTTGCTTGACTTTTTTAAGTAATAATAGTATAATTTTGGGTAATTACTCTGGTAATGTAATAAAGAACACAAACCTCACGAATAGTCGAATGCCACGAATAATTATGAAGTTGCAGAGACATGAGTTAAAGTTGGTCATGGAATTTCACATCTCTTCCTTTAACCTTCCAACTCTTATTTGCGGATGAAAGCAAGGAGTAAAAAACAATGAATAGGGAGAAAATCTTTGAAAAGATTGTACAAATGCTTAAGAATTATGGGGCAAGGAAGGTAGCAATCTTTGGTTCTTATATAAGAGGAGAGGAAAAATCAGAAAGTGATGTAGATGTTATGGTGGAATGGATAGGGAAAAGAAGCCTTCTTGATATTGTGGGAATAGAGCAAGAGTTGTCTGATGCAATAGGTATGAAAGTAGATTTGCTTACTGAAAAGTTCATAAGTCCTTATCTAATAGATAGGATACAGAAAGAAATGGTGGTGATTTACGGATGAAAAAGGATTGTCTCGTATATCTGAAACATATCTTGGATGCAATCCATCGAATTGAGAAATATACAGAGAGAATTGATTATATGGATTTTATGGAAAATAATCTGGTTCAGGCTGGTGTAATCAGAGAGATGAAGATAATTGGTGAGGCAACCAAAAGATTATCTGATGAGTTCAAGGGGAAATATGCAGGCATACCCTGGAGGAAAATAGCAGGAATGAGGGATAAATTAATACATGATTATATGGGTGTAGATATGGATGCTGTTTGGAATGTGGTTGAAAGAGATATGCCCCAATTAAGGGAGAAAGTAAAAGGCATATTTACAGAAGAAGAAGGCAGATGAGAAGGAGATAAATATGACAAAATACATTATGATTTTAATGGTTACTATTCTATTATCCAATTGTGCCTCACAAAAGGATACCAATACCCTCAGATTAAGACTCTCCTCTGACCCCACTACCCTTGATCCGGCACTTATGGTGGATGTGGTTGGTGGTATAGTTGGTGCCAAGATATTCAATGGGTTGGTGAGATACGGGGATGGAATGAAGATTGTAGGTGATATTGCCAAAAAATGGGATGTCTCGCCAGATGGAAAATCATACACATTCTACCTTAACAATAATGTGAGGTTTACTAATGGACGGTTATTGAATGCAAATGATGTTAAGTATTCATTCCAGCGAATACTTAATCCTGAGACAAAATCACCGCGAAGATGGGTATTTAAGGATGTGTTGGGTGCGGATAAGACTGAGGATGGAGTTGTTGAAGGGTTTGTGGTGAAGGATGCACATACCTTCCAGATTGTTCTTACAAAGCCATTCTCTCCATTTTTAGGGTTTCTGGCTATGCCGGCTGGATATGTTGTTCCTATGTAAGAGGTGAAAAAATGGGGTGAGGATTTTTCTGAACGAGTAGTGGGTACTGGACCATTTAAGATGACTAAATGGGTGCATGATGATGTGCTTGTTTTAGAAAAAAATACAGAATATTTTGATAAAAAGCCAGAGGTGGATGGTATTGAATACAGAATAATCCCGGAGGAGCTTACCGCTATGGCTGAGTTTGAGTCCGGGACGCTTGACGCTATTGGATTGCCTATGACAGAGTTTGAAAGATTTACGACAACAGATAAATGGAAAAAAATATTGTGGAGCAGGTAGGGTTGAATGCTTATTACCTTGGCATAAACTGTCAGAAGAAACCATTTGATGATGTCAGGGTGCGGCAGGCTTTGAATTATGCCATAGATAAAAAAGCAATTATAGAGACAGTCCTGCAAAATCAAGGCGTTCTCTCTCATGGTCCTATTCCATCAACCCTGCCCGGGTATAATTGCAAGTTGCCTGCCTATGAACGAAATACGCAGAAGGCTAAAGAGTTATTAAAAGATGCCGGATGTCCAAATTTAACCATGAAAATATATCAAAAGCCAAGTCGCGAGGCATTGAATATTACGGAGGGAATACAGTCACAGCTAAGTGATGTTGGTATTACGGCAAAGATTGTTCAAGTTGAGTGGAGTGCCTTAAAAGAGATGATCAATCAGGGTAAGTGTGATACTTTTTACATGGCATGGCTGGCAGATTATCCGGATGCAGAAAATTTCCTTGCCCCATTATTTCATTCAGCAAATTTTGGTGCTGGCGGGAATCGTGCTCAGTATAAAAATGAAAAAGTAGATAAATTGATTGAGACTGCTCAGGCAACCACGGATGAAAAGAAAAGGAATAAGATTTATCAACAAATTGAGACTATTATTCATGATGATGCCCCCATGGGTCTTTTTATGGCACCAAAAGGAGTTTGCTGTGCATCAGGATTGGGTTAAAAACTACAGGTGTTTTCCTATATATAACGCAGATAAGGGTGTGGCTGTAGGGTTTAATAAGATGAAACGGCAATAGTGTCGTGTCAACTTATGCGATATCGCAAATAGTATTGTCATCCCGAAGGAGTACTCGACTGAGGGATATTAACAATATGAAGACAGAGGAAAGAAAAAATGAAGAAATTACCAATAGGTATTCAAACATTTAGTGAAGTGATTAACGAGAATTATTGTTATGTAGACAAGACGAGAATAATATACGAACTCATAAACAATGGTAAATACTTCTTTTTATCCCGTCCGAGGAGATTTGGGAAATCCTTATTGATAGATACGATACAAGGCTTATTTGAGGGTAGAAAAGAATTGTTTAAGGGTTTATGGATAGACGATAAATGGGATTTTGGCAAGAAGTATCCGGTTATAAAGATAGATTTTGGGGCAGGGGTATTTAAGGAAAAGGTAGAATTAAACAAAAGAATACATGAGATTTTAGAGGTTAATCAAAAAGAATTGGGTGTTAGGTGTAATTTTGAAACAACAGCAGGTTGTTTTATAGAACTCATAACAAAAACAGCAGAAAAATACAATCAAAAAGTGGTTATACTTATAGATGAGTATGATAAGCCAATTTTAGATAACATTGAAAACCCAGAGATTGCACAAACGATGCGGGAAGAGCTTAAGAATCTATATTCTGTCCTTAAATCAACCGATGCCTGTATCAAATTTGTCATGCTGACAGGGGTTAGTAAATTTTCTAAGGTATCATTATTTTCAGGACTGAATAACTTGAGAGATATAACCATAGATGAAAGATATGCCACGATATGTGGTTATACTCAGAATGATTTGGAAACAGTATTTGCAGAACATTTAGTAGGAGTAGATTTAGAAAAGGTAAAACTGTGGTACAACGGATATTCATGGCTTGGTGAGGGTGTATATAATCCATTTGACATTTTATTATTTTTAGGTAGTGCAAACAAGGAGTTCAGGAATTACTGGTTTGAGACAGGGAGTCCGACATTTTTATTAAAATTATTGAAGGAAAGGAGATATTACATACCAGAGCTTGAGGAAATAAGAGCAGGCGAATCATTGATAGGTTCATTTGATGTAGATTGTATAGAGACTGATGCTTTGTTGTTCCAAACAGGATATTTGACGATAAAAGGCAAAAGGCAAACAGGGGCAAAGATAGAATATGAATTAACATATCCAAACTTAGAGGTAAAAAGCTCCTTAAATGATTATTTGCTGTTTTACCTGAATAAAGATGTCCGAATCAAAGAGAATACACAATCAAAGGTTTATGATGCCATAGAGGCTTTAGATTTTGAACTATTAAAAAATACATTCTTCAGACTTTTTGCCGCCATACCCTATGAATGGTACATGAAAAATGAGTTAGACAAATATGAAGGCTATTATGCGTCAATATTTTATGCTATATTTGCCTCGCTTGGATATGATTTAGAGGTAGAAGAGTCTACTAATCGTGGCAGAATAGATATAGTGATAAAAACCGATAAGGTAGTGATAATATTTGAGTTTAAGATCATAGATAAAGAAAGTGAGCAAAACACCGCATTGGAGCAGATAAAGAATAAGAAATATTATGAAAAATACTTGAATTCAGGCAAGGAGATATGTCTGGTAGGGATAGAGTTCTCAAAGGTAGAGAGAAATATTGTCAGATTTGATTGGGGAAAAATGGGGACAGCACCCTATTTCCCCCCCAAAATAAAGTGAAGGAGGGAGAAAAAATGTCCATTAATTCATCAATGTTTAAGGCATACGATATCAGGGGGATTTATCCTGATGAATTGAATGAGGATGTAATTTATCAGATAGGCAGGGCATTTGTAGAGTTTGTCAAGCCAGAAAATGTTGTGATTGGATACGATATTCGCCTTTCCTCCCCATCACTATTTGTTGCCTTGAGTCAGGGGATTATGGACATGGGCGTAGATGTTATTACCCTTGGAGAGGTGTCCACAGACATGGTTTATTTTGCTAATGCCTGGCTTGAATGCGATAGCGGTATTATGTTGACAGCCTCTCATAACCCTCCCCAATATAATGGGATGAAAATGGTTAGAGAACAATCCATCCCCATATCAGGGGATACAGGCATATATGAAATTCGGGATCTGACCATTAAACAAGAATTTACCTCATCTGACAAAAAAGGTACACTAATCTCAAGGGATATTTATGATGAATATGTGAAACATGTGCGTTCCTTTATTAATCCAGAGGTATTAAAACCTTACAAAATAGTAGCTGATGCAGGCAATGGGATTGGGGGCAAGGTGGCTTCAGGGATTGTTAAGGGGTTACCTGTAACGATAATACCCATGAATTTTGAGCCAGACGGAAGATTTCCAAATGGGGAGCCAAACCCTTTACTTGAAGAAAAAAGGGCTGGAATTATAGAAAGAGTTAGGCAAGAAGGGGCTGATATTGGTGTTGCCTGGGATGGTGATGCTGACAGGTGCTTTTTTATTGATGAAAATGGTGAGTTTATCGATGGTTATTATATTACTGCCCTTCTGGCTGAGGCATTTCTGAAAAAAACCCCAGGGGCAAAGATAATCTTTGATCCGCGGCTGATATGGGCAAACATTGATGTGGTTAAGCAATATGGTGGTATTCCTCTTATTAATAAATCAGGGCATGCCTTTATCAAGGAAAGGATGCGAACAGAAGATGCCCTTTTTGCCGGAGAGATGAGTGGTCATTATTATTTCAAGGATAACTATTATGCAGATAATGGCATGATTCCTCTTGTTTTGATTCTGGAATTGATGTCTATAACTAATAAGTCGCTATCTGAGTTGTTATTTCCCTTGAAATCAAAGTATTTCATCTCTGGTGAGATAAACTGTGTTGTTGACTCTCCAGCAGAAAAGATAATGGAGATTGAGGAATATTACAAGGATGGTGAGATCACACGCATTGATGGGCTGTCTGTGGAATATCAGGAATGGCGGTTTAATCTTCGTTCTTCAAATACAGAGCCACTTATTCGACTTAATATTGAGGCAAAAAATAAGGGGTTGTTAGAGGAAAAGACAAGGGAATTGAGAAATAGGTTGGGGTAGGAAATATGCATAACGATGAAACCAACAAAAACCATAACTTTATATTCTTTAGTGGATTTGTTGTATTCTGGATATTTATGATGATAATTATGGCAGGTCTTGGAAAGGGATGGAATGCTTGTGAAAATAAGATGTTGCAGGGGACATTATTCTCATGGGGGCAGGGCGGCAACTCATCCTCGCAACAAATTGCTGGGACAATAGAGGTTTTATTGCCTGAGAGTAATGATGAATTGTTGGATATTAATGAGTTAAGACCATATAATGCCTTCTATCCACCAATGTATTATGAATCACCAGAGACAATAGAGTATAATCATATTGATATAAAGCCTATGAAAGCCATAAGATTTGGACGGGAAAGGGATGCCAGTGGTGTTCAGAATGATGTGCATATTATTGCCATAATAAGTGAAAAGTGAAAAGTGAAAAGGGAAAAGGGAAAAGGGAAAACCATCTGCAACCTTAATGATAATCAGGACGAACACACAGGTTCGCCCTTACAAATATTATTTCTATCATAATTTTTCACTTTTCACTTTTCGTTTTTAGCTTTCATATTGGGGGATTAGCTCAGGTGGTAGAGCGACTGCTTCGCATGTAGTAGGTCAGGGGTTCGAGTCCCCTATCCTCCACCATAAATTTGGCAAACATGATATGGACGCTGATGGACGAAATGGACACAGATGGACGCTGATATTTTTCTTTTATTATCAAATGTCTGTAATCTTTTTGTATTTAATTTATCTGCGTCCATCTGTGGCTAAGTAGTTACCACTTGCAATTTATTCCTCCTAAAGTAATCCGCATAAAAGCCCGATATATGATATTAAAGGTAACAATGATACAAAAGCTGGACAAATGGTGAACAGGAATGTTCGCCCTTCGTTTCAGGGGTGAAAAGCCATTTTACACTTAACAGAATTTTTATCATATATTGAATCAGAAAAAAATTATTCCTCTCATACCATTGCTGGATACAAGAATGATCTCCTGTCATGTGCTGAATTCTTAGGAGATAATGATCTGGAGCTTGGCAGGGGTGAGTTGGATCATCTCTGGCTGAGACGCTATCTTGGTGAACTTCAGAAAAAGCAATATTCAAGAAAAACTATTGCTCGCAGGTTAGCTGCCTTAAGAACCTATTTCAGGTTTCTGTGTCGTGAGAAATATTGTCAAACAAACCCGGCCAGGGCACTTCGTACCCCAAAATTAGAGATGCGGCTTCCAAAATTCCTGTATCCCGAAGAGATGACAACCTTAATTGATACCCCTGCGACAGATAATGTCCTTGGATTAAGGGATAAAGCTATCCTTGAATCGCTTTATTCCAGTGGGATGCGGGTTAGTGAACTGGTTTCCTTAAATATCACGGATATAGAATTTGAACGAGGCATAGCAAGGGTTATGGGTAAGGGACGAAAGGAAAGACTGGTGCCTTTAGGCTCCTATGCCCTATCAGCTATTCGTCAATACCTTGATATTCGTGATAAAGCCCTGCAAGGGAAACAGGAATCTGCTATATTCCTGAATCATCGCGGCAAACGGATTACTGATAGAGGGGTGAGGTTGCTAATTCATAAGATTACTCAAGCACAAGGGTTTGAAGATGTCAGTCCACATACAATGAGACATACATTTGCTACACATATGTTAAATAATGGTGCAGACTTAAGGATTGTTCAAGAATTACTTGGTCATGTAAGCCTTTCTACAACCCAAATCTATACCCATGTAACCAGGGAAAGATTGAAAACTGTTTATAATAAGGCTCATCCAAGGGCGTGAGTCGTCAAGGGGTCGGGGGTCGGCTCCATCCAATGGCGTGAAGGAACAGGTCCCCTGCAAACGGACCCCTGTCCCCTGCAATGCTACTGGTTTTGTAAGGAGCTTCCGTGATGAAAAGTGAAAAGAACATAAGAGGTAATTTGCAGTTCAACAATGATTATTCTTCCATCTAACAGACTGCTTAATGTCTTGGAAAATGAGGACAGCGACTATTTTTCTCATTTTTCTAAAGACAAGATAACGGTGATAGAGGTAGATAAAATAGTTGGTGCCATTAACTCTGCCCTTCTCTGCCACCCCTCATCAATCATTACCATTATTTGCTCTGGGGATCCATTATTTTTTGGGATTGGCAGAAGGCTTATTAAGGAATTTGGCAGGGATATGGTTGAGATACTTCCTGATTTATCAAGTATTCAATTGGCATTTTCAAGAATAAAAGAGACATGGGATGATGCCTTCCTGATGAGCCTTCATGGAATCTCTGGCCAAAAGCGACTTGGGTATGGGATGAATGATATTCCGTCATTTCTTGTAAAATACAACAAGATGGCGATTCTGACAGATAGCCGTGAAAATACCCCTTGTGCCATAGCAAAAACGCTCATTTCCTCACCCATTACTGCCAATCTTGGGCTGATAATGTTCGTTTGTGAAAGATTGGGCTACCCGGATGAAAAGATTACAGAGGGAAAACCGCAGGAGTTTATTGATATGCCTTTTACAGAACCAAATGTGGTTGTTATAAAAATGGATTCGGAACATGTAAAATCATGTGAAGCCACCCTTTTCGTCATAGGTGTAGGTCCAGGAGACCCTGAATTATTGACACTGAAAGCGATGCGAATTCTCAGCAGCGTGCCATGCATCTGTGTTCCTAAGGGAAAAGAAGAGGGCAGCAGTCTTGCCTTGTCTATTGTAGAGGGGGCATTGAACCTTGAGGGTAAAGAGATTATCCCTGCATATTTCCCGATGAAAAAGACAACAACATGTCGCCATGAGCTTGATACAAAATGGCAAGAAACGGTGAAATTAATCATGGACAGGATTGATAAAGGCATGTCCGTGGCATTTATTACCCTTGGTGATCCTACTCTTTACAGCACATTCTTTTATCTTTATGACAGGCTTCTTGAACTCAATTCCGAACTGGATATTCAGATAATCCCTGGCGTATCTTCCATAAATGCAGCAGCATCAAGGGCAGGTATTCCTCTTGGGCTTGCAGATGAAAGAATTGCTATCCTTCCGGCAAATTATGTGGATGATCTGGAAGAGACACTCAAGCGATTTGATACAGTTGTGTTAATGAAGGTTCACAAGGTATTTGATGATGTTGTGAAAACCCTTGACTGTATGGGCATTCTGAACAGGGCATTGTATATCTCAAGGGCAGGCATGAGGGATGAAAAAATATTTGAAAACATCATGGATGTAAAAGCAGAAGACCTTGATTATTTTTCAATGATGATAGTGAGGAAATGATGAAAATGGAGAGAGTATACTTTGTAGGTGCGGGTCCGGGCGATCCGGAATTAATTACCATTAAGGGCAGAAAATTACTTGATCAGGCAGATGTAGTTATTTATGCCGGAAGCCTCGTGAATCTTGAGATTATCAGGGGCATTAAGGCAGAGATCTTTGACTCTTCAGTGATGACCCTTGAGGAAATAATAGATACCATGACTCGTGGTATTGCCATGGGCAAGATGGTAGTCAGACTTCACACAGGCGACACATCATTTTATAGTGCCATATCAGAACAGATAGAACGGCTTTGTGCATCAGGCATTGAATATTCCTAGGACTTACGCAAAATGAGAAAATATCCACCATATATGGTATTTTGAAAAGTAATGACCACCAGATGTGGTAGGCAAAGTGATGTTTTGCGTAAGTCCTAATTCCATTATTCCCGGCGTATCCTCTGCCATGGCTGGTGCAGCCATACTCGGACAGGAACTAACCATACCTGAGATAAGCCAAACAGTAATCTTCACAAGATTTGAAGGCAGAACACCTGTGTCTGAAACAGAAAAACTGCGAGAATTGGCAAAACACAGGGCAACCATGGTTATCTTTTTGAGTGTTGGAATGATTGAAAGGATCAAGGATGAACTCTTGCATGGTTACCCTGAAGATCACCTATTGCGATTATCGAAAAGGCATCGTGGCCAGAGCAGAAAATCGTGAGAGGAGAATTAAAAGACATTGTGGAATTGGTTGAAAATGCCAACATTAAAAAGACTGCCTTGATATTCGTAGGTGAAGCATTAAGAGCATCCATAGAAGCATCAGGAAAGGAGTCAAGATTGTATCACAAGGATTTCAGGCATGGATGTAGGAAATAAGGCAGGAGCAGAAAGAGGACAGTTTACGCACAGACAGGAATGTCTGGGCTACGATTAGGAGGAATATACAAAAGGAAATGAGAATAAAAAGCTTTCTTGGTTCAAAAAGATTAGCCATAGCCCTGCTTATCATCTTAAGCCTTGCCTGCATCATTGGCAGTATCAAGAATAGCGAGGCATATTATCACTCTTTCTGGTTTGTAGGCATATTAGTCCTACTCAGCCTGAATATTCTTGTCTGTTTTCTCAACAGACGCCGACGGATGGGTTCGTATCTTGTCCATTTGGGTATCTTAGTCATCCTCTCTGGCGGCGTGATGGGTAGTCTCATGGGGTTTGAGGAGGATGTAAATGTCAGGGAAGGAGAAATAGCCTCTCTTCTGCACTGCGACCTCAAAATAAAATTGCACAACTTCCTGATTGAACGGTACCCTGATTCATCCATGCCAAAGGATTATAAAAGCAGGTTGACCATCATAGAAGGCGGTAGGGAGGTCTTGACCAAAACAATAGAGGTTAATCACCCGTTAATCTATAAAGGTGTCTGGTTTTACCAGTCAAGCTATGGTCAGGATGGGGTAAGAAGTGTTAATCTAAATGTGAATGGCATTGATTGGACAGGAAGGCTTGGGGAGAGCTTCAGGATTCCAAAAACAAGCCTTGTGGTTAAGCCTGTCCAGTTTTTGTTTGACTTTACCTTAGATGGGGGTAAGGCTTACTCAAAAAGCGAGGAGGCTAATAATCCAGCCGTTAAATTAGAGGTTTATGATGGAAAGCGGTTGAAATTTAGTCAATGGGTCTTTTCTAAATTTCCAGATTACCATCAGAAAGAGGAAGGAATGGGGTTTCGACTTACAGGGTTTACTGCCATTCCATACTCAGGCATTAAGGTGGTAAAAGACCCCGGCTTGGTGATTTTTTGGATTGGCTGTTGTCTGCTTATGGCAGGGATAGCTATCTCATTCTTTGGAGTAAAGGTAACTACTCAGGTAAAGGAATTTACCACGGAGAACACATAAGTTGATAGGTTGATAGGTTGATGAGTTTATAGGTTAAAGGAACACAGATTCAT
>Ga0210036_1002571_pt1 | contig 19083 bp, 15 predicted proteins | sample CryGeymeta201515_FD_185469 | JGI IMG/M metagenome (GOLD analysis project Ga0210036, IMG submission 185469) | Groundwater microbial communities from Crystal Geyser aquifers in Utah, USA - Crystal Geyser metaG 2015-15 (SPAdes) (version 2) | ecosystem: Environmental > Aquatic > Deep subsurface >...
TCGGCGCGCAAAGCCTGGTCAAGGATTTCTTCAGCGGGTTTTTCATGCTGCTGGAGAATCAGGTGCGCGTCGGTGATGCGGTGGAGCTGGCGGGCAAGCTCGGCGTGGTGGAAGAAGTTACCCTGCGCAATACGGTACTGCGCGACAACGAAGGCAACGTGCATTACATCCCGAACGGCGAAATCACCGTGGTCACCAACAAGTCGCGCGGCTATGCCTTTGCTCTGATCGATGTCGGTGTGGCGTATCGCGAGGACCTGGACGAGGTGTACGCGGTAATCCGTGCCACCGGCGCTGAATTGCGCGCCGACCCGGAAACCGGCCCGAAGATCCTGGAAGACATTGAAATCCAGGGCGTGCAGGACTGGGCCGATTCGGCGGTGATCGTGCGCTGCCGCATCAAGACGGTGGCGATGGAACAGTGGGCGGTGCGCCGCATATTCCTGGCGCGCCTGAAAAAAGCCTTTGATGTGCACGGCATCGAGATCCCCTATCCGCACGTCACGCTGTATGCCGGTCAGGACAAGCTGGGCAAGGCACCGCCGTTTCCGGTGGCGCTACCCCGGTAGGTCGGGCTTATGCTCGTGCTGTTGGGGTTTGGCTCCTTATCCCCAAAAGGGGCAAGAACCTCTTCAAAGGGTAAACAGGCTGCCTCTTGTGGATGCGGCCCGACAGGTGCGGATATTGCGCAGGATGATTTTCATTCGAAATCGTCCGCCGTGCTGCTGTCGTTATGCGCGTGGAACAGTTGTTCCAGTTCTTCTTCGAAAAAGAACTTTTCCGCGCCGAAGGCGGGCTTGAGTTCGTCGATCCAGGTGGCGGTTTCGTCGTATTCGGCGAAGAACGGGCGCTGCACCCAATCCGGGTCGCGGCCCTGCAGGAAGCGCATCACCATCACTTTGCGCTCACCCGCGTCGGCCACGCCCAGCACCTGAATCTTGCCCGGGGTGGCCGACATGCTGGGGCCGCGCACGGTGCGCGCCAGACCGGACACCTGCTGATACGCCTCGCGGAAGATCTGCCAGGCACGCACCAGCGGCACCGAAAAATAGTGCTGCGCGCCGGTGTCGCGCGCGAGGAACATGTAATACGGCACGCAGCCCAGCTTGACCTGCTCTTCCCACATTGTTGCCCACAGCGCCGGGTCGTCATTGATATGGCGCATTACCGGCGACTGGGTGCGGATCATCACATTGGCCTCGCGCAGATTGCGGATCGCCTGTTTGACCGTCGCGCTTTCCAGTTCGCGCGGGTGGTTGAAATGCGCCATCAGCGCCAGTTGCTTGCCCGCATCGGTTACCTTGCGGAACAGCGCCAGCATCTCCTGCGCATCATCGTCGTCCACGAATTTGTGCGGCCAGTAGGCCAGCGCCTTGGTGCCAATGCGGATATTGACCAAATTGGGCAAATCGGCCGACAGCAGCGGTTCGATGTAGGCGGCGAGGTTCTTCGCCGACATGATCATCGGGTCGCCGCCGGTGAACAGGATGTCGGTGATCTGCGGGTTGCGCTTCACGTATTCGACCAGCTTCTCCACCTCGCGGCTGGCAAACTTGATGTCGGTCAGGCCGACGAATTGCGGCCAGCGAAAGCAGAAGGTGCAGTAGGCATGGCAGGTCTGGCCTTGGCTGGGGAAGAAGAGGATGGTCTGGCGGTATTTGTGCTGCATACCGTGCAGGGTTTCGCCGTCGAGCACCGGCACGTTGTGCTCGGCCTGGCCGGCGGGGTGCGGATTGAGCTGCATGCGGATGCGGTTGGCCGCTTCCTTGAGGGTTATCTTGTCCGCCCCGTTTTTGAGCAGGGCGGCGATTTCGTCGTAATGTGCCGGCAACAGCATGTCTTTTTGCGGGAACGTGAGGGCAAAAATCGGATCATCGGGGACTTTGTCCCAGTCTATCAATTGCTCGATCACGTAATTGTTCGCCTTGAACGGCAACACGTTACCGACGACTTCGATGTCGAATCGCTGCTGTTCGCCAAGTTTTGCGATCTGCGGGATGTCGCGAAAATTGTTCAGATTGTAGGAACGGAGCTGCGGATTGCTGGCGGAATAGATGGGGAAGTCGGTTTGTCGTGTCTCGCTCACTGTCGGTGTCTCCTTGCACAAATGAAAAGGAAAACATCGATACCGAAGCGGCATCGTGTTTCTCTAATGGGGTGGGATGCGGGTTTATAACACAGGAAGCGTGCGCCACAAAACCGCGCTTTGCCCCGGTTTTGGCCGGGTTCTGGGTGTCAGTTCTGGCACTGGCTCTGGCTTGTTATATCCGGATGGCTGTGCTACGGTAAAAAGGTTCGCTTTGAACCAACCCATATGGCGAGCTGGGGTTGCACCTGTTTTGCGCCAAATATGCTTTGATATCTCAACAGACTGAAAGAAAAAATTTAACGGTTCACGATCCCGTCGCATTTCGATTTCGTACTTTGGAGCCAACAGATGGTATGGCGCTGCACCGACTGGTGCGCGACTGTCCGCCACTCGATCCAAATTCCCCTTACTGCAATCTGTTGCAGTGCAGCCATTTCAAATCCACTTCGATTGCCGCCACACACCGGGATCAACTGGTCGGTAGCGTGACGGCTTACCGACTGCCCGGGCATCCCGACACGCTATTCGTCTGGCAGGTGGCTGTTCACCCCGCTGTCCGAGGCCGGGGCTTGGCGCGCCAGATGTTGCGCCGCCTGTTCGAGCGCGTGGCTCCGCAAGGGGTGCGCTTCATCGAAACTTCCATCACCGGGGACAACCCGGCATCGCAGCGATTGTTCGCCGGTTTTGCGGCCGAGCACGATGCTGCCATGACGCGTTCTGTCATGTTCGACCACGCCGTGCATTTTGCGGGGACGCACGATACCGAATATCTGTTTCGAATCGGCCCTGTCCGGATCGCGGGCGATTCATCTTCCACCCATAAAGGAGAGCGACAATGAATATTTTTGAGGAACTGGAATCCGAAGTGCGCAGTTATGCGCGGTCATTTCCCCGCGTGTTCAACCGCGCCAAGGGGGAATATCTGTACGACAGCGAGGACAATGAGTTCCTCGATTTCCTTGCGGGCGCTGGCACGCTGAACTACGGCCATAACAATCCGCTGTTCAAGCAGGCCCTGCTTGACTATATCGAAGCGGACGGCATTACGCACGGCCTCGATCTGCATACATCTGCCAAACAGGCGTTTTTGGAGACGCTGCAAAGCAAGATTTTCAAACCCAGAAATCTGGACTATCAGGTGCAGTTCACCGGGCCAACCGGCACCAATGCCGTCGAGGCGGCGCTGAAACTGGCGCGCAACATCACCGGGCGGCACAACATTGTCTCGTTCACCAACGGTTTCCACGGCGTTTCGCTGGGCGCGCTGGCGACAACCGGCAATTCGCACCACCGCGGCGCGGCGGGCATCAATCTCGGCGGCGTTTCGCGCATGCCATATGACAACTATCTGGGCGACGGTTTCGATACCACGGCGTATCTGGACAAGATGCTCTCCGATTCCAGCAGCGGCATCGACATGCCGGCAGCGGTGATCGTCGAGACGGTGCAGGGCGAAGGCGGCATCAATGCGGCGAGCTTTGCGTGGCTGAAAGCCCTGGAGCAAGTCTGCCGCCGGCATGAGGTGTTGCTGATCGTGGACGACATCCAGGCGGGTTGCGGCAGAACCGGCACTTTCTTCAGCTTCGAACCGGTCGGTATCCAGCCGGACATCGTTACCATGTCGAAGTCCTTGAGCGGTTACGGTCTGCCCCTGGCGCTGGTGTTCATGAAGTCTGAACTTGACCTGTGGAAACCGGGCGAGCACAACGGCACTTTCCGGGGCAACAATCATGCCTTCGTCACGGCGACGGCAGCGATCAACCACTACTGGTCCGACGACATGTTCTCCAAAGAGGTGCTGCGCAAAGGAGAGATCATCAAGATGCATCTGGATCGATTCGTGGCGGAATACGGCGACGGCAATTTCAGCGCGCGCGGTCGCGGCATGTTCCAAGGCATCAACTGCATCAGCGGCGAACTGGCCGGCGACATCTCGCTGCGGGCGTTCAAGAAGGGACTCATGATCGAGACCAGCGGCGCGGAAGATCAAGTGATCAAGCTGCTATGCCCGCTGATCATTTCCGACGAAGCGCTGAACAAGGGACTGGCCATCATCGAGGAAAGCATCAAGGAGACTTGCGAGCAGTTTCGGCGTATTCCAAGTGAGAAGGATTTCTTTCAATCCTGAAAGACGAGCGGTACACCGAATTCGATAACGCTGGGAGGAAACAGAATTGATAGTCAGGACATTACAGCAGACCGAGCAAAGCGAGCGCCGCGTGGTGAGCAGGGGCTGGGAAAGCACACGCCTGTTGCTGAAAGACGACGCGATGGGATTCTCGTTCCATATCACCACCATCTACGCCGGTGCGAACCTGCCCATGCACTACCAGAACCATCTGGAATCGGTGTATTGCATCAGCGGCGAAGGCGAGATCGAGGATATGGCCACAGGGCAGATACATTCCATCTCCGCCGGAACCATCTACGCGCTGGATAAGCACGACAAACACATCCTGCGCGCCCGGACGGAGATGAAAATGGCCTGCGTGTTCAATCCGCCGTTGCATGGCAAGGAGGTGCATAACGCGCAGGGCGCCTACGAGCTGGAAGCGGAAACGGTCAGGGAATAAGTGTGTGGCCCGGTTTAATTGATACGGAAAGGAGTGAAATCGTGAACGAGGCGAAAGATAAATACCCATCGCGGGCCAACGGGAAAGCGTGTTTGATACCCCGTGCCGATCCGGTGGTCTATGCGCATGCCTCGGCCGGATTGCAGCAGCACATCTCCACAGAACAAGTCGCCCGGTACGAGCGGGATGGCTTCCTGGTACTGCAGGAGGTTTTCTCCGCCGAGGAAGTCGGGTGTTTCAAGGAAGAACTGGAGCGGCTGCGCAACGATCCGATGTTGCGCGGCGGCGACGGGGTCATCACCGAGCCGGGCAGCGGCGATGTCCGTTCCATCTTCAGTGTGCACACCGTCAGCCCGGTATTCAAGCGACTGGCGGGAGATGCGCGTCTGGCCGGAATCGCGCAGGGCCTGCTGGATGACGAGGTTTACATCCACCAGTCGCGCCTCAACTACAAACCCGGGTTTCGCGGCAAGGAATTTTACTGGCATTCTGATTTCGAGACCTGGCATGTCGAGGACGGAATGCCGTCCATGCGCGCACTGAGCATGTCGATCACGCTGACCGAGAACACACCCTATAACGGTGCGCTGATGTTAATACCCGGTTCTCACAAGTCCTACGCCGTGTGCTCCGGTGAGACGCCGGACGACCACTTCAAGGCTTCGCTCAAGAAGCAGGAATACGGTGTGCCGGATGACGGCATCCTCACCCTGCTGCGTGAACGGCACGGGCTGGCCGGGGCGGTCGCAAAACCCGGTTCGGTGATCATCTTCGACTGCAATGTGATGCACGGCTCCAACAGCAACATCACGCCGGATCCCCGCTCGAACGTATTCTTCGTTTACAACGCACTCAGCAATCGCGTTGTGGCACCGTTCTGCAACAAACCGCCGCGCCCCGAGTTCATCTGCTCGCGCGAGCAGGTCGAATGCGTATACCCCCAAGCCGCCAGTCTGGAAAGCTATCAACGGGAATTTTCCGGCACGAAGTGAGGGGTGCGACCGGACGTTCTGAAGCTTGGGGTTTTGCATGCAGGAACAGGGCAAACTAGCAGGGAATGACAGAAGTTACGTAACGGAAAGAAGAACTTCATTCAAACAATCGGCTATTTTGTGTAACATGCCATCATCGCTCATCATTTAGTTCGTCGCGAAACCTATGTGGCGGCACGTTCAACACGCCCATGAAAGATCAAGCAGTCAAGTCACGCTCTATTCATTCTTCATCCCGTCGCAAGGGAGCCACCGTTGCGCTGTTCGGCGAGGTGCTCGCCGATGTCTTTCCCGATCGCGCCGTGCTGGGCGGCGCCCCGTTCAATGTCGCCCGCCACCTGAAGGCTTTTGGCCTGAATCCTGTTCTGATCACCCGTACCGGCAACGATGCCTTGCGCGAGCAGTTGCTGCGCACGATGTCCGCCTGCGGCATGGAAACGCTGGGGGTGCAGTCCGATCCGGTTTATCCAACCGGGCAGGTGAAGGTGCACCTCGAACCGGCGGGGCACCGCTTCGAGATCCTGCCGGATCAGGCATATGACCATATCCACGCTTCGGTGGCGCGGATGGTTGCCTTGTCCACCCACCCGGCGCTGGTGTACTACGGCACCCTGGCGCAACGACACAATGTGTCGAGGAGCGCGCTGAAGATGCTGCTGAACAGCACCCGCGCGCCGACCTTCTTCGATATCAATTTGCGCGCACCATGGTATGACGCGCAAGTCCTGCGCCGCTCGATGAAGCGGGCCGACACGGTCAAGCTGAACGAGGAAGAGATGGCGATTCTGGCTGACATGTTCGCGCTGCCGGGAGGTACGCCGCAGGGTCAGGCCGGGTCGCTGATGCAGACATTCGGCGTGTGCCGCATGCTGGTCACCTGCGGCGGCGCCGGTGCCTGGCTGCTGGAAAAAGACAAGGATGTGGTGCGCGTCCAGCCGCAGGAGCAAGCCATTTCCATCATTGATACGGTCGGCGCGGGTGACGGTTTTTCTGCCGTGTTCATTCTCGGCAGACTGCAGCGCTGGCCTGCCGCGCGTACCTTGCGGCGCGCGCATGAATTTGCGGCGGCGATCTGCGGGATTCGCGGGGCGGTTCCCGACGATAATGATTTCTACGCGCCGTTCATCCAGGAGTGGCAGCAATGAAGACGCCGACTCGCGCCAAATCCCCGCCGCTTTTCATCGTGCTGATCAGCGTGCACGGCCTGATCCGCGGCCATGATCTGGAACTGGGGCGCGATGCCGACACCGGCGGCCAGACCAAGTATGTGGTCGAACTGGCGCGGGCACTGGGCGCGCGCGCGGATGTCGAGCGGGTGATCCTGCTGACGCGGCGTGTCATTGATGGGCAGGTCAGTGCGGACTATGCGGAAGTGGTCGAGCCGCTGTCGGACAAGGCGAGCATCGTGCGCATCGAATGCGGCGAGCCGAAGTATCTGCGCAAGGAGATGCTGTGGGACACGCTGGAAAACTTCTCCGACAACGCGCTGGCGTTTCTCAAGACTTGTCCGCGCATGCCGGACGTCATTCACAGCCACTATGCGGATGCCGGCTATGTCGGTTCGCGCCTGTCGCACCAGCTCGGAGTTCCGCTGGTGCATACCGGCCACTCGCTCGGGCGCAGCAAACGCAAGCAATTGCTGGCGGCGGGGATCAAGCGCGGCGAGATCGAGGACATCTACCACATCTCCCGCCGCATCGAGGCGGAAGAGACCACGCTGGGCGTGGCCGAGCGCGTCATCACCAGCACGCAGCAGGAAGTGGAGCAACAATACGGCCTGTATGATTACTACCAGCCGGAGCGGATGCGGGTGATTCCGCCCGGCACCGACCTGACGCAGTTCTTTCCGCCGCAGGGGGATGAGAAACAGAGCCGCATCGCGCGGGAATTGAAACGTTTTCTGGCGCAGCCGAACAAGCCGATCATCCTCGCCCTGTCGCGCCCCGATCCCAGAAAAAATATCGCCTCCCTGGTCGAGGCATATGGCGCGTCACCGGCCTTGCAGGAGAAGGCCAATCTGGTGATCGTGGCAGGCAACCGCGACGATATTCAGGAGATGGAGGAAGGCGCCGGCGGGGTGCTGAATGCCATTCTGCTGGCGATCGACAAGTATGATCTGTACGGCAAAGTCGCCTATCCCAAACACCATGCGCCGGAAGAAGTGGCCTTGCTGTATCGCCTCGCTACCGCCACGCGCGGGGTGTTTGTCAATCCCGCGCTGACCGAGCCGTTCGGCCTGACCCTGATCGAGGCGGCGGCCTGCGGCTTGCCCATCGTGGCCACCGAGGATGGCGGCCCCACCGACATCATCCGCAACTGCGAGAACGGCCGTTTGATCGATCCGCTGGACAAACCGGCCATGGCGGCAACGATCCTCGATACGCTCACGGACCAGCGCGCATGGGGTCGTCTGGCAAAAAACGGCATTGCCGGGGTGAGCCGCCACTACTCATGGCAGGCGCATGTGGAAAAATATCTTAAGGTAATCCGGCCGCTGGTGGAAAAGTCCGAGCCGGTAGCCGCCATCAGCGGCAAGCGCCGCCCCGGCATCTTCCGCAACCGGGCGATCTTCACCAGCATCGATCTGAACCTGATCGGCGATCCGGAAGCGCTGGGCGAATTCCTGCGCATCATGCGGGAACAGCGCAAAACGACCCTGTTCGGCATCGCCACCGGGCGACATCTGGATGACGCGCTGGCCAAATTGCGCCAGTACAACATCCCGAAGCCGGATGTGCTGATTACCGATCAGGGTACGGAGATTTTCTATGCGCCCGACCTGACCCGTTCCGAAGTGTGGCGGCGGCATATCAATTACCAGTGGAATCCGCAGGCGGTCAAGGACGTTCTGGCCGAGACCCCGGGCTTGCTGTTGCAGCCAAAATCTTCTCAGAGCTCATTCAAGATCAGCTACTACGTCGATCATGCCTTGGCCAATGCGCAGGAAATCCGCCAGACCCTGCTACGCAACGAACAGGCGGTCAATGCCGTATTTTCCTTCGGCCAGTATCTGGATGTGGTGCCGGTGCGCGCCTCCAAGGGACTGGCCCTGCGCTGGTGCGCGGAACAATTGGGTTTTGCCCTGGAAAATACGCTGGCATGCGGCGCGACGGCCGCCGATACAGACATGTTGCTGGGCAATACGCTGGGTGTTGTCGTGGCCAGCCAGCACGTGGCTGAACTGTCTGATCTCGCCGCCATCGACAGCGTCTATTTTTCACAGCAACAACACGCCGCCGGAATTATTGAAGCGATCGCTCACTACGATTTCTTCGCCGACAAACGGGATGCACCATGACGCGCCGGCTGTTGTGCACCGATCTTGACCGCACCCTGATCCCGAACGGAGCGCAAGCCGAATCGCCCGGCGCGCGCGAGCGCTTTTGCCAACTGGCGGGGCGCGAGGAGGTGACGCTGGCCTACGTCAGCGGCCGCCACCGGGCACTGATCGAGCAGGCGATTGCAGAATACGACCTGCCGCAGCCCGATTACGCCATTGCCGATGTGGGTGCCACGATCTATCGGGTGAAAGCGGGGAGATGGGAAATCTGGGAGGAATGGGAGGCGCAAATCGCACCCGACTGGCGCGGGCTGTCCCATGACGCGTTGCGCGATTTGCTGCAAATTTCCCCCGCGCTGACATTGCAGGAACAGGGAAAACAGAATCGCCATAAACTCAGCTTTTATCTTGATCTGGATGCCGACATTCCGGCGCTGCTTGAACGCCTGCGTGAAGTGCTGGCGCGGGAAGGAATCAAAGCCAACCTGATTTACAGTGTCGACGAGGCGGACGTGCTGGGGCTGCTCGATGTGTTGCCGGCGAGTGCCAACAAATTGCACGCCATCCGCTTTCTGATGGAGACAAAACAATTCGCGCTGAAGGACACCCTGTTTGCCGGAGATAGCGGCAACGATCTGGATGTCCTGCTGAGTGAAGTGCCGAGTGTGCTGGTGGCCAATGCCGCCAGCGGGGTGCGGGAGCTGGCGAGTGCCGCACATCACCCATCACTGTATTTTGCCTGGGGCGGTTACCTCGGCATGAACGGCAATTACAGCGCGGGCATACTCGAAGGGGCCGCGCATTTCTGGCCGGAAGCGGATGGCTGGCTGCGTGCAATGAACTGAACCGGAGAACACGATGTACGAACAAGCCTCACACGCCATGCTCAACGAGATATTGCAGGAGCTCAAGCCCGAGATCGGCGAGCTGCGTCTGCGCCATTTCTATACCCGGCTGGGGGCAAATTTTTACACCATCCACTCCCTTTTTCACTTGCTTTACGGCGAGCGTGCCGACTTCAAGGCGCAGATGGTCAGTCTGGTCGAGACGCTGGCGCAACGCTACATCGAGCGCGCACCGCATCTGCGCAAATCCGACCTGGCGCGCGAGCGCGACTACAACTGGTTCCTCAGCCAGAAATGGGTGGGCATGGCGCTGTACTGCGACCGTTTTGCCGGCGATCTCAAGGGGCTGCGCGCCAAACTGCCTTATCTGCAGGATCTGGGGGTCAACCTGCTGCATGTGATGCCGATTCTGGATTGTCCGGAAGGCGCCAGCGATGGCGGTTATGCGGTGCGCGACTTTTGCAAGGTGGATGCGCGTTTCGGCAGCAATGAAGACGTCGAGGCATTGGCCGCCACCATGCGCAAGCGCGAGATGCTGCTGGTGCTGGATGTGGTGGTCAACCATACTTCGGACCAGCACGAGTGGGCACAGCAGGCGCGCCGGGGAGATAAAAAATATCAGGATTACTACTACGTGTTCGCTGACCGCGAGATGCCGGACGTGTACGAGGAGACAATGCCGGAGATTTTTCCGGCCACCGCGCCCGGCAATTTCACCTGGGATGCGGAGATGGGGAAATGGGTGATGACAGTGTTCAACACCTATCAGTGGGACTTGAATTACCGCAATCCTGCCGTGCTGATCGAGATGATCGACATCATCCTGTTCTGGGCCAACAAGGGGGCCGACATCCTGCGCCTGGATGCAGTGGCTTTTCTGTGGAAGAAGCTCGGCAGCACCTGCCAGAACGAGCGCGAGGCGCACCTGTTGTTGCAGTTGATGAAAGATTGCTGCCAGGTGACGGCGCCGGGCGTGCTGTTCATCGCCGAGGCCATTGTCGCGCCGGGCGAGATCGGCAAGTATTTTGGCGAGGACGCGATCATGGCGAAGGAATGCGAGATCGCCTACAACGCCACCCTGATGTCGTTGCTGTGGGACGGGGTGGCGACCCGCAACGCAAAGTTGCTCAATCTGGGCATCCAGCATCTGCCGGCCAAACTGGAGCGCGCAACCTGGCTTAACTATGCGCGCTGCCACGACGACATCGGGCTGGGCTTTGCCGATGAAGATGCCCGGCTGGCGGGCTACGATCCGCAAAAGCACCGCCGCTTCCTGATCGACTACTTTACCGGGCGTTTCGAGGGTTCATCGGCGCGCGGCCTGCCATTTGGCGAAAATCCGAAGACCGGCGATGCGCGCATCTCCGGTACGCTGGCTTCGCTCGCCGGGCTGGAGGCGGCGCTTGAACAGAACGACGCGCAGGCAATCGACGCGGCGATAAAAACCATCGTGCTGCTGCACGGCATCGTCCTGTCTTTCGGCGGTATCCCGCTGCTGTATTACGGCGACGGGATCGGCACCCTGAACAGCCTGGAGTATCTGGCCGATCCCGCCAAAGCCGCCGACAATCGCTGGATGAATCGCGCGAATTTCGACTGGGCCAAAGCGGAAAAACGCCACCAGAACGGCACGGTCGAGCAGCGCATCTTCAGCCGTCTGAAGAAAAAGATCGCCTTGCGCAAGGAACTGTCGGCCTTCGCCGATTTCGATAACCGCCAGTTGATTGCGGTGGGGAATCCAAACCTGCTGGTGTATCTGCGCGCCGATCTGCAGAATCCGCGCAACCGCGTGCTGGTGGTGGCCAATTTCAATGATCAGCCGCAGCGGTTGCCGCTGGAGACATTGCGATCCTCGGGCTTCTACTGCGAGGATACGCCGAAAGAACTGTGCAGCGGGATGCGGGTTGAGATGGAAAACGAAGCCATGATTGTGCCGGCACTGTCCTGTTGCTGGCTGGCGGACTAAATCGGAGCTGACACGCTCAGGAGCGTCGTTCGCGGCGGAAGTGATACCAGAGGTAATAGATGCCGAGCGGGGTGCCGAGCGGGAAAGTGATGAGCGACAGCACGGCGCAGGGCAGGCCGAAGCGCCAGGCCCGCGGGCGGTTGGCGAGCAGAACGAAACCCGCCACCAGATACAGCAAACCCATGGTGGCGCCGAGCGCGCGCACCCGTGCATCGAGAGCGGTCAGATTAAGCGCGACCAGCGACACAATCAGCACGCCGAAGATCAGCCAGCCGATACCGATGATGCGCCGGTGGATGCTCAACTGAACCTCTATCCCAACTGCAAGACTGCCAGTGCCGCGTCGTAATTCGGCTCGTGCTTGATGTCATCCACCAGCTCGGCATGAATCACCTTGTCATGCTCGTCCAGCACCAGCACGGCGCGGGCGGTGACACCGGCCAGTGCTGTGTCGGCAATCTTCACGCCGTAGTTGCGCATGAAATCGCGCCCGCGCATCAGCGAGAGCGTCACCACATTTTCCAGTCCTTCCGCCACGCAGAAGCGGCTCATCGCGAACGGCAGATCGGCGGAGATCACCAGCACCACGGTGTTGTCCAGCTTGCCGGCGGCCTCGTTGAACTTGCGCGCGGAGGTGGCGCATACGGCGGTATCCAGACTGGGCACAATGTTCAGCACCTTGCGCTTGCCGGCGAAGCTTTGCAGCGACACGTCCTGCAAATCCTTGTCCACCAATTTGAACGCGGGGGCGATCTGCCCGACTTCGGGAAATTTGCCGAACAGGGTGACGGGTGCGCCGGCGAGGGTGGTTGCGGTTGTGTTCTTGATGTCTTTGGCCATGATGAGATTCCTGTTGTTTAGGTCATTTTCTCGAAGGGGATACTTGTCGGGTTGAAACCCGACCTACAGTCGGAATGGCGGGCAAGTACAAATTAAATTTTTATCGCCATGAACATTATCCACGCGCGCAACACTTGGCCAGAATTTATTCCGGCTCACCCAGTCGAGCGGCCAGGCGGCTTGCCGGCGGGAATAAGGTCGCGCCCAGGAATTTGCCGACACCTCCTGCGCGGTATGCGGCGCGTGCTTGAGGAGGTTGTCCTGCTTGTCCACCCTGCCGGTCACCACCTCTTCGATCTCGCCGCGTATCGCAATCATCGCCGCGCAGAAACGGTCCAGTTCCGCCTTCGATTCGCTCTCGGTCGGTTCCACCATCAGCGTGTCAACGACGGGGAAAGAGGTGGTCGGCGCGTGGAAGCCAAAGTCCATCAGGCGCTTGGCGATGTCGCCCACTTCCACGCCTTCTTTCTTCCACTCGCGGCAATCCAGAATCATCTCGTGCGCGCAACGGCCCTGCGTGCCGCTGTACAGTGTGGCGTAATGATCCTTCAGCGATTCCTTGATGTAGTTGGCATTCAGGATCGCCATCTTGGTTGCTTCGGTCAGTCCCTTGCCGCCCATCATCCTGATGTAGGCGTAAGAAATGAGCAGGATCAGCGCGCTGCCAAAGGGCGCCGCCGCGACGGCGGAGATGCCCTGTTCGCCGCCGGTCTTGACCAGCGGATGCGAGGGCAAAAATGGGGTGAGATGCTGCGCCACACCGATCGGACCGACACCCGGCCCGCCGCCGCCGTGCGGGATGGCGAAGGTCTTGTGCAGGTTCAGGTGGCACACATCCGCGCCGATGGCGCCGGGGCTGGTCAGCCCGACCTGCGCGTTCATGTTGGCGCCGTCCATGTACACCTGGCCGCCGTGGGCGTGGATGATCGCGGTGATGTCCTTGATCGACTCTTCATACACGCCGTGTGTGCTGGGGTAGGTCACCATCAGGCAGGACAGATCGGCCGTGTGCGCTTGCGCTTTTGCGCGCAGGTCTTCGACATCGATGTTGCCGCTGCTGTCGCATTTCACCACCACGATATTCATGCCGCACATCGCCGCGCTGGCGGGATTGGTGCCGTGCGCGGAAGAGGGGATCAGCACCACGTTGCGTTGCGCTTCGCCGCGCGAACGGTGATAGGCCTGGATCACTTGCAGGCCGGTATATTCGCCCGCCGCGCCGCTGTTGGGCTGGAAACTTATCTGCGCGAAGCCGGTGATCTCGGACAGCGCCGCATCCAGTCCGGCGATGAGTTCCTGGAAGCCTGCGGCCTGTTCGGTCGGCACGAAGGGATGCAGGTTGGCGAACTCGGGCCAGGTCAGCGCCAGCATCTCGGAGGCCGCGTTGAGCTTCATGGTGCAGGAACCGAGCGAGATCATCGAATGCGTGAGCGACAGATCCTTGTTCTCCAGCCGCTTGAGGTAACGCATCATCTCCGTTTCGGAGTGACAGGTACTGAACACCGGATGGTTCAGGATGGCCGAAGCGCGCGTCTTGATCTGCATCGGCTGCGCGGCGATCTGTGCGGCGGTGAGCTTTGGCGCCGGCTTGCCCGCAGCTTGGGCGAACACGGCGAGGATGGCGTTGAGGTCGTCCAGCGAGGTGGTTTCATCCAGCGCGATGCCGATGCCTTTTTCGCTGTAACGGAAGTTGATCCGCGCCGCTTCCCCCAGTGCGCGGATTTTCACGTTGTCGGTCTGGGCCAGTTTCAAGGTGTCGAAGAAAATGTCGTAAGCCACCGTGTAACCCAATTTCTTCAGTTCGCCCGCCAGCGCGGCGGCGGCGCGATGCGTTTGTTCAGCGATGGCGCGCAGACCCTCCGCGCCGTGATATACCGCGTACATCGAGGCCATGATGGCGAGCAATGCCTGCGCGGTGCAGATGTTGGAGGTGGCCTTCTCGCGGCGGATATGCTGTTCGCGCGTTTGCAGCGCCATGCGCAAGGCGGGGTTGCCGTCGGCATCCCGCGACACGCCGATCAGGCGTCCCGGCATGGCGCGTTTGAACGCATCGCGGGTGGCGAAGTAGGCGGCGTGGGGGCCGCCGTAGCCCATCGGCACGCCGAAGCGCTGGGTCGAGCCCAGCACCACGTCCGCCCCCCATTCGCCCGGCGGCGTGAGCAATACCAGACCCAGAATGTCGGCGGCGACCGCGATGCGCATGCCGTTGGCTTTGGCGCGCTGCACGAAATCGGCATAGTCATGCACCACGCCGTTGGCGGCGGGATATTGCAACAGCGCGCCAAACAACTTGTCGTTCAGCGTGACGGTACTGAAGTCGCCGATGACCAGCTCGATGCCGAGCGGCCGGGCGCGCGTCTTCAACACTTCGATGGTTTGCGGGAAACATTCGTGCGACACGAAAAAAGCGTTCTTGCCTGCCGCCGCGTCCTCGCGCGAGCGCAGGCCGTGCAGCATGATCATCGCCTCGGCGGCGGCGGTCGCTTCATCCAGCAGCGAGGCGTTGGCGATCTCCATGCCGGTCAGATCGACGATCATGGTCTGGAAATTCAGCAGCGCTTCCAGCCGCCCCTGCGCGATCTCCGGCTGGTAAGGCGTGTAGGCGGTGTACCAGCCGGGATTTTCCAGCACATTGCGCTGGATCACGGCGGGCAACACGGTGCCGTAATAACCGTAACCGATGTAACTTTTGAACAACGTATTCTTCGCCGCAAGTCCGCGCAGATGGTTCAGGAATTCATGCTCGCTCATGCCGTCCGGCAGGTTCAGCGGCCGCCGCAGACGGATGGCGGCGGGCACGGTCTGGTCGATCAGCGCATCCAGCGAGGGCGCGTTGATCTTCTTCAGCATGGCTTGCATATCCTGCGCGTTGGAACCGTTGTGGCGCGTTACGAATTGGTCGGTGTTGTTCATGGCGGGCTCGGGAATGGTGGAGAGTCAAAAGCAATTAGCCACAGAGAACACAGAGTTCACAGAGAAAACTTTCACGGAAATCTCTGTGAACTCTGTGTTCTCTGTGGCTATGTTTGGAGTTAATGTGCTTCGCTGTCGACAGCGGCCTGGTATCCGGCTGCATCCAGCAGGGCCGCGACATCCGCCGCATTGTCCGGTTTCATCTTGAAGATCCATGCGCCGTAGGGATCGCTGTTGATGGTTTCAGGCGTGCCGTCCAGTTCGCTGTTGGCCGCGGTCACGGTGCCGGAGACGGGCGCGTACACGTCGGCGGCGGCTTTCACCGATTCCACCACGGCGCATTCTTCCTTGGCTTTCAGTTTGCGTCCGGCAGTGGGCGCCTCGACGAAGACCATGTCACCGAGCAATTCCTGCGCGTGGTCGGTGATGCCGACCGTGATCGTGCCGTCGGTTTCGGTTTTGACCCATTCGTGGGATGCGGTGTATTTCAGGTTGTCCGGGTTGCTCATTGATGTCTCCAAATGTGGGTCGGGTTTCAGCCCGACATGAATTAACCGTAATCTGTCGGACCGAAGTCCGACCCCCGCCAGTTCTCTGTTAAACCAAGCCTTTGCCGTTGCGGGCGAACGGGTATTTAACCACCCGCGCGGCCAGCATTTTATCGCGAACCGCAACTTGTACGCTGTCGCCGATTTGTACCCCGTTTGGCACGCGCGCCAGCGCGATGGATTTCTCCAGCGTGGGCGAAAAACTGCCGCTGGTGATTTCGCCGTCGCCGTGCGCAGTGTGCACGTGCTGATGGTCGCGCAGCACGCCGCGATCCAGCAGCAGCAACCCGACCAGCTTGCGTGCCGGCGGATGGGCCAACAGCGCCGCCTTGCCGATGAAATCGCGCGGGCTCTTTAGGTCCACCGTCCACGCCAGACCGGATTCAAGAGGGCCGACGCGCTCGTCCATGTCGTGGCCATACAGGTTCATGCCCGCTTCCAGGCGCAGGGTGTCGCGCGCGCCGAGGCCGATCGGTTTGACGCCGTGCTCGGCCAGCGTCGCCCAAAAGAACGGCGCGGCCTTGGCCGGCAGCATGATCTCGAAGCCGTCCTCGCCGGTGTAACCGGTGCGGGCGATGAACATCGACCCCATTTCCACCGCGCTGAACGGGATGAGATGTTCCGACAGTTCCTTGCTGCCGGGCAAGGCTTCCCACACCCTGGCGCGCGCATGCGGTCCCTGCACGGCGATCATCGCCAGTTCGGGATGGTCGGTGATGACGAGTTGCGGCGCATGAATGGCTGCCTGTTTTTTCATCCACACCAGGTCTTTGTCCGCCGTGCCGGCATTGACCACGATGCGGAACCAATCCTCGCGCATGAAATAGACGATGAGGTCATCGATCACGCCGCCGTTCTCCAGCAGCATGGAGGAATACAGCGCCTTGCCGGGCAACGTCAGCTTGTCCACGTTGTTCGCCAGCAAATGGCGCAGGAAAGCGCGCACGCCGTCGCCCTTCACATCGACCACGCGCATGTGCGACACATCGAACATGCCGCAGTCGTTGCGCACCTGATGGTGTTCCTCGATCTGCGAGCCGTAGTTGACCGGCATGTCCCAGCCGCCGAAATCCACCATCTTCGCGCCCATCGCGCGGTGGGCTGCATTCAGGGGGGTTTGTTTAAGGCTGGGCATGATGTTTTCCTTGGTCAGGGTTGTTCGGGATAGAACAGCAGCAAACGATAGCCGGTCGGGCGCAGTTCGGACGTTTGCAAAGGCAGGGCGAGCGACAATTCCCGCTTGGCCGCCAGCGCATCAAGGCGCGCATCCGGACCTTGCAGATAAGCGGCGGGGGGAAACATGCGGCGGGCAATTACCCGCTCATTCAGGTGGGTCAGGGTCAGCTCCAGATCGGGCAGCGCCTGCGCATGCGGCGCGTGGTTGCGCAGTACGACGTGCAGGGTGAACACGCCGGGATGGGTGGCATCCGCCTCCAGTTCGGACGATTCGATCGCCAACAGGTCGGCATCACGCGGCAGAGGGATGGTGCAGGACAAGGGCTCGCACAGTTGCACCAGCAATGGTTTTAATCCGGGCAGGCGCAGGGCGATTTCGGCGCGGAAGAAATAGGCTGCCTGCGCGAGCAGGAGGAAGCAGAGCAACAGACCCAGAATGAGCGGGAGGACGCGGCGACGGCGACGCGGCGCGGCGGGATTTTGGTCCGCTTCCGGTTCGTCAGTGTGGAACTGCACTTGCTGCGCCAGCGTGGCCGGCGGGTCATCGAGACCGCTAAGGTCGGCCGGCGGGGCGAGTGCGCCGGTGCTCGTGTTTGCGGGAATTTCGGGCGGGATAAAATGCTCGCTGCGCGCATCACTGTCGGGCGGCAGCGGCAGCTCGGCGCTGATTTCGGCGGCAACCGCCACCTCGTCGATGGGCAAACTCAACTGCGGGCTGGGCTCGTCCGGCAGCAGATGTTCGGCTGCATTGAACACCGTTTCGCAACGCCCGCAGCGCACCAGACCGTCACGCGCTTCGAGCTGTGCTTCACTGACATTGAAGCGGGTGGCGCAAGCCGGACATTGGGTGACCGCGATGTTCATCTTTTCGCACCAGACAAACAGCACCAGCCGTCTTCGATCACGGCGGGCGCGAGGTCGAACCATTGCGCATAGATGAGTGAGACTTCCGCCGCCTGCGCGGCGAGGATGCCGGAGAGCACGACCCGCCCGCCGGGGCGGGTCGTGCCAGCCAGCAATGGCGCCAGCGCGCGCAGCGGATTGGTCAGGATGTTCGCGACCACGACATCATATTGTGCAAGGTGGATGTCGTCCGGCAGAAAGAAATCCGCCCGCACCCGGTTGGCGCCCGCATTGTCACGGCTGGCTTGTACCGCCTGCGCGTCGATGTCCACGCCGATGGCATTGCCCGCACCCAGCTTCAGCGCGGCGATGGCGAGGATGCCGGAGCCGCAGCCATAGTCGAGTACCGTTTCGCCGCCTGCCAGGTTCGCATCCAGCCAGCGCAGGCACAGGCGCGTGGTGGGATGGCTGCCGGTGCCGAACGCCAGACCGGGATCGAGCGCGATGTTGATGGCGGCGGGGTCGGCAGGCGTATGCCAGGTGGGCACGATCCACAGGCGCGGTGAAATGCGGATGGGATCGAACTGCGATTGGGTCAGCCGCACCCAGTCGTTCTCTTCGAGTTTCTCGATGCGGTGTGCCGGCGGGGCAGTGATGCCGAGTTCGGCGTAGCAGCTTTGCAGGATGGATTCGACATCGGCACCCTGCTCGAACAGGGCGCTGACCAGATTGTGCTGCCACACGCTGGCGGTCGGCTCGCCCGGTTCACCGAAAATGGCCTGCTCGTCCGGGGTGTCGGCATCGGCATCGAGCAGGTCAACCGAAAGCGCGCCGTGCGCCAACAGCGACTCGCTCAATGCTTCGGCATGATCGGCGGCCGCCTGTACCGACAGCGTGAGCCAGGACACGGTTAAAGGGTGCCCCGCGAAGCGACCGACCGTACCCCTCGCCCTTTGGGGGAGGGGGAACGGGGGGCGAGCAAGGGGTTTCGTGGAGCAGGCTCCACGCCTTGCGAGCG
>Ga0210036_1002580_pt1 | contig 19049 bp, 15 predicted proteins | sample CryGeymeta201515_FD_185469 | JGI IMG/M metagenome (GOLD analysis project Ga0210036, IMG submission 185469) | Groundwater microbial communities from Crystal Geyser aquifers in Utah, USA - Crystal Geyser metaG 2015-15 (SPAdes) (version 2) | ecosystem: Environmental > Aquatic > Deep subsurface >...
AGCTGATGCCTTGTCGGCCGAACTCTTCAGCCACATGGCGCGCGTGCTCAACGCCCGAACAGAAGGCCAGCCATGACTTCCGCTCGGCCCCGTGTTCGATGATCTCGGTGACCGCTGAGCGGGTGATGGCCTCCTGGTCGACAGCTGCCGCCAGATCACGCTGAATGAAGTCACCGGCGCGAGTGCCCACCTTCGACACGTCGAGCCGGGTCGCGGGCTGTTTCGAGACCAAAGGGCTGAGATAGCCAGCGTCGATCAGATCGCGCACCGGGGCTTCATAGGCGATGTCAGTGAACAGCGCCGATTTGCCCTCATGCAGCATGCCGCTGTCGAGCCGGAACGGCGTGGCGGTCAACCCGATCACCTTGAGCACCGGATTGATCTGCGCCAGCCCGTCGAGGAAGCGCCGATACATCGTGCTCGAGTTGCCCGGAATCAGGTGGGCCTCGTCGATCAGCACCAGATCGGTATGGCCGATTTCCTGAGCGCGGCGGTGGATGGACTGTATGCCGGCGAAGAGGATGCGGGCCTGTGCCTCGCGCTTGCCCAAGCCCGCCGAGTAGATCCCGGCCGGGGCCTCGGGCCAGAGGCCGATCATTTCGGCATGGTTCTGGGCGATCAGTTCGCGGACATGGGTGACGATCAGGATGCGCTGATCGGGCCAGGCTTTCAGTACGCCCTCGATGAACGCGGCCATCACCAGGCTTTTGCCGCCCGCAGTCGGAATGACCACCAGCGGATTGCCGGTGCTGTTCTGGAAATAGCCGTAGATCGCGGTGATCGCGGCCTGTTGATAGGGGCGCAAGGTCAGCATGCAGAGGCCTCCGGAGTGCGGGCGTCGTTTGTCCAAGTGGAGCCATCGGGCATGCGGTAGGTGACGACATCGTCGCCCGCATCGATGACCTCGCCCGGAACGAGATCGGGGATGAAGAGATGGCGGATGCAGGCCGCACGCTGTTCAGGCGGCGCGAGCATCCGGTCGTGACGGACGCAATGCCACCCGCCGTCCACGGCGGTGGAATGCAGGCACGACCGACAGGTCACGGCCGCCCCGCCACCATCGTGGCAGACGCCATGGTGATCGCAGAACCGGCATTCGAACCAGGCCGGGTCCTCGCTGATCCGCGCCGGGGGGTGCTGGGCGAAGATGACCCGACCGGCTTTCTCGAGCAGGCGTTCTGCCATCGCGCCGTCGGCCTCGATGCGCTCGATATGCAGAGCATCGGTGTCCTTGCAGACGGCGACATAGAAGGCGCGCGCAATGCCCGTCAGGTGCATGTAGATCTGCATCTGCGCGGCATGCTGGGGCTTCGACAGCACCACCCCTTTGGCAGTCAGATCCGCAAAGCTCTTGGCGGAGTGCGTCTTGAACTCCAGCACATGCCAGGTTTTCGGGGCCTCGAGGAGGCCAATGGCGACCCCATCGAGCGAGCCTCCGAAATGCCCGCCGTGGGCATCGACGCGAAACTGGCGGCCAGTATCGGGATCGACTTCGAGGACAGTGGCACCAGTGGCGCGCAGGTTGCGGACCAGTCGGTCCTCTTCCATCTGCCCGGTCTCAAAGAGGCGCAGCAGGCGGCCGGAATGATGGGATGGCGTCACCCAGCGGAAATCATACCAGAGCGCCCGGGCGCAGGATTTGCCGATGATCGACGCGCCAAGGTGATCGCGAAAGCCATCTCCCTGGCGGGCCTCGTAATCGGCATGGATCGCCGTCAGCGTTGGCGTCGGTGCAGGAGGAAGATCCGCCATCACAGACCCTCCCGTTCGCTGCGGGCCTGTGCCTCGGCCAGAATGCCGTTCCAGGTTTCAGGGTCGTGCCGTGCGCGCAAAACGTCGATCAGGGCGTCCTTCAGCTTCTCGCGGCGGCGGCGACCTGTCCCCTTGGCAAGCAATTCGGCGCGCTCGCGGCTGAGATGGCGCAGGGCGGTGCGCGCGCGGTGGAACCAGTCCGGGTCGATGGGCTTGAGGCCCCGCTGACGCGCCAGATCGGCAGTCGCAATCTGGGTCCGGATCTTGGCAATGGCATCGTCGAGTTCGATCAACCGGCGCGGGTCATCAGGCAAGCCGGGGTTGATCACGGCCACGGGGGCCGCGTTGGTCAGATCGGTCATGGGAGTTTCCTCAGATGGGGTTGAGCACCGCCCCGTCCGTCAGGAGGACAGGGCGGCGCGGCAGATCAGCCCTTCTTGTTCCAGGGAGCGGAGGCCATCTTGACGGGCGCAGCGGTCTGTATGGCGGGCGACGCTGCGGGGGTTGCAGCAGGCTTTGCGACGCGCACCGCGGCTGCCCCACGTTCAGGCGGCAGATAGGCGATGGCATTGCTCTCGCCGTAGCCATTCTTTGGCGGCTTGATCTTCACCTGGATCGTCATCGGGATCAGGTGCAGTTCCTCGCTGTCGCTGACATGCATCTTGCCCGTCGCATGGCAGATGGCCGACAGCGTCCGCTGCGCGATTTCCACGGTGGTCGGGTTCGGGTTCACCAGGTTCAGCTGATCGAAAATCTTCCGGCCCTTGTGTTCCCCCTCGAGGATATCAAGCATCAGCCAGAGAAACTGGCCCATGCCGTTGCGGGTCACGCGCATCTCGCTTTCGACGATCTGGGCGCGGTACTTGCCAGCGGGCAAAAGCTCGTAGGGAGTGGTGGGTTCGACGCTGGTCGCGTCAAAGGACGTATCAAAACGTGCCATGGTCTTATCCTTTCAGGGCTTAAGCGGATTGCGGCATGGCTGCGAGGAACTCCGACCACGAGAGCGGCAGGGTGTCCGGCAGGCCGTAACGGTTCTTGGCGAGGAAGGCGGGGCGCTCTTCGGTGTGCATGGCGCGCGCACCTGACCCGAGCGCCCGGGTCACCTTCTTGTTGAAGCCGACATCGGATTTCGCGACCGAGATCTGGTAATTGGCGAAGAGCACCACATCGGAATGTTCCTGCAGCAGCGCCGAGGCGCGGGTTTGCAGCTTGATGACATACCGGTCGTAGGGCTCGTGCTCGGGGCTGTCGAAACGCTTGATGTCGGTATGGGCAATCTGGATGATCACCATGCCCTTGCGGTCCCGCAGCGCGTTCAGCTTGTCGAGATATTCCCGCCAGACAGTAACAGCCTCGGCATAGCCCTTGCCGAAGCCGGGCGTTTCAATCGACTGCCAGCCGTTGCGCTTGCACGCCTCGGCCCAGATCAGCGGCTCCAGCCAGTCGACGCTGTCGATGACAACAGTCCCGAAATCGTGGTCCTCATCCAGCAGTGCGTCGAGCGCCTCCGCCACCTCGGCATAACTGGTTGCCAGCGGAAAATGCGGAACCTGCAGCTTGCCAAGCCCATCCTCGGTCATGATGAACACGGGTCGGTCGGCATCGGCCGCAAAGGTGGATTTGCCGACCCCGGCCACGCCGTGGATCAGGATGCGCGGCGGCGTCAGCGCCGAGGTCGTGCGCAGGGATGCGAGAGAAATGGCCATCAGCGCACCTCCTCGCCCAGCACCAGGCGGAACTTGGGCTTACCGGTTCGCACCGTCCGTGCGGGTTCAAATCCCTTGCGCCAGGATTCCGGCAGCGCCGTGTATTTGCGTTCGGACACCTTCAGCGTGGTTTCGATGAACTCGGCCGGGTCTTCGCCCGCCGAGGCGATGTTTTCGGCGATCTGGGCGAGTTTCGCCTGATCCCATTCGATCCGCTTCACCAGGTCGGCGATCACTATGACGCCGCCGTCCTCAAAGTGGATCGTTCCGGTGTCCTTGCCGGCCTCAAAGCGGCATTCTGCAGCACGGTCAGCGTATTTCAGGGAGATGGCGCCATCGAGCCAATCAGAGACCGTTTTGGCTTGGGTGAGCTGCTGATCGGCCGCGTCTTTGAGCATTGCCAGTTGGTCCGCCGGCAGCGCTGCAATCTGGCCTACCGGCATGCGATGGATGTCCGCGAGGGTGATATGGTTAGAGATTGTCATGTCGTCTCCCCTCACGCCGACATCGGGCGATGGGGCTCGTGGTCCGAGCCGCGGATCTGCTCGACCTCGAATGCCTCGACGTCTTCGAGCCGGTAGATGACCCGGCCACCGAGTTTGATGAATTTCGGGCCTTCGCCCGTCCACCGCCAACGCTCCAGCGTGCGGTGCGAAATGTTCCAGCGAGCCGCCAGCTCGATCTGGGACAGGTGTCTTAGCGCAATGTGAACCTCCTTCGGATTTGTGCGAACACTTGCGGGATCAACATGGCCGACTGGGTGGGAGGCATCGTGGAGGCAGGCGGGAGGCAAACCGGGAGTTTGGGAAGATCACTGCCCGACAATGCGAAAAGGCCGCCCAGAAGGACGGCCTTTCACTGGAATCAAGATGGCCGGATCAGGGTTCGATCCAGCAATTCCCGTCATCGAACTTGATGAAGTGCTGCCAGTCGTTGCGCCGACCGAACGCCTTTTTCAGAGTGTTGACCTGGTCGCCGTAGCCAACCTCCACCAGCAGGGTCGTGACGCGCAGGACAGGCGATTTCGACCAGTAGGCGGCAAACAGAAGCTGAAGGAGCTGGCGCTGCTTGTCCCCGCCAAAAATCAGCGTTTCGCCCCTATGCCAGACGAACCCGCAATCCTCAGAATGGTCGATCGGAAACTCGTGCTGCGCCTGACCCGGGAAAACCCTCGAACCGAGGGCCTGCGGCGAGATCGCGAGCTTGCCCGGGGCGCCGAACACATCCGCTACGCCGACGACGACGTTTCGCTTCTGGGTGTTGATCGGAATACGATCGCCCGGCGTCGATGTCAGGATGACACGGACCTCCTCTGGCGGCCTGCGCACGAGCAGTCCATCGAGCTGTGCCCATACCGCAGGGTCGCCGAGCCGCCGCGCAAACCAGACCGGCACGGGGGCCTTCGTTCCGGAAAGCTTGATGGTGCCAACGTCCAAGACAAGATCGGCGATCAAAGGCGCCGGGCTCGGTGGCCCCGCCCGCTCGAACGCGACCAGCATCCTGGCAAGCGCCAACCCGTAGTCGACCTTGCATGCCGCGATCTCCTGATTGTCGACTTTGATCCAGCGGCCCGTGCTGTTGTGATAGCCAAATGACTTTTGCTCGGGCGACCAGATGGCCTCGATCGGTTCATCTTCGTAATCGTCCATTGCAGCGACGACCGGGACATGCCCGTTCGCCACCAGCAGCTTGGCCTCGAGCAGCATGTCGGTCGCGCGGCGCGAAACCTGGTGCAGCGTCGATGCCTGCAGAGACGGGCTGCGGGCTTCCATGGCCCGCAGCAGGAGGTCGATCGCCCGCTTACTCAAGGACGTCGCCTTGGTCATTGTCGTCTTTCAGGATGCCCCAGAGGCGCAGGTACTTCTCACCGATCAGACGCTCATGCGGAGTCACATCCTTGAGGTTGCAGCCATGCGGCATCGTGACGGTGAGCGTCAGGGATTTGCCGCGACCGTCTTCCGGTCCTGGATAGAACTTGATCGTGAATCGGGCCCGCGTGATGATCCAGCCTGGTGCCGACATCCGACTGACAGTTTCGTGCGCGCTCGAAAGTTTGGGATAGCCACCCGCCAAAAAGAAGTCGTCGCCCAGTTCCCAGATGTTTCTCTTCGCCCCAGACATTGCTTCCAGCGTGACCCTTTCCTCGGGTGCTGACAAATCCATATAGCGCAATTCCTTGACCGTTACGCTGGCGATCCCATCAATAGGGTCGGTCGGGAAGTCGAAGGGCCGGAGCAGCATGCTAAGGTCGTATTCGCGCAGGGGCAGCGACTGGTCCTCACCAAGGGTGATGCCGAGCAAATCGCGCGCCATGTACCGGGTGAGATCGATCCGGTCCTCGCGGGTCTTGGCTACAACCTCGATAACGCCGGTCGCAGCCTCGTAGGTCAGCGCCGCCTCAAAGACCGGTTTCACGATCCGGCGCGACAAGGTGCTGTTGGCATCGAAGCCTAGCATGTCCTCAGGGCGCCCCTCCCGGTAGACCGCGACCTGGACGAGCTCACATTCTTCACCCTCGAGGATCACCCGGTGGCGGTCGAAGATGTCGACATGGACGTTGGGCGTTTCAAACCGCGCGCGGATTGCCGCCGTAAACGCCGCGAGCGAGATCGGGTCGTTCTTCACCTCCAGATCGGCATCAACACCAAACCCGCTCCAGGACCGCGTCCGGCGACGCTCGTCGTTGTAGCGCACCTCTTCCGCCAGGCGGAACCGATCAGGCTCCTTCAGAAAAACCCACAGCGAGCGATTGTTGGCTCCCTCCAGCGTGTCGAAGACAGCGCGGTTCTGCACGACGTTTTGCAGGGCGTTCTGCCCCGGTTCATCAGCGAGAGCCGCGACACGGCCGGCATCGAGGACCACCCGCTGCTTTTCGTCGTCGGACATGCCGTCCACGGCCTTGATCAGCGGCTCGACGACGTCTGGCTCGGGCTTTGTCCAGTCGATTGGCGAAAGAGAGGTGAACCCACCGGCAGCGAAGTAATCGTGCAAACGGGTGACGGGGGTCTTACGGAGGAAGGCGGCAATGGCGGTCATACGGGGCCCTTTCTTGGCCGGGAGGAGATAGGAATCAGCGCAGCGCGATACGCTGGCGTTCGATATACATCGAACAATCCGTCGAGTCTACTTGCGCCGCACGTTTTTGTTCGGCATACCGAACGCGCGTCCTGAACCCAAGGAAAACAAGGATGAAACGATGACCACGTCCCTCGGCGCCAAGATCAAGCGCCACCGCCAGGAAAAGGGATACTCCCTCGACAAGCTCGCCGAGCTGACCGACTCGAGCAAGAGCTACATCTGGGAACTGGAGAACCGAGACACCAGAAAACCGTCAGGCGAGAAGCTGACTCGCATCGCCCAAGCTCTCGATGTCACGACCGATTACCTCCTCGATGACAGTGAAGAGCCCGGCAACGAGGTCTTGAAGGAGGCCTTCTTCCGCAAGTTCAGCAAGCTCGCCCCCGACGATCAGGCCAAGATCAACCAGATGATCGACATGTGGGGGAAAAAAGAGTGAGTCTGCCTGCGGCGCCCAAGGGGTGGGCGATCCGCCTGACCCAGATTCTGTCGGCCATTCAGAACACGCACGGGCTGCCGAGGTTTCCGATCGATGTGGCGGCGCTGGCGCAGAACTTCTCGCGGCAGGTGTTTCCTGACGCTCCGATCACGATGGTCGGCGGGCTGAACCTGTCGAAGGGCGTGGAAGGCATGTTGATGCCGCGCGGCGACGGCTCGGGCGAGTGGGGCATCATCTATAACGAAAGCATCCACTCTGCAGGGCGCCGCAACTTCACGCTGGCCCATGAGCTGGGGCATTATCTCTTGCATCGGCACGTGCACCCGGCTGGCATCAAGTGCACCAATCGCAACATGGCGGACTGGGACGAGAGCGTGACCAAGATCGAGGGCGAGGCCAACACCTTTGCCTCGTACCTGCTGATGCCGCTTGATGACTTCCGCGCCCAGATCAAGGGCCGGTCCATCGACATCGACGTGATGACCGCACTGGCCGACCGATATGCCGTGTCCCTGACGGCGGCGATCCTGAAGTGGATGACCATCACCGACAAGCGCGCCATGATCGTTGTCGGCAAGGAAGGCTTTATTGATTGGGCCTGGTCTAGCGAACCGCTGCTGAAATCAGGCGTGTTCTATCGCGCACGGCAGGTCGTGACCGAATTGCCGCCAGCCTCTCTGGCCGCGCAGGAGGTGGACTGGGTCGCCACGCGAGAGCGCTATGACGATGGCGGGTTTTCCGGCGGCACTCTTGACCGGCCCGGACTCAAGCAGCTGCTTGCCGACATCGACGATGGTCTGATCGACGTCGTCGTGGTCTACAAGATCGACCGCCTCAGTCGTTCGCTGATGGATTTTTCCAAGCTGGTCGAGGTGTTCGACCGAAACGGGGTGACCTTCGTTTCGGTGACGCAGTCCTTCAACACCACCACCTCCATGGGGCGGCTGACGCTGAACATCCTGCTGTCCTTCGCCCAATTCGAGCGCGAGGTCATTGGCGAGCGGATCCGCGACAAGGTGGCGGCATCGCGCAAGCGCGGCATCTGGATGGGCGGCTACGTGCCTCTCGGCTACGACGTTCAGGATCGAAAGCTGGTGATGAACGACGCCGAGGCGGCCTCCGTGCGCGCAATCTTCGCGCGTTTCATCGAACTCGGTTCCGCCACCGTGCTGGCGCGGGAACTCCGCAGCGATGGATTCCGCAATAAGAAGGGCACGCTGATCGACAAAGGCTACCTCTATCGGGTGCTGAACAACCGCGTTTATCGCGGCGAGGCCATGCACAAGGGCAAAGCCTACCCCGGAGAACACGAGGCCATCATCGAAGAAGATCTCTGGAACCGCGCCCATGCCATCCTTCAGGAGAGTCCCCGGAAACGGGCGAACAACAGCCGCGCGCAGACGCCCGCGCTGCTGAAGGGGCTGATCTTCAGCGATACCGGCGCAGCAATGACACCGACCAGCACCAAGAAGGGCGCGAAGCTTTACCGCTACTACGTATCGATGGATGTGATCCGGAACCGCGAGACCGGCGAGGAAACAGCGCCATTGCGGCTCGCCGCAGGGATGGTCGAGGACGCCGTCGTCACCGAGGTCCGCCGCATCCTTAAGACGCCGGATGTCGTCACGCAGGTGCTGGCGTCCCTGAAACGAGAACAGGGCGGAACCTCAGAAGCCGATGCCATCGCGGCACTGCATGACTTCGATGAGCTGTGGGGGCAGCTGTTCCCGGCCGAGCAGGCACGGATCATCCAGCTTCTCGTCAGGCGCGTCACCGTCACCGCTGCGGGGCTCGAGGTCGACATTCAGCGCGAAGGTGTCAGCAGCATGATCCGCGAGATGCTCGCGCCGCGCAAGATGGAGGCCGCTGAATGAGCGAGGATCACGATACGATCCGCGTCCTGATCCCTTTGAAGGTCCGGAAGAAGAACGGGCGGCCGAAAATCACGCCACCCGCCGACTACAGGCCCAGCGAGGATCAATCGCAGAGCCCGCATGTCCTGCGCGCCATAGGCCGAGCATGGGGCTGGAGGCGGCGGCTGGAAACCGGTTCCGCTTCCACAATCCAGGATATCGCCGCCACCGAGAAGGTCTCCGACCGGTTCGTGGGACGGATGATCCGGTTGGCGTATCTGTCCCCGAGCGTCCTTGAGACTCTCGTCATCACCCGTCAGCAGCCCGCCATATCGATCAATGATCTGATGGCGGTGACAGAGTTGCCGTGGGAGGAGCAGATGGATCCCGTGTTCGAATAGACTGGGAGCTATCCGGGTTGACGCCGAGTGGCGTTTCGCCGCCCAATCAGTGAATCAGAGAGCGAGCAGGGTTCGTGCCTGAAAGGATCGCCGCGTGCCGCAAGAGAGAAAACCGCCTGTCATAGCCAACGAGAAGAAGATTCTGGCTCTGCTCGAAACCTATGCTTGCCCAGTTCCGTTTCACGAAATCCGAACTCGCTTTCTGGGCAACATCGCTACGCCGGCGATGTCAGCTTCACCGATCACTGTTGTAAAAAACCTGTGGGGCGGAGAACTACCCGAATTTGAAAGCCTCGACGCCGTCAACGAATTGATCGGCGTTCTTGTCAACGGCCTCTGGAACTCGCTCACGCGCCATCAGAAGCGGAGCGATCCCTTCCGGCTGGTGCGGCCAACGGTTACGCCCACGCGCGACGGGCTTGCTCAGCTGGCGCTGATCCGTCGGCAGGAACTCGATGGGTTCGTCGAAGGGCTGTTTTCCGGTGCTGAAGAACTCGACCTGCCAACAATGGCATCCGCGGCGCTCGACACGCTCGGCGAGGTGCGCGCCATGATCGCGGGGGTCCATGAGGTCGCCATTGATCCCAGCAAGCCCGCAGAACTATCTGACATCGCCACGACGATGAAGCATCTGCGGGAGCTGACCCGGATCACGGAGATCGAGATCAACCGAGTCGTTCTCGACTGCACGCGGGCACGGCGCCAGATGATTGGGTCGGCCAGCAATCCCGGGCCCATGCGTCATTGAGCGACTGGCGCATACGCTGGCGCGCGCATCGGCGCGCCGCACAACGCCCACTTCGCGTGTCTCCAATGGAATGCCTGGCGTCAGAACTGCGGTGAAAAGTTCGCTCGAAATCAATCAGCAACCCGCTGGAATTGTTGTGTTTTCATAGACCGAACCTGATCTGGCGAGGTTCGGTCGGATAGAGACGAAAGCCGTTCAGAGACCGGAAATCGACGCTGCGCCAGTCTCCGAAAACCGGATGGCCTCGCTAAACCCCTTTGAACCAAAAAGAAAAAAGGCCCGCGTGAGGGCCTCGTCTCGGGTTCTCGATGTGCAAGTGGCGGAGGGAACGCGACTGCAGTCGAACCTTCTCTGAGCCGGGCGGCCACGCACCTTGAGACTTGGCCGTAACTCTGCACCTCACCCACAGCGCCTACGCACTCGGTGACAGACAGTGCGATTTACCGTTTATCCAAATAGATTGGGCTGCTTGACAACGTATCCAACTGGTTTCTTGCTCCTTTGAACGACATCCTCATCGACGAGCCGTTGAAGCCATGCCTTGGTTTGGGCAGGTGTCACATTTAGTTCGGCGGCGATCTCGGAGTCTTTCATTGGCGTTTTCAAAAGCTCTTGCATCGCCCTGCGAACCGCTACGAATAGCAATTCGGACGGAGAGGTTGCTACATCGGAAGTAAGCTCGGCTGCGGGCGGATTTTCCGCCACGGTCTGACCTACTGGCTCCTGCGCCTTTCCCTCCGGCAACGTAAGGCCGGGCTGAATCAGTGTCGAAAGCGGCGGGTTGAACACTGCGTCGAGCCCCTCGGCGTCCTGGGGTTCCGGCCAGACAAGTGCACCCTTCTTCTGCAATGCATCCAGTCCAGGGGAGCCTTCACGGGCAGATCGGACATAGACAGGAACCAGATGGAGCTTGTCGAGCTGCTCGACCGCGCCGGCCCAAGTGCCGCCCTTGTCCAGATCCGAGCTGACCACCAGCGCGGCATCGGACAAGGCATAGACTAACTTGTTGCGTTGCATCGCATTGCCCACATTGAAACCCGCGCCCGGATCATATGGGGAAATCAGAACGAGCTGGCCATCTAGAAGCAGATTGCGGTTCTCGCGGTTCATCGCAGTTCTTTCCAGGCTGTCGGCCAGAACGCCGCAAGCCCTGCCACCGGCTTCCAAGGCCCCGCGCATAGCCGCCTGATCAATGCCCTTCGCCCCACCAGAAACCAGCATCCGGCCGGCGCGGGCGGCAGTCTGGCCGATCAACAGCGTGTAATCGACCAACGCATCATCGACGTGTCGGGAGCCGACGACAGCAAGACCACCATATTCGAGGAGGTGCCTGTCGCCACAGCCATAGAGGACTGCCGGGGCATTCTCGCGTAGCCGCTCCTTCAGGCGGGCGGGATACTCGGAATCGGCTCGGCTGACGACCCAGATGGCTCGGGTTTGCCAGCGCTCGTAAGCTTGGCTGAGAAGGAAACCGCGCGCCAACAGGCGGTGCAGGCGGCCTTCTTCGATCACGCTTATGCAGGCTCGGATGACCTCGGCGGCATCGGTGGACACTAGGTCGGCAGGCTGCTTCTGGATCTCGCGCAAGTGTCGGGCTAGGCGCTTGTACTCACTGGGAGAAAGAATATCCGGGGTGACGGGGTTGCGCCCGGCAATCAAGGGGGCCGTCAGCATCAGAATGGCCTGGGTGTTGGGCGAGAGGTTCAGCATCATTCGCCGCGCCCGGTCTGCGAAAGCGCCATCGGCCAGACTGCGCCGGCCCCACTCCTGCGCAAAAGCCATGCAGAGACCGTCAAAGTCCAGCGCGAATCCACCATATCGTCGACCAGCAGCACAGCGCCTTGCGGAGTGGGCATGCGTAGCGAAAGCGAACCGTCAATATTCCGAGCCTGCTGAGTGCTGTTTTCCATGGTCTTCTGTTCTGGTCGTTCGTCCGTCTTCTCAAGGACTGGGTGGAAGGGCAGCCCCAAAGCGTGGGCTAGGCGTTGCGCAAAATCTGGAACCAGTGTCGGGTGCCTCTGCGAAGGAACGCAGGTCACCCAGCTTGGTACCGGTTGCGGGCCCCAGTCATGAACCATCTGAACACAGGCAGCAACCAAATCATCCGAGAACCGGTGGTCTTGATATTTCCCCTGCCGAACGAGCCCACCCCATCCCGCATCGCCCCAGACGCATAAAGCTCTGCCCGACTGGGCCTGATGAGCGGCTGGAATTGCTCCACTAACGCCGTATTGCGGCAAACCGCCCATCGGCCATTGCTTTCGGGGGGAGATCGGGAGGCTGGTCCTACGCAGAAAGGTGACGGCCTGCCGGATTAATGCAGGGTCTGGCGTCGTTGACAGGGGCGGAAGCGACGGCGCTGTGATCGAGCCGGAATCTCCGTCGAGCGCGTCGATCAGGAAACCCATATGTTGGCCGAAGGGCAACCGGACATAACTCTGCATCTGCTGATACTCATCGCGCCGCAATGCGGTGAGCCGTTCGGCGCGCTCCCAGAAACCCCCGCTAAGCGTGGCGGCGGTGAGTTGCCATTTGCTTCCCTGCTTCGCAATCGGCGCCGGCGATTCCAGGGACAGCAGCGCGATGGTCTTCTCGATCCGCCCCTTGCTAAGATTGACACGCCCCAGCAATTGGGGAACCGAAAGACCATCAGGTTCCTGTTCCAAGGCGTATAGGACGTCGGCGACTTCCTCCTTCGTGGGAAAGGCACTGCGGATGAACCAGTCGGTAATACTCTCCTCCTCATCGCCGCTGAGCAGGATGCCATAGGCGGCTTTCAAGGCCCGTCCGGCCCGGCCTACTTGCTGATAATAGGCAACAACCGAGCCCGGCATTTGATAATGGATTACAAATGCCAGGTCCGGCTTGTCATAACCCATGCCCAAAGCGGTCGTCGCAACGAGCGCCTTGACTTGATTATCCAGTAGCGCCTGTTCCAGTTCCACGCGACGCTCACCCGTTTCTCCGGTGTAGGCCGCCACGTTGAAACCTTGGGCTACCAGCCAGTCGGCAACCGAATTGGCGTCGCGGACGGTCAAGGTATAGATGATGCCGTGGCCCTGCAGGCTGGCCAGTTGCCCCGCGATCCAAGCCAGGCGCTCGGCCTGACTTGGAAGACGGATCGTCTGCAAGGTCAGGGAGGTCCGGTTGAGATCGCCTTTCGTGACATGAAGATTGGGCCCAAGGACCGTCCCAAGATCCTCCATCACCCGATTGTTGGCTGTCGCGGTCGTGGCGAGCAATCGCAGATTGGGGGGGAGGGCTTTCACAGTCCTCTCCAAAAGCCGATAATGCGGACGAAAATCGTGTCCCCAGTCGGAAATGCAATGGGCTTCGTCGATGACCAGAAGTGAGATCTGAGCAGAAATCCCGGACAGCACACGATTCTGGAAATGTTCATTGGCAAGCCGCTCGGGAGAGATCAGAAGAATATCGACCCGTCCAGAAGCCAGTTCGGCCTCGACTGCGGCCCAATCTTCGGTGTTGTCGGAATTGATTGTGACCGCACGGACCCCCATGCGCTCTGCCGCTGCGATCTGGTTTCGCATCAGCGCCAGCAGGGGTGAAACAAGAAGTGCCGGTCCGCCCCCTGAGTCACGCAGAAGCTTCGCGGCGATAAAGTAAACAAAGCTCTTTCCCCAACCGGTTTTCTGCACGATGAGCAGTCGACCTCTGCTCTCAATCACATGGCGGATGGCGTCCTCTTGGCCTTCCCTGAAGGTTGCCGAGGGACTGCCCGAGCCGGCTCTGAGTAGTTGCAATGCGCGTCCGGCATCAAACTTCATATCAATTCTCCTGAGGTCGATGTCGGATGAGCGAAAGGCAATCCCCAAAACGCTTTTTCATACTTGATGTTCTTCGATGCAAATCAGCCTTTAGGCTGACATGCAATCTAATAGCGCCCACTGATAAATATTCACATGGACGGCGATCAAATGAGAATAATTCTTGCCCCACGATATCATTTCACCCCCACGCCAAGTTTTGCGAAACCCACCTTGAGATCGCCTGAACAGTCTGCTTGTCCGGATTCACGTGATCTGATTTCTGCCACTGAGGCCTTTCCTGTGCAATCAGGGTAGCGAACGCAGCTGAAGAAATCTCCGTAGCGCCCGTGCTTCTCCACAAGCCAGCCATCTGAGCACTTCGGGCATGCATGGTGGTTGGCACTGCAATGTGAGCATTCGAGGTTCCCCGAAGGCCCCGAAGCGGCCGGCATCCCGATCCCGCAGTGACTGCAGGCGGGCATGTAATTGCTGCACATGAGGCTGTGTTCGCATCGATACCATACTCGGCCATCCCGGGCGGGCGCGGGAAGCAAACGCCCACCGCATTCGCTGCAAGGCACATGACCAGCCATCGATCCGGTCGAAGTCGTTAGACCGTACTCAGTATCGGAGACCAGTTCCCGCACGAAGCATGAGGGCTCGGCTTCGGACGCCAGCAGCGTGACGGTTGAGCGTGCGCGGGTCATTGCCACGTACATGATCCGCCGTTCTTCGGCGTGTTGGAATGGCTCGCCTTCCGGTGAGACAAGGCTCAGGATCGGGTCATCGGTGATTTCGGAGGGAAAACCATACTTGCCATTGTTGCATCCAAGGATGACGACGTGATCGGCTTCCAAGCCCTTTGAGCCATGGATCGTCTTGAAGCTCAATGACAGGTTTGGGAACTTTCGCCCGATAGCCGCCATGTCGGGCCGCTCAAAGTGATACCTTGCCAAGAAAAGAACACTGGTCACCTTGCCGGTCCCGCGATCGTTGGAACTGAGTTCCGACAGATTCGCTAACGTTTCCAAGAGTTCACCTTCTTGCTTGGCCTTTTTCGTCCAAACCACACGAAGCGCAGGGCCTTCTGCTTCGCCAGCCGGAATGATCGTCTTTTCTATCTGAGCGGGGTTTTGAAGAATGAAGCGTCGGGCTGCGAGAGCGATCTTGTCCACCGACCGGAAAGTGCGGCCCAGGTCCACGACTAGATGAATATCCTTCTGGGCGCCGAACTCGCCGCCGAACTTAGGGCCAAAGCTGCGCATGATATGGTTGTCCGCACCAGCGAAGCGGTAGATCGACTGCCAGTCATCCCCAACCGCGAAAATCCGGGCATCGCAATGCTGAGCCTTCAAGGCGCCGACAAGGCGTGCACGATCTTGCGAGATGTCCTGGAACTCGTCGACAAGGATATGCCGGAACGGGCTTTGATAGGCCCGACTCTCGACGTATCCGGCGGCCCGAAGAACCATGTCCTCGAAGTCGATCCTCTCGCCCAATTCATGCTGGTATCGGCGGAGCACCGGTTCAAAGACCGCTAGAAACGCTCTGCCGCGCTCGCCCATGTTAAGCTTGTCCGCCTTCGATCGGCACGCTGCTAGGGTATAGCTGCCGCCCTTGAACTGAAGCAGGAACGTGCCTAGCAGCTGCGTGAAGCTATCGACATGCCCCATCTCGACGACGCGGTCATAGATGGTCTCAATCGGCCGCGGCCGCAGCGTTACATGTGGATCAAGCTTTTCGGCCAGCGTCTCGAGGAGGCGTCCCTCTTGACGTTCGTAGCTATAGGTTTCGATGAGTTGAGTTTCAAAACTGGCATGTACTTTCCGCTTCCAGTCCATGGACGCCAGGTATTCTTCACGGTCTACGAATGGCGCAGTAACCAGGCGATCAGGTAGACCAAAAAGCGATCTCTCTTTCCGGACACCGAAATGCTCGAGGTAGATGCCGCTCTCGGTCAAGCGAAAATCAGGAGTGTATCCTCGCCGTCCAGAATTTGGCAGGCGGTGCTCGTACTGCGGCTCATACTCATATTCAATGCCGTTTCGATACAGCCAGTTGCCAATCAGGAATTCTTCGTAGCTGCGAACCTTTTCGCCTTGAAGCGTGCGAAGATTTAGGCTTTCGACATGAGTATACCAGGCGTGCCTGGTCTCGTAGTCCCATTCGCTGCCGCATTCGACGGGGAACTGCGTGAACCAATCGACGATCACATTCGCGATCTTTTTGTCAGTCCCGACCAGCTGCCGAAGGATCCTGCGGATCACGTCAGAATACCGCTTCTGGTCCCCAGCATGTGAAGCAAGAGGTGGTTTCGTGCCTTCAACATCGCCGATGATGTGGTAGGCCAACGCGTGAAATGTCCACGCCTTGACCGGGACATTACTCGCTCGGCCTATTCGCGTGGCCATCTCATTTGCGGCCTCTTTCCCGAAGGCCAAAGGCAGAACTTCTCCGGGCTCACGGATACCCGATTTCAGCAGGTAAGTGGCCTTCGCGGTGATGACGCTTGTTTTGCCTGACCCCGCACCAGCCAGAACGAGGGTGGCATCTTCTTCACTGAGCACGGCGTACCGCTGTTCGGCTGTGAGCGGCTGAGACTCTACCCCATCGAGAAATCGCTCCCAGCGGGCGAGTTCGCGCTCCATGTGCGCCGCTATGGCGCCTTCCCTAGCAAGTTTGGGATCTTTCAAGAAGTCATTGATCCGTCCGCAAACCGCCTTGTCTGCAATCATCCCTTCTACGCGGACCAGTTCCTGCTTCAGAAAGCCGCGATATTTTGCGGCCTCTGACAGGATCGGTGGCGTCACGCACGCCGCAGGGTACCGAGAAGGGCTCTCAAGCCAGTCCAAAGCCGCCGACAACTCGTGGAACTTTACGGCATCCCACGCGGTCTCCGGCTTCTGCTCCTCGGCAGACTGAGGTGTCAGGGCAAACCTTGGGCGGGTGCTGACGGGTTGGTACGACGGAGCCGATGACGGCCGACGCGATGCGCCGAAGAGTTCTCCAACCAATCCGAAAACGGCCGCACCGATCAGCCACTCAATCATTGTCTGGACCGCCCACCATCACCTGTCGAAACAATGTATTGGCTGTGCCAAGTGACCTTTGTGCGACCGAAAACAGTCTGCTACGAGGCGAAGTATTCTGGAGGCTGTCCCTTTCATCGTGCAGGCCATGTCGAACTGTCGGCGGTCCGTTCTGCATTCAGACTTCGAAGAAGCGATTTACGCCTAGAAGCGGCGCTGCGTTCTCTCCCAGATAGGATTTCTTGATCATATGGCCGACCACGGTGCAGCGGGCCATCTTTCCGAGTTTGCTTCCCATTCCAGACCGACTGAGAGCCAAGCTGAATTCGTTCAGACCATCGGTGATCTGGTCGGCAGCAGATCCTTCGACAAGACGATTTAGGCCTCCCCTGTAGAAACTTGGGGCTATTTCCGTTCGACGAATGAAGGCTTGCACATATCCGTCTTCGCTGGAGCTGGCGGCGTCCAACTCATAGGCAATGACGTCCATCGTAGCACCATACTTGATGCTTACTGCGTTCACGAAACGGCACGCACAGACCATTAGAACCGGCGGGAGAAAACCAGTTTCGACAGAGCCCGCGGCCAATGCAGCAAGGTTATCCATACCGAAACCGGCCCGATCAGCACCCTCCAACATGTAAAGCTGCTGCTCTGCCTTGGGATGACCAATAGCCGCCGCTTTATAGAAATTGTCCGCTGCGGCATCTAGATCGAAGGTGGGCAAATAGCCGCCTCCGTGCAGGAGGAACAGATTGTAATACGCGGATCCGTGCTCGCCTTCGGCCGCCCGATTAAAGTGATCATAAGCAACTTGGAAGTTCTTGGCGCTCACGGCTAGGACGCCTGATCTGTATTCGTCTTCCGCCTGGGCATCTGAGCTCTTGAAAAATTGCTTGCCGAATAGCGCCATGCCGAAGTCTTCCCAGAGAATGAGTGAGGATTTACCCTTGCCGTCGATCTAGAAGCGAAAAGCGTTGAAAGTCAATGAAGTGCCCGGTGCCCGGGCGCGGCAAATGATCCGAGTCAGGCATGAACTACGTGCGCGGCGTGGGCACACACCCCGTCCTCTCCTAGATGCTGCGACAGCGCCGGACGTTCGCCGCATCAGCATTTCAGTAATCCGTCTCGATATACACCCCCGAGCAATCATAGGCGACCGCCGCTGCCGTTGCCCCGTTGTTCATGAACAGTCTCGGCGACAGGAACTGTGTGTTGGCGGGCAGGTCAGCGGTAATCTCCTGCTCGAACACCGCGCCAGACACCTCGTCGACCACGCGTACCCAGACCGAACTGCCATTGGGCGGTGCCGCGATGAAGAGGGTCAGGACCCCGCCCGTCGCGATGGCGAAACTCGCCCCCATGTCGGTCAGGGTCGGTGCACCCGTGCCGTCGTTCGCTACCAGCTGCCAGCGAGTGTGGGTGCCGCGCTGGAAGCCGATGCCGATGCAGTTGATGGCGGCGGCCAGCGTCAGGGTGGTGGCCAGCGCGGCGGTCGAGCCATAGAGGCCGAAGAAGCCCATCCCCGTCGCCTGCAGCGTCGTCAGCGAAATCCGCGTCACGAAGGTCCAGCCGCCCAGTCCCGCCGCATTGCCTCGCCAGCAGGCCCAACCCGCAGAACGCTGTTCGGCAGCTGAATCCACCACCGCCGCCGATGTCAGCCGCCAGCGGCGCATGCTGGCGGCCAGGTTCGTCGCAGCCAACGTGGGGGTGGACACGGTGCCGACCGAGGTGACGGGCAAGCCTTCGGTGGTGATCGTGGTGGTGACAGATGGTGACCAGTTGGCGATCCGGTTGACACCGAAATGCGGTTGCAGCGGGAAGTCTCGGCCGGAGGAGCGCATCACGTCGATCCAAGGGGCCCCCGCTCGGTTGCGGGCATACACGGCCGCCTTGCCATTAGGCGGAGGAGTTGGCGCGGCACTGAGCCCCGGCAGGATTGTCGGCTGCGGCAGTTCTACCTGGCCGCTGGTGCGGTCGATCTTCAGGGCATCGAAGAAGGCCGAGCCGTCCGGACTGACCTTGAGGCTGAAATCGTCGTTGCCCAAGAGGCCGATCAGCGCCCGGGCCGAAAACCCGGTCTTGAAGGCGAAAGCTGCATCGTTTCCGGCGGCCGCCTTGTTGACGGTGGCCTCGATGCCTGCGCCTGCGTTGTTGAACAGCAGTGCCGGGGTATTGACTGACACGCGATTGTAGCTGTCGGCTGTCGCCCCGCCGAGGCCCAAAAGCTGGGCGGTCAGGTTGGCCTGCGGCATGCCGACCTGCGTGACGGCATT
>Ga0210036_1002591_pt1 | contig 18976 bp, 19 predicted proteins | sample CryGeymeta201515_FD_185469 | JGI IMG/M metagenome (GOLD analysis project Ga0210036, IMG submission 185469) | Groundwater microbial communities from Crystal Geyser aquifers in Utah, USA - Crystal Geyser metaG 2015-15 (SPAdes) (version 2) | ecosystem: Environmental > Aquatic > Deep subsurface >...
CAATCACAATTACTTCGTGGACGGTTGTCTAGTCAGTAACTCACCAGAGACTACAACTGGTGGCAAGGCCTTAAAATTTTATACTTCTGTGCGATTAGATATTCGCCGAATCGCCCAGATTAAAAAAGGTGATGAAGTCGTTGGTGGCAGACATAGAGTAAAAGTAGTAAAAAATAAAGTGGCTGCTCCTTTCAAAACTACTGAATTTGATTTGATATACAATGAAGGTATTTCTCTAGAAGGAGAATTACTAGCTCTTGGGGAGAAGTTCAAATTGATTACCAAATCCGGCTCTTCTTATAGTTATACCCCACCGGGAGGAGATGAATCCACCACTGAAAAGCTAGGTCGCGGTTATGATGCTTCCAGAACTTTCCTGCGCGAAAATCCTAAAGTCAAAACTGAAATATTAAAGCACGTACGCAAGGCACTGAAGGAAGAACACGCAAGTAAATAATAGTGATGTAAGGGGTTTTAGGATAAAGGGGGTCGGCGCTACGCGCCGACCCACTTTATCCCTTAATAACGTTTCTTTGTTAAGATCACAGAATACAATTATAAAGTTTGTTGAGCTAAGTGGATTGCTTCACTAATCGAACCACCACTGTTATTGAGAATAATGAAGCGAAGCGGAATGACGTGGCAATCCATTGTGGTTATTGAATTGCTTCGCAAGATCGCAAAGACGGATGAAAAATAAAACTAAACAGAACTTAAATTATGAGTACGAATAACTGGTAAAGTGAACCTAATACCGATAGATAAAATTGTAAGCACTATAATACCAAAAGACAACAAAGCGAGAACTTCCGCCTGTAGCAAGGATTGTAAAATATACTGTGGTACATTGCCCACCCGAACAGCCAAAATGTTATTGATAATGCTAGTAACTGAAACTAATTTCCAGAAGCCAATCACACTGGCACCAAAAGCAAAGCCTGAAAGAGTACTTAATCTCAAAAAAACACTAGCCAGATAACTGTACCAGATTCGGCGCATAATAACTTTATTTAGATTTTTTTCGGCAAAATTAATCATGTTGAATATTTACTTGCTATAACACATCATTTAAAGCTAAGGTTACAAAATTAACTCAATCTCCTTAGTATTACTTTCTTTCCTGAAAGCATTTTTGGCTCTATGAATACGCGCTTTGATGGTTCCTATCTGTTCCCCAGTTTTTTCAGCAATATCTTTATGCGACCAATGTTCTAAATAATGAAGTCGGAGTACAAAAGCAAAATGTCCAGGTAAGCGAGCGAGAATTCGCTCTACTGCGTCACGTACTTCTTCCTCATCAAAAACTGATTTATCGGCTACTAATTGCTCAAAATCAGGATCAAAAACCATGAACCTTTGCCCTTGCTTAAGTTTTTTTTGATAATAGGTAAAGGTAGTATTAAGTAAAATTCGGTAAGCCCACGAAGAAAACTTTGCTCCTGCATGGGGTGTAAAGGAATTGGCATTAACATAGATTTTAGTAAAGGTGTCCTGAACAATTTCCTGAGCATCCTCTTCGTCACGAATTATTCCTATGGCTTTCCGCAAAAAAGCAGTTTGATAGCGGTTAACTAAAATTTCATACAGCCAAGGTTTTGTTTGCGAGCGTCTTAAAATTTCCTCATCTGGCAATTCCGCTGTATTTTCATTATTGATTGAAAACCATTCCATATATGCTAATATAGTTTGTCTTATTAGCATACCATTTTTATATATCCTATGGCAGTCCTCTCATATAGCGAAATTACCCAAAAAAAAGTTATTATTTTTAATGATGAACCCTGTCTAGTATTATCCTGTCATATTTTTCGCAAACAACAACGCAAGCCAGTAAACATCACTAAACTTAAGGGTTTGAAATCTGGTCGTGTTTTGGAACAAACTTTCCATGTTAGTGAAACCGCTGAAGAGGCGGATTTAGAAAACCGTCAGGTAACTTTTATCTATCGTAAACCGGGTGAATATTGGTTTCATAATACTGGTAAGCCAGCCGAACGTTTTGCTCTTAAGGAAGAATTCATCGGTGATCAAGGTAAATACTTGAAAGATAGAACCGAAGTACAGGCCTTGGTGTTTAACGATGAAATCATTGGCATCAAGTTTCCAATTAAAGTTGACCTCAAAGTGACTGAAGCCATGCCGGCTGTAAAAGGTAATACTTCTAGTAGCGCTCTTAAGGAAGTAACTTTAGAAACTGGTGTTAAAACTATGGTACCGATGTTCATAAATGAAGGTGACATCGTTTCAATTAACACCGAAACAGGCGACTATTCAGAACGAATGGAGAAGGCATAAGAAGCCATGGCTCTAAAACGATTCAAGGCCCGGAATAAAATCTATTCCGGGCCTTCTTCGTCGTCAAAATTTACCAACCAAATTACGAACCAAGAAACAGAAAGTAAACATCCTATCCAATAGGCGATGAAGCCGTCTAAAAAACTTTGATTTACCTCACCAATCACCATACCGAGAACTATTGGTAGGTAGAATATGCCAGCTATTTTATACATCAGAACTACCCCCCCCATAAACTAAACTGTATGTAGATTACTACATATTTTCAATTTAGCAAATACAATAAAAGTCCCGCACCATAGGTGCGGGACTTTTATAGTTAATTTAACTAACGAGATATATAGGGCATCAAGGCCATAAACCTAGCGCGTTTAATAGCTTGGGCAAAATCACGTTGTGCTTTGGCAGTAAAGCCAGTGCGTTTGCGACTATTCATACGTGCATGGGGATTGATATAATTACCAAGACGAGTAATGTCTTTGTAATCAATATGTTGTACTGTCGCTTTCTTGTGTAGATTGTGTTGTTCCATATTTTTGTTTTGACTAATAAGTTTTCAAGTTTTAAGGTGTTTAAATTTTTTATTTCCAGTATTTTAAAGTTTAAGATGGTCTCATAGGTGTTTTTCTAAAATTAAAATTACTTTAGATGCGAGGAAGACAAGGAATTTTAGACGAGCCGTACGTCGGTACGGTGAGTCTTAAATTACCGCAGTCTGACAAAGCAGATGAAGTGATTTTAGTTTTAAAAAGGAATATCCTCGGGATTGATATCTTCAGTTGGATACTCTGGTAAGACCGGTGCTCCGGTATTATTATCAGTCTTGCTACCTGTGCTAGATCCAGTAGTGGCACCACCACTATTACCACCCCCTTTAGGTCCAAACTGCACTCGGTCGGCAATAATTTCAGTTCGGTAATGCTTTACGCCATCCTTTTCCCAACTATTAGTCCGTAGACTGCCTTCAACATAAGCGCTATTACCTTTTGTTAGATATTTTGCGCAGTTCTCGGCCTGTTTACCAAAGACGGTGATATTGTGGTAGTCCACAGCTTCCTGACGCTTACCGTCACGGTCATTATAAATACGGTTGGTGGCAAGAGCAAAAGAACAGACCTGCATACCACTGGGTAATGCCTTCATTTCTGGGTCTCTGGTTAGATTTCCATAGACCATGGCTTTATTGATGTACATAATGATTTAGCTTAAATAAATAAACTATTCTTTTTCTTCTACACTAACTTCTGTTGGAGGCAATTCTACTTCTTCTACTATAGTAGATTCTTCGGCTGTTTCTCCACCCAAGACCTCACCAGTATCAATGATCCGAACTTTAGTGTCAACCAAAGCTTCATGAAAACGAAAAGGATTCATCTCCTCCACTTTTGTCAAACGAACTAATAAATAACGAAGTAACTGCTTGTTTTGAGTCAATCCTTCTGTTAGTGAGTTTAGGATTGATGGATTAAGATGGAAGCGCAACCAACCAAAGTAAGCACTAGTGAATTTACGATATTTACCTTCTAGGTATTTATCTATTTCATAGGCCAACTCAAAGCGTTCCGCTCCTTCTTCGGCAAAAATTTCTCCTCCGGTCGTGGTAATAAGTTTTTTGAGTTCATCACTCACTCCTGTCACTTCCCCTTCAGCTACCGTTGGAAGAATGTGGTAGGCCAATTCATAACTAGCAAGCTCTGGCTCATTAGTTTTTGTTTCAACCTCGGTAACTGGCATCGTTGTTTCTGACATGCTTATTTTTTGTTATGGTGGATGATTTTTTGTTGCGACAAAAAATCATCCACCATGTCTAATAACTTCGCCACAGTACCACATTTTATTCTGCTATTCAAGGTGATTTTTCATGTTAGAATAATCTTCATGAACAACAATCAAGAACAGAAGCATCATAACTATTTATCCATTCTGTTTATAGCGATTATCTTGGTTTTTTTAGGTATTGTTTATCTAGTCATTTTGCAACACCAACAGCTTGTAAGGATAACAAAAGAAGGCGAAAGACTGACAAATGAACTCGCTCTCTCCACTAAAAATTTAATTGAAATGCAAGCTAGTAGTAGTATTTTAGCAACTAAATTGATTCAGACCGAAAAACTCCTTACTGATAATACCGAATCGTTGGCCATTGAAAGAAAACGCAATGATGACTTTGAAAATCAAATTAGTGGTTTGGCCGGTACAATCGGTATCTTAGATAAGGTGGCAAAAACTGACCCTGAACTTTTACAAAAATATTCAAAAGTTTATTTTCTTAACGAAAACTATATTCCTAGTAAAATTAAACAAATTAATCAGGAATATATTTTAGCTGATAAGGGTGACCAATATTTTCAAGGAGACGCCCTTCCCTTTCTTTATAAAATGATTGGCGCCAGCATTAAAGCTGGAGTGGACTTAAAAATTGTTTCTGCCTATCGTTCTTTTGAAACTCAAAGCGATTTAAAAGGACAATACTCACAAATCTATGGTACTGGCGCTAACACCTTTTCGGCTGATCAGGGATATTCTGAGCATCAGCTTGGAACAACCGTGGATTTAACAGATGCAATCGTTGCCGGCACCTCCTTAAACTTTAAGGATTCTGAAGCGTATCTTTGGCTTCAAAAAAATGCCTATAAATATGGTTTTGTCCTCTCTTATCCAGAAGGCAATTCATTTTATGTATTTGAACCATGGCACTGGAGATTTGTAGGAGTTGAACTTGCCTCTGACTTAAATCGGGCTAAGGCCAATTTTTATGATTGGGACCAAAGGAAAATAGATGAGTATTTAGTAAGTTTGTTTGATTAATAAGAATTTTAGTCCCATTTCTAACTACTGATGAGATGATAGAGGTTTTGAGTATTTTTAAGAAGTTGTTCTCGCACCTTTTCTTCATCAAGGTTTTTTAGAAAAGCGATTTTTTTGTAGATCTCCTTCACCATCCACGGTTCGCAACGTTTACCTCGGTACGGTATTGGGGCAACATAAGGGCTATCGGTCTCGCCGTGAATCATTTCAAGAGGTACTTGTCTTATTAATTCTTCGTACGACTTAGCGAAAGTAATTACCCCCGTAAAAGAAACCGCGTATCCTAAGTCAAAGAATTTTTTGGCTTGTTCATAAGTACCAGCATAAAAATGTACATTTCCACTGACTCTAGCTTCTGTTTTTAATATTTCATAAGCATCTTCATAAGCATTTCTTCCCCGCCCGTCTTTACTGTTCCGTAAATGTAACATCAGTGGTTTTTTTAATTCATTAGCCAAAGCAATTTGCTCCAAAAAAACTTCTCGTTGGGTTTCGTAAGTAATATCACTGTTATGAAAATAATCAAAACCACATTCTCCAATCCCCACCACCTTTTTATTCAGAGCCAAAGTATAATAAAATTCATGGTCAAAAGTAGTTTCTGGTGGAAATGTTTCAATGTCATCAGGATCAACAGAAACCGCATTTATAGGGTGGACGCCCACCATCGCAAAAAGGTTCTCGTTTTCAATAGCTAAAGTGACTGCTCTTTGACTAGTGACTTTATTGACTCCTATATTGATAACCGCCACGTCTTCATTAAGACAATGCTTGATAATATCATTTGCGTCTTCAGAAAATTGCGCCAAATTGAGATGCGCGTGGGTGTCAATGTATTTAAAACTCATAGATGAATATTAACACATTGATAATTATTACCCCAAACCTTTCGGTTAACCGAAAGGTTTTAGGGGTGTTGCTGATTGTGTTGGTGACAAGATAACGAGCTGCAAAGTGGCAAATTACTCCAAAAATGGTAGGAGTGGGTTTTTATTTAAAGTTTTGTAATTCCTCTAAGAGTTCCGGGAAATCGGATTGAAAGAAATGACCGCGATCTGTGAAGCGGTGCAAAATTGCTTTGGGGTATTTCTCTATAAATCTCTCACTATGATGTGTCGGCACGAGCGGGTCGTCCTGAGACTGCCAAATATGGAGTGAATCTGGCTCAGTCTTAAAACCAGACCAGGTAGATAAATCTATCTTGAAGCCACCTACTCCTTCACAATCTTTTTCATCAACCACTGGGGCCACTAAATGCACACATGATACTATAACCGGCAACTTATTTTCTGTCAGATAACGGAGCAAAAAACCACCGCCCAGGGAATACCCGATCAACGTCAGGTTGTCGCGCAAATATGGAAAAAGTTTCTCAAACCAGATTACCCAGGCATTGTAGTCGGCATTAAGGGCATTTGGCATTTGGGGTGCAATATAATCATGTGTATCAACCACCGATTCTTTAATCCAGTTTTTCCATTTTTGCACTTCTAGTAGATACGGATTGTATTCACAACTCTTAAGAAATTCATAAAACTGCTCGTCGGTTTCAAAAGAATCACCACCGTGAATATGAATGATTTGCGGTTTTGACATACTAAACATCTAAACGATTAAAAAGATTATCAGGTTTTTTGTTGGTAAGAACGGCGTTTTTGATGATGGCAGACGTTTCTGGCATGACAGGATTAATCAATCGAGCAATTAAGTACAGCTCTTGTACTAGCTCTTGAATAATTATTTTCGCTTTCTCTGATTCAATTTTTACCAATTTAAATGGCTCTTCATTAGTAATCCGCTCATCAAGCAAGCCAATACGGGACCAAACATAATCACCCGCTCCTTGAAAATTATAAACATCAAGTGCGTCAGTGTATTCTTTTGCAAATACTTCTGCCTCTAATATTACAATTGGTGCTTCTAAATGTGTTTCGGACATTTTCATTATCCGAGCAACGAGATTACCAAGGCCATTGACGAGATTGGCAGTGTACCATTCGTCGAGACGCTCCCAAGTTATATCAGTATCATCAGAAGGATGAACGTGGCGCAATAAAAGATACCGTGTAGCTTCAGTGCCATATTTATTAACCAAATCATACGGAGAAATGACATTGCCAAGTGATTTACTCATCTTTTGTCCGCCACTGTTAATGAAGCCGTGATAGGCGATGGTATCAGTTTGTTTAATATCAGCCGACATGAGCATGGCTTGCCAAATGATTGATTGAAAACGAACTTGGTCCTTACCAGCTAGTTGCAATGTTTCACCCTCTAGCCAGAATTTCTCAAATTTTCCTTCAATGTCATCAGGCCAACCGAGGGTAGAGATGTAGTTTGTCAAAGCATCAAACCAAACATACATGACCTGTTCACTATCATCAGGAACTGGAATACCCCAATCCAGACGAGACTTATTTCTTGAAATACTCAAATCTTCCAAACCGTCCGAAACGAATTCAAGTGCCCACTTACGATAGGGCTCCGACACGGTGCGGGTAGTATCTGATAGATATTCTTCCAATTGCTTCTGATAGTTGGAAAGTTTAAAAAAATAATTTTCTTCTTCTATTTCAACCGGATCAACATTAGGGTGATTAGGACAACGGCCATCCACTAAATCACTCTCACGCAAAAACATTTCATCCCCGACACAGTACAAACCTTTGTATGATTTTTTATAGATGTCACCTTTATCTCTACATTTTTTCCAAATAGCTTGAACTGCTACTTGATGTTCTGGGGCACTAGTGCGAATAAAATTATCAAAGGAAAGATTCAGAGCATCCTTAAGCTTGTTAAACTTATTTGCGTATTGATCAACATACACTTGGCGAGAAATACCTTCTTGATCAGCTTTTTCAGCAATTTTCTGACCATGTTCATCAGTGCCAGTGTTGAAAAAAACCTCGTGCCCTAAAATACGCCAGTAGCGAGATAGTGCATCAGCTTGAATCAATTCAAAAGCATGACCGATATGCGGATCAGAGTTTACGTAAGGCAAGGTGGTGGTAATGTAGCGGGCTTTTTTGTCTGGCATAGTTTATTTCAATTTTTCAATAAGTTCACCAATAGCGACACGCTCCTGCTTACCACTATCGCGGTGACGGATGGTGACTGTGTCTAGTAAATCGGGATTTTCACCTAAGGTATCAAAGTCTATAACGATGCAGAAGGGTGTGCCGATTTCGTCTTGACGGCGGTAGCGTTTGCCGACATTACCATTATCATCCCAGGCCACGTTACCAAATTCTGCCTTTAACATTAAGAAGACTGCTCGGGCCTTTTCTACCAGCTCTGGTTTATTGCGCAAGAGTGGTGAGACAGCTACCCGATATGGTGCGAGATGAGTCGGAAGTGACAAGAAGGTACGGACTTCGCCGTTTACTTCATCTTCATGATAAGCCTCACAGAGCACCGCAGTGAAAGCACGGCCAACACCAAAAGATGGCTCAAGGACATGCGGAATGAATTTTGTACCATCACTTTCAATGTATTCCATGGACTGACCACTCGCCTTCATGTGAGCCGAAAGATCATGATTGGTACGATAAGCAAAGCCAGCGAGTTCATCAAATCCCTTGCCGGGATAATTGTATTCAAAGTCAATGGTGCGCTTACTGTAGTGGGCTAGATCATTCTCTGGTACTTCATATTCGCGGACATTATCAGCCGACAAACCAATATGCTCATGCCATTTATGAATAATAAACCGAAGTTTTTCAAAATATTCCTGCCATTCACTTTCACGAATAAAATACTCAATCTCCATTTGTTCAAATTCACGAACCCGAAAGAGCCATTCTCGTGGAGCAATCTCGTTGCGAAAGGCCTTGCCGATTTGGGCGATACCAAAGGGAATTTTTGGCGACATTGAATCAACTATATTTTTGAAGTTCACAAAAATACCTTGGGCTGTTTCCGGACGAAGATAAACAGTGCTATCAGGGCTAGCAGTGGCTCCAACTGATGTTTCAAACATCATATTAAATTGCCGGGCTGGTGAAAGAGGATTCCCTTGTGGACTCTTTATCCCCCGTTCTTTAATAACAGAATCCATTTCAGTCAAAGTCATACCAGCAACATCAACCCCACCATCTTTGAGAAGATGGTCGGCTCTAAAACGCTCTCCCGTTTTAGTATCTTCCACCACTGGATCAAAAAAGGTAGTCGTGTGCCCGCTCGCCTCCCAGACTTTAGCATTCATGAGAATTGATGCATCTAGCCCATAGATATCTTCACGGCTTTCAACAAACATCTTCCACCATTCACGTTTAATATTATTATTGAGAGACACTCCGAGTGGTCCGTAATCCCAAGTACCTTTAAGCCCACCATAAATTTCGCTACCCTGAAAAACAAATCCCCGCCGTTTAGCTAAAGCAACTATTTTTTCCATTTTGTTTCCGGAAATGGGACTTTTTTCTTGATCTGGGTTTGGCATAAATTATTTTAAAAATTGATTTAACAAGTTAATTTTAATTACGAGAATTACTAACAGGAGCTATTTTACCGTTATCTTTTTCATAACCAGAATCTATAGGTAATTCTGCACTCAAAGGTACGGCTTCCGCTCTGATTACAGTACCAGTAAATAAATCAGTCCCACGCAATCTTTGCGTTCCAAGCAAGGCCGGAGTAATCCCGATTTGATTTTGACTAGGTAAAAGTGTCACTTGAAAACTGATTTGTTTTTGTTTTTTGGCCTCAATTTCTCCAACCGTCCAGTTAAGTTCTTTAGAAACTGGATTAAAAATTATTGTACCGTCACCTACGGTTTTGTTTTCCCAATCAACATATTGTGGTAATGAGGTGGTTACTTCTACCCCCGACACATTATTACCACCCGCACCAGCGGTCAAGGTAAGAGTATAAGTCGTTTTAGTATCCGCCTGTGGTGGAATAGGACCGCTGTCGGTAAAAATACCCGAAGCGTGAGTTACCTTACTATTCAAACTAACTATGGATGCAAATTTTGCTTCCATCTTTGCTGTGCCAACCAATTGTTCAGTGGCATCAACTTCGGACACTCGTCTAGCATAAGCATTGGCCGTCACTATTAGGGAAGGTGTTTGCTCTTGGTTATTAGGCGAAATATCAAAACTAAAACTTTTTACCTCTCCTGGTGCTACTTGAGCCAAAGAAGGATCACCAGAAACTTGAAAACGAATTACATCTCTAACTGAATCATAATAACCATTTTTCACATCAACGCTGTCTTTAATAATAATATTACCAACCAATCCGATTTCTACTGACATATTATAGAGTGTATCAACCAAAGTATTTTGAACATTAACCGTCACTGTAGTTTTGTTACCCGTCGTTAGGATAACTACCTCACCTTTTTGATTATTAATATTAAGATCCACATTAATAAATGGTTGCTCAAGAATAAAATCCACCTCCGCCTCCGCTAGAGTAGAGCCAATGATAAATTGATTATCTTGTTGTGGCATGCCCGCTAAAAATTGCAGGCGAAATTCTTCATTTTGTTTTCCGATAATTAAACCTTTAAGAGTAATCGTAGTTGATTTTTCTGGCGGAATTTCCTTAATCAACCAAGAATTTTCACGATAACTAGGGGCTGGGTCAGAACTGGTAAAATCAAAATTGGTCGGGTAATTGGCAGTAACCAGAACATCCTTAAGTGGCGTTGAAGCATTGGATTGAATGGTTAAAGTCATAGTAACTTCCTGCCCAGCCGATACTTTCTTAACGGAATCAACTCTAATTACTAAAGGGGAAGAAGTAATTCTAAAAGCCAGTGGCGTAGCATCTTTATAAAAAGTACCATTTGAACCAGTCAAGCGATATTCAATCGTGGCCTTAATTTCCCCAGCTTGATTTTCTTCACCATACATAATGGCCTTTACTGGTACATTAACAGTTTCCCCAGCATTGATGCGGTCTAGTTGTATTCGGCTCGAAAAAATATCCTTAGCGGAATCTTCAGCCGATTTGGTACCAGCTGGATAATTTACAATTAAAACAACTGATTCTATCGGTATTTTATTTTGATTGGCCAAAGTTACCTGCAAAGGCATAATTTCACCACCAGGAACAGTTAGCGGGCCAGTAATATTAATGGCAATGTTTTTATTGGAAATTTGATTAGAGCCAACTAAGAGATAGATACTAGTACCAACGAGAACCAATAAAAAAACTAACAGGGTCGCCAATAAAATGATCATTCTGTAGGAATGAAACCATTTTCTTTTTGGCTCAACTACAGGGGGAATAACCGCTAGTTGTGGTGTGGTTAAAGCACCCGGTCGGGGGTCATTAGCAACGGCAGAGGCAACAGTTTGGTCTGGCGATGGTTTTTTTAGTGACCATGAATCAACCACCGCATTCTCCTCATCCAATAATTCATGACGGCCTTCCGGTTGGAGATTGCGCCCCCGTTCATAAAGACGCCGACGCATAGCTTCAATTTTGGCCTGATCTTTAAGGGGTGGCATAGTGCTTACAGTATAGCATTTTATCTCATAAAGCTCCTTTTCAGGTGTATATTTCCATACTGATCAATATTCTGATTAAAGATGGCTGGCAAATTGGGCGGTTTCCAACCATTCTTCAATAGTCTTGATTTGGGTTTTGACTGCCGGAAAATCTAAAGATTCCAAAGGGTGTTCTAATAATGGTTTGTCAATCAGCACTGGAGCAATGTAACCGAGAAAATATAATAATCGGGCCATGATTAATTTTTCATAAGTAGAACGACTAGCATCTGGAATATCCTTAAGAAAATCCAGACTATGCAATAATTCTTCATAAAGTTCTGGATATGGTTCTTCTCCTTGAACAAACCGTCTAAGGGTTTTTATCAAGCGAACTATACTCCCTCGCACAGCGCGTGATGGCGCTGTGGAAAAAATATTACTTCGCGCTTCTACACTACCAATTCGCCAACCTGTTTTTCCATGGACTAGCGAAACCACAATGTGTGAAAAATCTTGGAGGGCATATCTTTGTCTACTTCGTTCTTCACGCACACTACGCGCCGTTGCATAAAGCATGCCTGCTCTTTTGGTAAACAAAAGAAAAGATTTGTCAGCCGTGTTATTGGCGAAACTACCACAAACAATGGCTTCGGTAATGTAGGTTTGATAGGACATAATTAGACAAGAGATCTATGCTAAAAATAAAGAGCTATTTCATTGTTTATTTATGTATTAAGACAAATTAATTTCTGGTAAGCAACACCACAAATGTATATTCACCAGCCAATATTTTGATACCATCATTTTCAGTAAAAATAATCTCGTCTGCACCCACTACCTTTTTTATATCGGCCGTAAATTTCGTAATCAAATTCTGACCAGCCACATCAGTTGAAATAGTTAAGGTGATGCGGTCATGGGGCGCAAAGCCAGTGGCTTTGCGCCCTTCTTGCACCGCTCTCATAAATTCACGAACAGCCCCTTCAGCTTTGAGTTCGGGAGTAATAGTTTCGTCTATTAAAACCACCAGATTAGTAGAAGAAGTAGTGTCAATTGTTTTATATTCTTTTATATTCACCTCACTCAAAACAATCATCTGCATTTCTTTAGCTAATTCCGGGCCGGTAATTGATCCAAGTGGTTGACGCACTTTGAGATTACTTTTTATTCTTGCCTCCAAAGCTAAGGTAACGACCTCTCTCACTTTTTTCATTTCCATCAATAATTCAGTATCAATCACACCGCCTTTTGGCCAAGCGGTTAAGTGTACACTTTCTGGTTCATTTTCTTCTCTCAACACTAGCCATAAATATTCAGCATAAAATGGCGTGGCTGGAGCCATGACTTTGGCCAATTCTCTAAGAACATAGCGGAGCGTAGCTAGAGCCAATTTTTTGTCATCTATATCATCATTCTTTAGGCGTTCTCGGGAACGACGCAAATACCAAACTGACAAATCATCAATGAATTCAACTAGCGGTCTAGTGGCCTTATCCAGTTCGTAGGTTTTGTAGCCACTAGTTGATACTTCTATGAGTTCATAGAGGCGCGCCACGATCCATCTATCTAAAACATGATTAGAATCGTGGCGCGCCTCTGTTCCATCTCTAAATGTTTCATACATCGCCAACACATTATGCAAGCGACCAATATTCTTGCGTTGTAATTCCAAAACTTCCTTTTCCGAAAAATTAAGATCCTCTCCCCGAATAACCGGAGAAGTCATCAAATACAACCGCATTGCATCGGCTCCCACCCTATCCGCCAACTCCATTGGGTCAGGATAATTCTTTAATGACTTACTCATTTTCTTGCCATCTTCGGCCAAGGCCAAGCCGTTTACAATTACATTTTCATAAGGTGATTTACCAAACAAAGCCGTACCAAGGACAATCAGCGAATAAAACCAACCCCGCGTTTGATCCAAACCCTCGGCAATAAATTGCGCTGGAAAATATTTTTCTGTAAATTCGGATTTATTAGTAAAAGGATAATGATGTTGCGCGTATGGCATTGAACCACTTTCAAACCAGCAGTCAAACACATCTAGTATTCGTACCAATTTAGTACCATCAGTATCAAATAAATCAATCTCATCAATGTATGGTCTATGAAAATCAAGTGAATAGTTGTCATTATGTGGCATGGGAATAAATGACAACTCTTTAATTTCGGCATTATCCATAAATCCCATTGTTTCCTTAAGAGTAGCGGCCGCTTCAATCTCTAAACCAGAAGATGCTACTTGTAAGCCAAACAAAGCACTGGCATGACTGATGATTAATATTTTTTTATGTTGGTACTTTTTTTCAAGTTCATACAAGACTGCCCCCGCCCGACGGATAACATCACCTCTGTTTTCCGAGCCAGCTATTGATGTCGTAAAGCTGGCTAGATTATTTGGAAACAAGCCCTGATATTCTGCCCAATCCTTACCCTCAAGTGCTATCCCAGTTTGTAATTCTCCTAAACGAGATTCTTCAATTATCTGATCGGAGTTAATATGCAAACTGGAGGCAATTAATTCAGCAGTAGCTTTGGTTCTAACAAAACCAGAATGGATAATTAAATCAATTTTTTGCTCAGCTAAATTGGCAACAACCTTGATTACTTGTTCTGTTCCTTTTTTAGTTAAGGTATCATTTAAATCATTTTTGGCACTAATGTGTCCATCCAAATTACTTTCTGCCTCGCCATGTCGCATTATGATGTAGGTATTACCGCTTTTCGGTACATACTCTTGCAATTGAGACAAAGAACCAATAACTTTATATTCACCAGTAACTGGATTTTTCCAAATCGGTAAAGGTGCCCCCCAGTAGCGTTGACGAGAGACTGCCCAATCACGAGCTCCTTCCAACCATTTACCAAAACGATTGGCCCCGACATAATTCGGTACCCAGTGGACTTTATTATTCTCTGCTACCAGCTGATCTTTAATTTTGGGAACAGCCACAAACCAGGAAGTAGTGGCATAATTAAGTAATGGTGTATCACAACGCCAGCAGTGCGGATAACTGTGCGTGATATTTTCTTTTTTAAATAGTCGTCCATTGGCGTTAAGAGCTTTAACTATTTCAATATCAGCATCCAGGTGCGAGATTTCCGAAGCTTCATCATCCTTTGGTTTTACTAACTGACCAGCAAAATCAGTGACAAAATCCATGAAGTGTCCGTCGGCGTTGATGTGGTGCACAATAGGAATATTGTTGGCTTTCGCGAGTTGCATGTCATCGTCACCATAAGCGGGCGCAATATGAACAGCGCCAGTTCCTTCTTCCCCCAATTCCACATAATCAGCGTGCCAAATTTTCCAAGCTTTAGTTTTATCAAAATCTTGAGTGCCAAGGTATGGAAAAGGAGGTTGATATGAACGACCAATCAAATCAGATCCTTTTACTTCTTCAACAATTTCATAAGCAACTTCACCAAGTTGAGCGAGACGTCCTTTAGCCAAAATAATGTATTCCTGGATTGCCTCGTCGCTTCCGCTAGTCGCTTCAACTTCTCGCAAAGACAACAATCGGACTTTCACATACTCAATATCGCGATTAATCGCGATAGCCAAGTTACCCGGTAGTGTCCATGGTGTCGTTGTCCAAATGAGTATTGATGTGTCGGTCACATTTCCATCTTTGTCTAGGAGAGGTAACTTCACTGTCACAGCGATATCTTTAATATCCTTGTAACCCAGATTCACCTCAAAGTTTGAGAGTGTCGTACCACAACGTGGGCATAGATGCATATTTTTAAAATCTTCAAAAACCAAACCTTTATCGTGCAGTGACTTAAAAACCCACCACACACTTTCCGTGTAGCTACTGTCCATCGTTCTATAATCACTTTCCATATCAGCCCAACGTCCCATGCGAGGCACCACCTTGCCCCAGTAATCCGCGTATTCCAAAACAGCCGAACGGGCGGTTTCATTAAAATTTTTAATACCATAGACCTCAATATCACGTTTGGTACTGAGACCAAGTTTTTTTTCAATCAGGTTTTCCAACGGCAGACCGTGGCAGTCCCAGCCCCACTTGCGCGGGACATGGTAGCCCTGCATCGTCCAAAAACGCGGAATGGCATCTTTGATAGTCCCAGCCAAAATATGGCCATAGTGTGGAGTCCCGGTCGCAAACGGCGGTCCATCATAAAATACAAAGTTTCCCTTAGGTTCTGCTCCAGCTGGTTTTAGTAAACTTTTATTAAAAATGTCGTTGTCTTTCCAAAACTGCTGAATAACTTCTTCGCGCAAAGACACTTCCGATTTTTCTACTGCTGGTGTAACGGCGACTGAATCATTTTCACGTCCTAATTGTTTGTTCATATATGTGTATGTATATCAGACATAATAAAAACTGATGTATCAGATCAGTTTTCTTATATTATCGTAAAAATGTCCGTCTGACCACCCTCCGTTCTAGCTAAAAATAAAAAAGGGTTCCGTTTTACGAGAACCCAAAAAAAAATAGGAGAGAGAGGATGGTTTTACTTGTCCTCCTTCTCAAATATAAAGTGAAAAATCCCCAATATTAATGCTATGGGGATAAAAGACAACACCAAATAATACAACATGCTTTTGTCCCTCCTTTTTTCTTCCCAGATTATTCCGAAAAGAACAGAATATTCTATGCCGAATCACCTTTTTGTCAATCATCTGTGCTCTAACTTGAGATGCAACACAACTCCTTGTATACATCCGCCGGCGTTCGCCACTCAAGACTTTTGCGTGGCGTATGGTTCATAACATGAACCACCCTATCTAGTTGTTTCTGCGTAATAGTATCAAAATCAAAACCTTTCGGATAGACACGTCGTAGTCTCCCATTCGTATTTTCATTTTTCCCTCGTTGCCATGGAGAGTGTGCATCAGCAAAGAACACCAGTGCATTGGTATCTCGCTCAATCATTTGCCAGAGTGCAAATTCTGAACCACGATCATACGTGATGACGCCCTCGAGTGGTACCTGCTTCAGTGTTGCAGGTACCACATCCGCAGTACCATTCGGTATCAAATCAACGTGTGTATAGAGACTCGTACGCTCCACATGGGTGAGGAGCTGCGTCTTGGTAGAACCCTTCACGGTATCACCCTCCCAGGAGAGTAGTGATTCTGGACGGTCATGAATATTCCGCACTAATTTTGTCCACCCTTGTTTCTTCGCTCGTTTTGAGCCGTATCGTCGTCGTTTGCGACCACGTTGAGGTAATTGCGGGAGCAAGTCTATTCGCTCACGATACATCCAGTTGTATATCGTTTGATGATGTATATCCATCTCATGTGCAACAACTTCAGGGGACGTGAGTGGGTTGAGTCGTGAGGCGATACACTGACCAAGTACAGCATCTATCTTTCGATACTGCTTCTTTGCGTGCACTCGTCGCTCTCGTGCCTGCACGTCAGCATTGAGTGCATGATATCCACCTCGTGGTTTTTGGTTCCGCTTTAACTCTCTTTCCACCGTACTACGATGAAACCCTAGCTGTGCACCTATCTCAGATTGAGAGAAACCTGCTCGCTTGAGCGCTCCTAGCGCGATTCTGTCTTCACGATTAAAATGCTTGTGCATACCGCCTTGTATTCTTATTTGCTAACACAACTAGGATACGGGCGGTTTTGCGTTGGTTCAAGTTAAGTGTTGCGATTCAGGTTAGAATTCAGCCAATTTGTTTGTAAAATATTATTTTGTGTTTCCTGATTACTTTTTGGATCTTTAAAATAACAATTGGAATTGGTACTAGCTTCGTATTGGTCAAAACAAATTGCTTTGCCACCGACATTAACCAAAACTGAACCCGCCTCACAGGAAGCCGTCGGATTATTCATAGTCATAATAACATCAGTCGCTTTAATTCCAATCGTGGAAAAAATAATAGCGCCCAAAATTACTAGCGGTAATTTAAATATTTTGTGATTTATTCGTAACATATTTTGTTACCAGCAAACGCTTACTACGAACAAAATCCAAAACATAATTCAAAACAATCAAAACCAACAAAATAAATAATACCGAACCCAAAATAAAAGTTGACCGATCTTGAAGATCGCTTGTGTTTGAGCCAAGTCCAACGTCAATTTCGCGTTGATGTAACAACTCTTCTCTTTGTTTTAACTCGGTCGTTTTTTTGGTTAATTCTGCCGTGATTTGATTAATCTCGGTTGGGGCTACTCCGACTGTTACCCCAACTGCATTTGCCAAATAAAGTTGGGTATTAGTAGCCAAAAGAGCTGTAGTATGACTAACTAAACCAGCTTGAAACAAAAGCACGATAGCACAAACAGCACTACTAATGCGAAGTATTTTATGGTAAGCACTAAATTGAAGAATCATAATTTAATCTACACTTATAATATTATACAATATCATTAAGCAAATAAAGCAAGCAGGACAATAATAAAGAAGGCGGTTACCACAAACATGGTGGTTAATACCAACAGTACTACTGATGTTCCATTTTGTTTGCGTCTTTTTACTAATCGTCTTGTCCCACTAATAGCCACATAAAAGGCCAGTTTACGACGCACATAAAGACGAGCAGAAACATAGGTAATTAACAATAATAAAACCAAAACGCCGAAAGCAGGACCGATAATATTCATCGGTAAAATCCAAAAGGTAACCGTACTAGATATGGTTTGTTTAAAGCCGTCTTCACCAAAGCTCGGACTAATAATGGCTTCATACCGTCCAAAACCTGGTGTCTCACCAGTCCAATTAGTCGTAAATTCTCACGTAATCCCCGGAAAAACACCAGCCAATTTATCATTAAAAATAACTACACCAACTTGTTTACCAAACATGTTATTGACTACTAATGGTCCAGTTGGTCTTAATAAGGTATTACCGCTATTTTCAATTTTTACATTAAAAATAACTTCTGGTTTACTGTAAATATAATTATCCGTAGAAAATTGTCTAATGCTGGCCTTTTCTTCAACTTCACCGGCTACTCTAATAGAAATTATATTAGCCACTTCATAACCAACGGAAGCTCCACTCTGACGTAATTTCGGTGGTTGCATAGAAACAAAAACGCCAGCAAAATGTGTACCTGGTGAAGCGCTGTCCGGCACCTTAATAGTAAAATCAAATGGTGAACTAGTATGTGCCTTAATTTCTATTGTGTTAATCGCTAGGGTTATCCATTCAGAAATATCAAATTCAGTTTTAGCAATTTTTTCATCAGCAAAAATTGGCACGCCAGAATCAGAAGCATTAACTATATCCTTTTTGTACAAATAATAAGTTTGGTCCTGATTGCTTAAATTGGTGACCGTTACCGAAAAGTCTTTACTCTGTCCCGGATCCATGGCTTCCTCAATATTGGCAGGACGAAGACCAATGCCCTCATCAGATTGCGCCTTAACAGATAAATTAAAACCGAAGAAAATAATTGGTAATAAAAATATTAAGGTAATGAAACGATAC
>Ga0210036_1002593_pt1 | contig 18960 bp, 7 predicted proteins | sample CryGeymeta201515_FD_185469 | JGI IMG/M metagenome (GOLD analysis project Ga0210036, IMG submission 185469) | Groundwater microbial communities from Crystal Geyser aquifers in Utah, USA - Crystal Geyser metaG 2015-15 (SPAdes) (version 2) | ecosystem: Environmental > Aquatic > Deep subsurface >...
CCCAACTTAAGATAAGACTATACAAATTTTTAGTACCCTACTTCTAAAATAGTAAGCTAAATATTTATCAGTACCACACAAATAAAACTTTGATAGGCCACCCACTGGCTAGAGTGGTTGGCGAATAATAATATAATGATAATAATATTATGGTACCTAGCTGGTAGTACTGGTAGAGAGTACGGTAATCTACTCTCCTTCAGTAGCTGCTAGCTACGGTAGTACTACAGTAGTAGTTGTGAACCAAAAAAATTACTCTAGTACACAATAGGAATAATAGTCCAGTAGCTTGTGTTAGGAATGATATTGAACACTGTTATAATCTTGTTCTTTCTTTGAAATTTCGAAGAGCATTACTTGCTAGTTCAAAGCTTGCATGACGTGATCGTAGTAGACAACTGGACAATTCGTCTAAGGTAGTTCCCAAAAATACTTTTCTTCCTTGCTTCATTGCCAAGTTTTGTTCTTCCAAAAATAAATTGCTTTTTCTTTCTTCCTTTGCTTTTGATAATAATAGTATTATAATAACAAGGACAAATTACCGTTTCTCTCAAGCTATAGTACTCTCTCTGAGAAACATATCTAATACAACTAGTTTTTATTCATTCATTCGTATCCCAATTCCTTTCGCGATAATTCCCGTTTCATAGTAGCTGTAATAGCTATTTCTGCTTTTCGTTTGCTGCTGCTGCTGCTGTTATTACTGTCGTGACGTCCTCGTCCTCGTCTTTGTTGTTGTTTGGACGATAACGATCGTTCTCCACTGGATACTTTCTGAACAGGTTGACGTTGCATGTACAATTTTGACGCTGATGATAGTTTAGGACTACTACTACTACTACCACCACCACCACCACCACCAGTGCCAATACTAGCAGCCACAGCATTATTCCCCGAACGTGCTCGAGGGTAACGTCCACCACCACTGCTAGCACCCGTACCACTTCGTGATCGACCAAAAGGAGGAGGTACTGGAATCGCTTTTTTACCACCCTCTGATGCCATCTCTGCTGCTTGTTGTTGTTGGTGCATTCGTAAGAATGGATTCGAAAGTCTTCGACGGGTTTGATTCAACTGTGACATTTGTATGTGTTGGACATTGGCACTTGGCCGGGAGCTGGTTGCAGGCATTGTTGCTGTTGTTTTCCTGTTGTTGGCAGCACTGCTGTTGTCTTTGCTCGTATTGTTGGTACTGCTATGAATACTATTACTGCTACCCAAAGAAGAAGAATTCATGGTAGCGGACGAAAAGGAGAATGCCGGCGGCGATGGTGGTGCTATGAATGGTGCCTGCTCTTGTTTTTGTTGCTGCTGCTGTGGTTCTTCTTCTTCTTCGATAGTGAGTTTGCATTTGAAATCCGACAATGAACCATTGGTTGTGGAATGATGAGAATTGTTGTTGTTGTTATCTTTGTTGTTCTTGGCTGTCATTGGAGTTTGAAATGACACGTTGTCATCATGTTCTACATCCTCTGCTTTGCTCTTTTTATTGTTGTTGTTGATAATATGATCCGAGATGTCTTGGTCTCTACTACGAATACTACTGCCGTCGCTGCTGCTGCTGCTACTACTGTTGTCAGAATCCAGGAGATTATCCTTTGATGGAGTTGTACCAAATTTGATTTTACGAGTATCCAACTCGACTTGTTGTTGTTGTTGTTGTTGTTGTTGCTGCTGCTGTTCTCGTGGCATAGCATTGCTAACATTGCGCATTTCTTCTTCTTCTGATTTGCTACTACTTCCGTTTTTCTGATTTTTGTCATCCGCCACAACACTGCTGTCACTGTCGTCTAAAAGAAATTGTACGGAAAGTGATTCTCTTCCTGTTTTAGAAGAATAACTCAAAATGCCTTGGCTGTGACTGCTGCTGCTGTTGTGACTGACTAATTTGTCACTGTTCTTGTTCTTGTTGTTGATGACGCCCGTAGAAGACGATAAAAAGGGAGATTGAGAAGGAGGTCTGGTAACAGAAGACTTGGCTTCTACTGTGGAGGCAGTGGTTGTAGGTGACCCTACCAGAGCATGCTGTTTCTCCTCCTGGTGGTCTTGTTTGGAACATATATTGGTGATTGTAGTGTCTGTTGGTTGTTGTTGAATTTGAATCACAGTTCGTTTGTTTTCATTTGTTTTTGAAGCAATTGGTTTCCGGTACCTCCAACGGTTGTATCTGTGATTGATTTGAAATCTCCATCGATCTACCAGTCCTCCTTTTTGTACAAAAATGTGCCAATAAAGACGTATCAGTTCCAAATGAAAGACAATCATAAACCACAAAAGGAATGTCGTTAGCAGTTGAAACAACGAGCCATGGTACTGATGTTTGTAAGTTTCCCATTCCTGTATTCGTTCCTTCTTCCAATCGTTCCATACATGTTGCAATATTGGTACAACCGTTTCTATGATTCGTATTTGCATCTGTTGCAGTATTTCCGTAACTCTTGCAATGACTTCAGTTCCGTTTTTATGAGTCACCAAAGATGATAAACCTTGTCGAACTGTTTCATCAAATGAAAACACAGAAGACGAATCCCCCATTCCTGTTTCTTCGTCTTCTATTGTTGTTGTTGCTGCTGCTGCTGTTGTTGCTATTGCTGCTGCTATTGCTGCTGCTATTGCTGTTGCTGTTGCTGTTGCTGTCGCTGTTGCTGTTGCTGTTGCTGTTGCTGTTGCTGTTGCTGTTGCTATTGCTATTGCTATTGCTATTGCTGCAGTAGCAACACCTGCGTTCTCCCTCATACTGCCCTGCCCTCCTCTTGTAGCATAAACTAGTAGATGTGGATGTGTGTCTGTGTCTGTGTCTGTGTTTCTGTTGTTTGGATAGAGAAGTAAGAGGGACAGCTCTACTGTTTAATTTGGAGAAACAGCTCCGTTCTGATCCTAGCAGTGGAGTACTAGTTGCTACCAGTAGCTACCAGTAGTAGAAGAAGGGTTGCTAGACCCTACTAATTTTCTGCTGCCACTCGTGCTGCTGCACAAGTCACACCGAATTTTACGACTATGACACCCTTTTTGTACACTTTTACTGTCTGGCCGTTGAGATTAATTAGAGAGACGGTCTCGCACCAAAGGAATCTTCCAACCGAGGTCGTTGCACGGTGCTAGTAGTAGTAGTAGTACCATAGTACTCTTCTGGTACCACTGGTAGCTAGCTAGTAGAATACCAACAGTAGCAAGAAGTAGGTCTACTAGTAGCTACTAGTAGCTAGTAGTAGTAGTTGTAGCTCTAGGAGGAGCTAGCTAGTTAACACTACTACTACTAGCTAGCTCTACTAGCTACAGTAGTAGTAGTAGACTACCGGTACTACTGTCCATTACTACTAGCGAACTAACTACTACCTGGTACTACTACTAGAGAGCTACTAGCTAGAGTAGTACCGGTAGTATTTCTGTACTGGTACGTCTCGGAAGACAACAAGAAAACACAACAACGAAGCCTTACCCATTGTACAACATACAAGCAAATTATACAATACGTAATTCGTAAAGACAGGTCCATACATATCATTCTACATACTGTACATCAAAATATACATTTTTGTGGGGGAGGAAAAGGACGGACAAGAAAAGCACGGTTGTTTTTCCTGTTCTCCCTTATTATCATTATTATTAATAGTTAATACTACAGTTGGTCAGCTGCAGCCGTTGCAAAAAACAAAGCACACAGAGACACATATTATAATAGACACTACTAGTCTACTATTAGTGCATAAACGCAGCATTCATCTTGGTTGGGAAATGGAGAAAAGAATACCATTCTAGACAACACTTAACATATATCATCATCATGTCAGACCAACAACAAGAATCACAACAATTCCCTGCTGCTGCCGCTGCCGCCGCTGCTGCAGTTGCTGGTCCTTTAACACAGCGTGAGACACAAGAAGCTGACAACAACAACAACAACAACAACAACAACAACAATAATAGTAGTATGCGAGTGACAGTAACCAATATGATTGATGGATTTTTCAAATTTGCCATCAAATCTTCTTCTTCTTTTTCTTCTGGTGAAGAAGACGATGGTAATGGCAATACTACTACAAATACTACTACAAGAGATCCTTCCAATAGACATCAACAAAATTCCAATACTGCGTCCACTACGACTGCTGCTGCTGCTGCTGCTGCTGCTGCTGCTGCTGCTGCTCCAGCAGGTACTGTCAATTCTATCACAAACACCAAACGAGTCGTCCAATTTCAAAACCAAAATCCACGAGCCAGACGACGACAAAAACAAAACAAAATGCAATTATACCATCCTGACAACAAAAACAACAACAACAACAACAACAATGATGATCCAGACAATGATGTAAATGAAAATGTAAATGTAAATGTAAATAGCCGTCCAGAACATAACAGAAGCAGCAATGATTGTATGGATGGCAGTGAAGTTAGTCAATCATCAAAGTTTCAAGTTCGTATGATTGTTCAATCAGATAGACAACAACATCAACAATCACAACAATCACAACAGCGATCATCTGTAGAAGTGGTACAAGAAGATATTGATGATGATGATGATGATGATGATGATGATGATGATGATGATGACAACAACAGCGATACTCAAAACAGCGACAATAATAATGATAACAACAACAGTCCTCCCAAATGGTTTGAAAAGTACATGCCACATGGTATCAATCGGATACGATCCTTTTGTGGAGTGATTGTTAACAATGATACGTTCCAATTATCCATGATTTTACTCATTGTACTAAATGCCATTGCAATGGGATTGGGTACGTACGATTTTGTCGATCAAAATCCACAAATCAAACGGGTCTTTGATCTGGTCGATCAGATATTCTTGATCATTTTTACCATCGAACTGGTGTTACAGATCGGATACTGGGGTTACCAGTTATTCTTTGACGGGTGGCTGGTATTCGATTTTATCACCATTACGTCCAGTTGGGCATTGGAGGGAGTACAGGTCTTTCGATCCTTTCGGGTCTTTCGAGCCTTTCGACTGGTGATACGGATCCCCATTCTAAAATCATTGGTCATGGCAGTCCTGCACGTTATGCCACGAATTTTTTCCATCATTACTCTCTTTTGTCTCATCATTTACATTTACGCTGTCATGTGCACGACGCTCTTCAAGGACTACTACGCACGGGGCATCACACCGGACGCCAATTACTTTGGACGGCTCGATTATTCGCTCTTTACGCTGTTCCAGTTTGTTACACTGGAAAATTGGGGTGACATTACTCGGACCATTGGCGCCGAAAGTGCACCGGCGTTCTTTATTTTTTCGTCCTTTTTGACGGTTTCGTCCTTTATCCTGTACAGTTTGGTCGTTGCTGTCATTTGTGATTCCTTTCTGGTAGCCGAAGAACAAATACGAAAGGAAATGAAACGGGCGGCTCAGAAAAAGGCAGGACCAAGAAAAAAAACAAAGAAAAAAAGAAAACAACAAGGGAAACGCAACGTCCTCGAGTCAGGACTCGTGGCTCAACAGAAAGACAGTGATGCAAGGGATCAACAACATGGGCATTGCAATCAACAAAAACAGCCACAGCATCATGCCGGGAATCCCTTTTTGAGAAGTCAAGTTTTTCACGAAAAGAATCCATTACGGCAAAGCGTGGGTCGCACCGGATCATGGAGTGATTGGGATCCACGCAACAGTCCAAGTCCAGGATCGTGCACAAAATCGGAATCGACAAGGCAGCAGCGTCAAACATCGTCGTCACCTCGATCTATCCATCCGCGGACAACAACGACAACAACAACCTCTTCCTGCTCACCTGGGACACGAATGAAGCAGTGCCAAGTGGTACGACCACCATCGTCATCACCATCAGGGTGGTCACCATTAGAGGGCGACATCACAGAGAACGAGAATGAAAGAATAGTAGATGATGATGATCAAGAATATCCGATGGATCCATCGTACGTGACGAAAAGTATAACTTCACCAACCGCCACGATCATTGCCACAACATTGGCCATTGGAGATGTGGAAGAACGAAGGAGGAAACATGGCAGCAGTAGCAGTAATAGTATCAGTAGCAACAAGAACCACAGTAGTGGTTCCAGCACTGGCAACGACAATGCCAGTGGCAACAGGACGACGACGAAACGAAAGGATCGAACCAGCCAACAGCGCATTGTTCGCGTTCAAAAGCGATTAGACAAAATGACCAAAACGCAAACGGATATACTGCAGACGCTTGACGAACTCTGTGCTCAAATGGAAGATGACGGATTTTGACGCTTGACAGAGACCCAGCGTTGTTTTGTACGAATGCTGTTTCGTACTACAGTGTGAACGAATTTTTTTGTAATGCTATTCAGACAGGATATATCCACAGAAGCGGTTTTCTTTCTTACGCTTTCGTTTTCTTCTTCTACTATTATTAGTTTTGGTCTCTGCTACGGTACTGAATAGTATTCTTTTACGTTGTACTCGTACAGTAAAAGCCAAACACTAGTACAACTACGGTACTAGCTAGTAGTAGTCTTGTAGTAGTAGTATGTTTTTCAAAATTGGTTTGTTACAGTAGTAGTATTAAATTATTTACTCTACAAAATAACAGTCGGAGAAATGTAGTACCGTACCGTACCGTACCGTACCGTACCGTACTTAAGCTGGTAGGCTCGTCCGGAATAGATATCTTTTGTTGCAATAACAGCAACAACAACAACAACAAGAATCATTGTAAAAAAAAGAATTCAAGGATTCATAAATCCGCCTCGTCATATTGTTGTTGTTGCTGTTGCTGCTGCTGCTGCTGCTGCTGCTTGATACGTAATTCTTGTCTTCGTTGTTCCATTCTGCGTTGTTTGACAAGCAATTGTATCAATCGTACATGATTTCGCTTGGACCATGGTCCTCTCCTTGTTGTTGTTGTTTTGAATGCATGATGATGCACTGCAGGTGTTGTGGTTGTCGCTGTGGTGGTTGTGGTATGTGAACTCGTTGGTAACAACAATTTGTACATGTCTTGTTCGAGTTTGTTATGAATGCGTTCTAATAATAATTCTTCCTGTTGTTGTTGTCGTTGTCGTTGCTTTGTATGATCGTCCGTTCGTCGTCGTCCTTCATTATCGGACGTCAGTACCAGTTCATCAATGTGACTGTTGGACACACACGATCGTTCTAAAATTTTGAGACACACATCAACGTGTTCTTCTTCGTTGCTGTCGTATCTCGCAGTTGTTGCTGTTAATGTTGCTGTTGCTTTTTGGTGGTGGTGGTGGTGGCGGTGGTGATGTCGTACTTCCCGTGCCAGTACTTGTTCGGAATACTTTTGCCATATTTGATCGTACGTCATACCGGATGTTCGAAAGGTTCCGTACCGTACATATTGTCGAAATCCATCAAACAGTGTGGCAGCAATTCTAGCCGGCACCGTGCATCGTTCTCTGGCATATAGTTTGGCCGCCACCCGTGCCTGGTAGGCCAGCGGTGCCAATTCTTGTGGTGTCAATTCGTAAATACCCAATTGCGACAAATCCAACAGAGCCGCTGGAAGCAGTGTCTTGTACAATCGTCGAGCTGTACTGGCCTGCAAGTCACCCCACAATTTGTTCTCATTGGTACCAAAATGTTCTCGTAGGGCTTCCACAGAGGTGTACCGATTCATCCACTCTTCCTTCCGACGTTGTATTTCTTCCTCGCTGATCGGTAATGTGGCTGTAGCAGACGATGCAGCAGATGCAGCAGTGGTAGTGGTAGTGGTAGCTGTAGCAGTGGTAGTGGTGGTAGTAGTAGATGATTGTGCATCCGTTGCTAATGGCAGTGGAGGAACAGCCAATGGTGATGCAAATGCCTTGTTTTGTTTGTGCTTTTGTGTCACAGCAACATCAGTACTAGGCGTGCTGGGTGCAGTAGTAGTAGTAGTAGCAGTAGCAGTAGTCCATATGAAAGAATCTACCAACACAGAAGAGGAAGAAAAAGGTGGTGGAGGAGACAGTGTCGAAATATCGAGTGCCGCTGTTCGTCTCTTGTTATTCCTGTGATGATGATGAGTGCTACTAGGGCCAGTAGAAGGAGCAAAGGCTTGTACTTGTACACTACTACCACTGGAAAAGGAATTGGCCGCACATAGTATACACAATAATAACCAGCATACAGCAGTGGTAGCAGTAGAAGTAGTTGTTGTTGTCATACACGAAAGGTGGCGGGAGCAGCGGCGGCGGCGTCGGAAACTACTTGTATGGTTGTTATTCTTGCTGCTGCTGTTGCTGTTGTTGCTGCTGCTGCTGCTGCTGCCAGCAGTATGAGTAGTCATGTTACGAATGATGCAGGGTTTTGTGCTTTTATAGTATGAACAAATTGCACAAAGTTATTGATTGATGGGAAGAGATAGATGATTCACTCTGGTCAAGATGAATGATTTATGATGAGTAATGAGGAAGCAAAAAAAAATTTTGCGAATGCGATCCCAGAGAAAAAGCCAATGTGTTTTTTGGTTTTTCTTGTCTTAAAATCAGACTACTTGCTGCGGCTACTAAAGCTACTACTAGCTACTACGTAGCTAGCAGTAGTAGTACTGGTACTCGAGTAATACCACCAACAGTACTTTAGCTAACCTACCACTACAGTACTACTCTACTAACTACTACAAGTAGTACTCTACTTACTACTAGCTAGAGTAGGAGTAGTCAGTAGCTACTTCTTATTTGCGAGCTTTTAAAGAGAAACAGCTGCCTTGCTTGTCTACGCAGAAAGTTTGGGATTCTGATACTATTTTGGGCCATTACTTTAATAACTCTTGTACTTTCATTGGGTCAATGACATCATACTTCTGACACAATCCATTTTTTTCGACATTCAAGGAACACTAAACATCATCGACGCTCTCCTTTTTGCCATATTGACGCAATCGAAATTTTATGATGATTACTAAGTAAGTAGTATTATTACGGTACACTACTACTAGTAGTAGTACTCCTAGTAATTACGCAATCGATTGCACAGTTGATCAATGAAATTCCGAAGTTTGTTGGACTGCAGGTCGCACACTACTGCTAGCTACTGGAGTAGCATTATTTTAGCCCGAAGCAAGACTACTAGTAGTAGTAGTCTAGCTAGTAGAGAGAAAACAACCGTTCTCTTTAGTATTTTTTCTTCTTCAATTCAATAGTAATACTCTCTACTAGTAGCTAGATAGAAGGAGTAGCAGTAGGTATCTGGTACGCAAACTGCAGCTAGAGCATTCAACTTCACAATAATATCATTATTACCAGGTACTGTACATCATTATTGTAATGAGGATTCACTCTGTTATATGATACTATGAATAATTTAGCTTTCTGCTCTGTGCAATACCAGGTACCAGTATGGATAAAAAATACGACGAAACAAACCATTCTTTTTTCAAAACAGCAGCAGCAGCAGCAACCGTTGCTGCTACTATTGATGGGGGTCTACCTCTACCTCTACCTCTACAACCGGACCATACAAATACTACGAAGCGAAAATCAACAGCAACCTCCTCCTGCTCCTCCGTCGTCGTCGTCTCCTGCTGCTCGAGCAGTAACGACAACAGCAACAGCAATATTAATAGCAATTGCAAGAAATATCAGAAGGAAGAGGAGGAAAATCACAGTACGAATAATAAAAGTACTACTCGTAGTAATAAACGTTGCAAGATGGCACCTTTACTAAAAGAACAAGATATCCTTCTTCATGAAGGCAATGGTTTACCGTACGTGACGGACGATGGGAGACTTTCCTTGCGAGCTTTAAAGTCCTTCCTTCCCACAACTGTATTGGAGAAACAGGAACAGGAACAGTCACAGCAACCGCAACGATTTATTCTGCAACGCATTGCAGGTGATGGCATTTTGCAAATTGTGAAAGAACACGATATGGAGGGTCTTTTGGAAATCATTCCTACTACTCCTACTCCTACTACGACTACTTCTCCTCCTAATACTTCTCCTACTACGTCCAATTCGTCGTCAGCATTTATCTACTTGAAATTCCCCTATCATCAAGGAGAATTAGCGGGACGTTTGGATCCTGTGGTATTACCGAATACGCAGAACCAGGACCAACCATGTTTTTTTCAGGGCACCTTTTCTAGGGCGTATATAGATTATGGAACGTGGGATGGCATTCTAGAGACAACAAATCATCAACATCAACATCAACATCATCATCATGATACGAACAACAGCAACAGCAGCAATAAAAACAATAATAACAATAGCAGTGCAATAATGCCAACAACAAAGACACCACAACTGTATTATGCTCACGTTGGACGACGAGAAAATATCATTTCAATTACCGAACCGTATTATATTAAAAAAATTCACACTATGCAAGTCCTGCAGGATGAAATTCATCCGGATGAATACAAAACAGCAGGAAATGATTCAACGAACAATCATTTGCACATTTTCCCAAAAGGATACGCACCCCTTACCAAGGGTTGCATTATTATAACACTATTTTTTCCTTCCACTCATCACCACCACCACCAGCAGCAGCAGCAGCAGCAGCAGCAGCAGCAGCAGCAGCAGCAGGAAACGACAACACCATTGTGTCTCGTTTTTAAACCATTGAGTCAGACGAATTATGTTCGAAAGGATGAAGAAATGAGGATACCAAACGATGTATGGCAGGAACTGCAACAATTGCAACCATAGTATACCACAGGCATTCAGAGACAAAGAAACAAACAACAAACAACCGATGTACAGGAGAACAAAAACGCCGTTCGAAAATCTACAATTCATCGCTAGGAGGTTGACAAACGCATAATATTAATGGCGGCTGCCATGAACCGTTCTTTTTTTAAAATACCAGTAGATGTATCTGTGGACAGTAGAAAATAGAACAATAGCAACTGCGTCATTGCTATCAGTTTTTTCATAAAAAAATGATATTGTGTAAACACGATTTTTCTTAGGTGCCACAGGAGTGGTACACTGTAGTCTACGTACTAGTAGTAGAGTTTCAACTTTACCAGGGTACGGTACCGTACTTGTAATAGAATTGCTTAGATTCTTAAAAGTACTCCGAGTATTTACTACCAGGTATTATACGAATGCTAGATTGAATCGCAGATCTGGTTCGTTAATTCCGCTTCTTTCTCATTCCCACTCAATCGCGACTACCAGTAATTACTGTAGTACCTGGTACTACTAGCTACCACCATAGCTGGTAACAGGTACTGTTTCCGAAGTACAACCAGAAATAACCATGGTACCCCCTCCCTGGTAGGCTTTGTGTCACTACCATGATTATCTTTGGACGTTACAACAATACACAATTAACTGTTCAAGCAGCAATATTGCTCTGATTCTTCAACAACATTCGCGCAGATGTATTCTGCAGAAATGATGTTGTTGGCGGTTCCCATCATATACCGTACCCTCTCGAAGGATGCATCCCTCCATCCGCTTGAAAAACATGACAGGAAAATTGTTGGCATACGCAGACTCGTTCTTCTTGTGAAGAACTGTTCCATTTTTATATATTATATGAACTATCCTGCTTTCCCCTATTAGGTATCATTGGAATCCACACTACCTCTGTTTACTTCTCTACTATTGGTACTCCTATTGGCACTACTATTGGTACCACTATTGGTACTACTAGTAGTAGTACCACTAGTAGTAGTAGTACTACTACGAGTAGTACTACTACTATTACCACCACCACTTGTAGATACTGTAGCACTACTGCCTTCGTAGGTTGAGCCAGTTTAGCTAGATCTGCATTATTTCCTCCCGTGCGTAGTGGTAGACAGATCCTCGAAGAAGATTTCCTTCGTGATGCTAAAAACATCATCTTGGTCTTTTTGCTTCTCGTCAAGACTTAGCATGCTCTAGGAGTACCAGGTAGTGTGCAGGGTAGTAGTATGTGTTTCGTTCAAAATAGAGTCGCCACTATGTTTCATGCAAGACCTCCCAAAAAACAAAAAAAGAGCAAGCATCTTCAGTAATCGTAAAAGCTGAGATGCCGAGGGACCAACAGTTAACAACTAGTCTACCATAGACTTTAGTTTGTGTGTACAATGTGTGTTTCGGCTTCTTGAATCCTCAAAGTACTTCCAATGACTAGCTAGTAGTAGCTGGTAGTACGAGTACTTGGTTTTAGTACTGGTACCAGGTACGTACTAATAGTAAAAGTAATTTACAAAAGGTGCTGTCAAGCATACCTGAACCATTGCTTGATTTCAGAATGCGTTAGCAGTGAAAGAATGAAAAGCACTGTGGTAGTACCATAAGTAGTCTATTACCAGGTACTAATAATAGTAGTACTGGCACTAGACGTGTTGTATGTCCCGGGATACATCACCTGTTCAATAATTATTTTTACAAATAGGTAGCAGAAACATGCGGTAAAAACAGTATTACTATTTTAGTGACTAAATTACTAGTCGAGTAGTACCATAAAATGGTAGTCACCTCTAAAAAATGAGGATGCCCCTGGTGTTCATGGTCTCAATGGCCACACAACAACACAAAACAAATAGCGGTACGGTATCTACCAGTACCAACTTTAGCTCTAGCTACTACTACTAGTACCTGGTACCAGGTACCAGGTGCTACAGAAGATGTTTGTGAAGAACAGTAGTGTCAGAAGCGTGTGGTGGTACATTGAATCGCGGCCTCATCCCGATCATAGTTTTGACTACCACCAGGAATTTGGTACTACAGTACCTACCGTACTATCCCAAAATGGTCATTGTAGTGACTTCTCCGAGTAAGCCGATATAGGTACCAGGTATAACCTAAGCAACCATTGGAAAAGTTGCCACAATTGCAAAGAAGTTCCATATATTGTCTGACCACTGTGTCGGTCTTCAAGACCCAAGAAAGACTCGAATTTTGCTGGATGACTTTTTTATTTAACTCTGGCAACTATCCCTATGACTTGGCTCAGTAATAACGATTATTGAGGGGAATTGCATTACCAGGTACTGTTGACAAGATACCTGGTACTATAGTAGGTACCCAGTACCAATTAGCATGTAATCATAATGGCTGATTCTCATTCGTGCGAATCTTACGAGACGTCTCATATCGGTAGTCATATCTTAACTCCGAGTATTAGAAGTACTGGTACTGAAAGGATCCTTTTGTTTCCTTTTTTTCTCGCTTGAAGTTCTTGAAAGTGAATATTGCGGTAGCTAGTCTACTACTCGGAGTACCAGGTACTAGCTAGACTACTACTACTCATAGTACCAGTATAACAGAGTCTATGTTCATTGTTGTGTAGTAACCGTAAGAGTAATAACCGCTCACAGCTACCCTGGTACAAGTGCGTACGGTAGTGGACGAGGAATATTAAATGCTTCGAATGGAACTGTTTCCTTCATTGAGAGAGAAGGAGAGAGGGAAAAAAAGTAGACCAAAATACAAACTGCATATTTCGCGAGATAAGTGATAGTCAAGCCCAAACAACAAAGCTAGCACTGAAGAACCAGCACGAGCTCATAAAGCATGGCGGTCTAAAATAACGACTAGAGAGGAAGCAGTAGCAAGGAAAAACTAGTTGTGGTAGGTGTAGCCTCCATTTCAGGAGGAAACAGTACTGCGCACTACATCTTCTTACAACTAGTAAACGAATAAGGGAGGGCTGAAGAACTCACATTATCCCAGATTATGCCATCCTCTTTCCTGCAGCGGTTGTCATCATCACCACAGTTATCGTTGCAGCTGAAAGGACAAAGGAAAAGCCTGAGTGCGGTTCAGGAGAGAATGATCATGGAGCATTTAAATCTGCAAAGCGAAAATGACCATGGTGGTAAGTGCCCGACGGCAAAGAGTATTTTTTGACCTCAGCAGCTGTTCCGCTGCTGATAATGCTGCTGCTGCTGCTGATGATGATAATGCTTGCTGCTGCTGCTGCTAATTCTTTTTCTCTAACCGTGCACTGCACTAACACAAAATACAATCCCCTGAACTACAAAACCCCAGAAGAAGCCCATTCGTTGAAGCACGATTTCAAGTGCCGAAGTTTCAATGACAGAACCTTTGACAGATTGCAAGCCGTGAACAATGATGATGATCAGGAGGAGGAGGAAGAAGAAGAAGAACCACACGAACTTCGACGTCGTCTCAGCTTTCCCTTTAAGGAACAGTTGAATGAAGATGCCTTGAAACTACGGAAATCGAGAGGTCTCTATCCAGATCTCAGTCAAGGGAGCAAGCTGCACAGGAAAACCACGAGGATGGAAGATGAGAGTGAAAGCAGCTACGCTAGCATCGTCCTGGGAAAGGACTCAACTCAATCCATGTTCCCAGGTAGCACTGTGCTCAGCAGCAGCGTCACTGTCACCGTCACCAGCAGTCGGAATCAGGCTGATTTTGCGAAGAGCGCACTAGGGCGAATTGGAAACAAATATAACGAGAACGAGAACAATAATAACACTATGGTTGACAGTGTTCCAGCGTTGATGCCCTATTCCATCCTCCTCAAGGATGAAACAGGTCATACGAGCCAGACCGAATCCACGGCCGGTATTACGAGGTCGACCACCACCACTGCTCGAAACATGGATGATTCCCTGAATGCTTCTTGCACACAAAGTGATGCCGCAGGACGGTCGTACGTTGGCAGTTTTGGAAGTTCGGCCACCTTGGCCGTCGATTCTTCCTTTATACAAGAATGGGTATCTAAATTGTGGTTTTTATTATTTGTTGGTGTACCTGTGTCGAATATGATCGCTGAATCTCACAATTTTGCTGCTTTTCTCACTCTCTCAACTGAATCCGACACAAAACGCTTTAGGGATCGTCGGTTCAGTCCTTTGTCCACAGGAATGAGGCACCACGGGCCTCTATTATGACTCTCCCGTCTGCACGAACTTCAAGGAAGTGCAGCCTGAGTAGCAGCACACGCATGCCCAAGAAAGCCAACAGTCACGGTCCTTCCTCGTCGGCTTCGGCCTTGTCTCCTCATCACTGTCGAGACTGCTCTGCATCGTCTCTTCCACTTTTCGGATCGAATCATTGCCATCGAACACTAGACAGCGATGATGATGAGTCCAACAAAAAGTGCGACAGAGATGATGAATACAAAAACGACACAGCTGGAACTGGAACCGCCGTCGACGATGCTATTCCAATGATGGATGAGTCGTTACGCATTGAAGATTTGCTACGACAAACGTCCGTGTCGAATCTAAATACGCAACAGCTTTTATCTTCCAAGAAGGCACCTCCAATGGCAGAATTACCAGAAGCCCCCAAGAAACCAAGTGCAAAAGAAGCAGGTACAATGGGATCACAGCCTAAGATGACCCCGTTCCAAGAAGCCCGAGATGAAGGCAACCCATTTGTTTTCCAAAAACCGGCACCCGAACAGAGCGTTGAAGCTGCTGCTGCTGTTTCTGCTTCAGCTTCAATGCCGACACTAAATCATGCACATGCGCCAACTAGCGCAACACGTTACCAAGAAGCAACTGTTGCTTCGACGTCAAGGTCTGCTACAACGTCGCAAGGATCTCGGATTTGGGATGCCTACGAAGTCGCAGCGGCATCAAGACCAACACCCTCTCGTCATCCGCGTGAAACTCGCCGGATTCCTTTGCCACCGTCGAGGCCAAAACTTCCGACGACATCGCACCGACGGAACTCAGTTCAAGAACACCTAAATCATCGCCCACAAGACGATCAACCCGTTACTTCGTACGGTCATCTTCAGATCGTGCAGGATAATGAGTTGAGTACCGCTATTCTGCGAAACCAAATTACCGATCAGTGTCATCGTGGTCAGATTGAAGGCAGGAATGGTACAGACAGTCCACGATCACAGGAAACGTATCCAGTAGATAGTCGAATCGAACGTAGACGTCGCATGATGACGAATGGATATGTCAGTAGCAGCACTGGTCCTGGCAGTGCCCAGTCAATGCCCGGTTCGTTTGTTGTGTACCACAACAATCATGATGCGAACGGTAATAAACACGAACTCGGTGAAATTCCATGTTTTTCTCAAGGTAATGACAAAAAGGTTGGTTTGGGCAATTTGTCTTCACACTCACTTTCAAGTACTAATTCTAAGAAGGATGTCAAGTCAAGCAAAAACTTACTTGGGTTGTTTGAATCGGGCTTTTCACTGAGCGCGTCTTCGGACGACCAAACAATTGAGATTGGAAACGGATTACGGGCACCACTTCGCGGTACTAAAGAAACCAAGCAGGCGATTATTGATGATTTTTATGTCCCTCGAGTTTGTTTGGGATGTAGTTTGGATGTTTTTACCATTGCTGATGTACAATACTATGTCTGTCCAACTTGCAAAACTGTCAGTTCGGCGGACAATGGTGTTAATGTAAGCGCAGCAGCAGCAGGAGGAGAAGGAGAAGGAGGTTCAGCGATGAATACCAAATCAAGTGCAAAAAATCACGGTGTAGGTCTCGCCTTTACATTTGATACTCTATTTCAAATGCAAGCCGAAGTGATGGCAAACCAGCAGCCATAACAACCGTTGATGTGATGACTACATAAATGAGAAGTGGAATCTTTTTATATTTTCGTGAGGAGGAGTGCTCAGTTAAAAGAACAGATCACACTATAAAAGCTATTGCTCCAATAGTAAATACCAGCACAGCACTACCAGATACCAGTTATAATAGGTTGGTAGTAATAAAAAGAGTGCGCTCGTTGATGCTCCGTAGTACTACCAACTAGGTACACGCCACATCGACTTTTTGTCGTTAGGTATCCAGGCATGCAGGCAAACATTTTCTTTTCATTATCAATTAGTACTGTTGTTTTCGCTTGGTGGATGACAGTGCTCTTGGATACTGCTACTGCTAGGTAGCTGGGACCTGGGACCTGCTACTTACCTAATACTGTAGTACCGATTCCTTGCTGCTGCTACCTGGTACCTATTGTATCCACGATGCATGCAGGTAGGCGTTGTCTTTTCACTGCCAGTTGGTTTTGTTTGGCGGCCAATGACCATTGATGAGAATATGAACAAGTTTACCGGTTATCGCCAGCACTCTTACTGTAGTACTAGTACTACTGGTACTGGTACCGTAGTCAGCTAGCTCCTGGGTGTCTACTACCAGTACGGTACCTGGTACTAGTAGTACTAGAAGTCTTGTAGTACTGGTAGACCTACTTACGTAGAGTACGGTAAAATCAAGATTCGCTCAATGACGTTACCTGACACAATGTCGCATTTAATAATTGAGGTTCCGGCAACCAATGATTGATAAATCCTTGGAGGTGAGTGACTAATACCACGTACCGATTGTTACAACTGTACGTATTACCGTACTACTGTAGCAAAAAGACTGATTCCATAAATATCATAAGATTGCCACATCAATGGTATTGGTAATTGGTAGTACTGCGGTATTCAAGAAGAAAAATTGTTGACGAAAAAACGGGCATACCATAAAATCCTCATTACTACCATGCATCCGTACGGTAGTAAGTCTACTACTAGTAACTAGTATGAGTCATAGTAATAGTAGTATCACCAGTCATACAAAACACTCACTCCATTTTTCGCAACTGATCCATTATTACTGTATTACTAGTCTACTACCAGGTACCAGGTACCTGGTACCAGGTACCTGATACTTACCTGGTAGATAGTAGTAGCAGGTCTACTACTAGTAGTAGTGCAGCACTAACATACTACTACCAGTAGTAGAGTACGTACAGTACTAGTTACCAGGTACCCACGCTTTTGTACTCAGTGTAGACCTACTTTTGGCTTTATGATGAAAGGAGCACCATTTCTATCGCACGCAACCAGCCCAGTTTATGTCTAATACTAGTAATGACAATGCTGCTGAACTCTTAAAAAGTCCCATCAAATTTTATCAGTAGTAGTAGTTGTAGTAGCTTAGTAATTGTGAAGCAGCCATCAGTCGTTTTCGCTCTATTTCTTATGATCATTGCACAACGTACTACGGTAACTCATTAAAAAGTATATCATGGTACATCCCAATCACATCGTGGTAGAGCACCAGGAGCAGAATGCAGTTCAACAGAAACGGAATGCAGATACTTGTTCTTGTACGTCACTTCCTACTAGTAGTAGAACAACGAAGATGCAGGAGGACGTTGAGAGTACAAATATTATGAGAAGAGATAGTCATGGTCATGGTACTGGTACTGGTAATGGCAATGGCAATGGTACAGGAGCAGCCGAAGAAGATGGCGAAGAAGATGGCGGTCGTGTACGCATTTACAGACGAGGAGATCACTTGCGCGAGCAGCCTGATCACAGACGGAAGCGTAGTTGTCCTGGAGCACTACCTCCTGCTACTACTAATACTGCTAATACTACTACTAGTAGTAGTGATCACCCTTGCAGTGAAAGCTGCCCAGTTAGTAGACAGGACAACTGTCATGATCATGATCATCCAGCACCCACAGAGAGATATTATTCCGATGGAACCAGTAGAAGTAGAAGAAGCAATTCAAGGTCATCGTCACGGCACCCTGGGGGATATCTGCCTTTTCATGCAAACTCATACTATAGTAATGAGCAACATAACCGTAGTAGGCGGTACGATCACTACCTATCTGAAAAGCAAGAGCAGGAATATCAGGAATATGCAAAGTACAAAAAACGGTATGCAAGTGAAGATAGAGACTACCGTACTCAGCGACCTACATATGTCGCTTGCACTAACAATCGGCGCTATGAATATCACACTGTTGCAGCTCTGCCTCCACCAGCGCCACCACCAGCAACTCAGTCTTGTTACCAGTCCTATGATTCCCAGCATTTTTCGGATCGTCCTCCTTACTACCATGATGAGCGAGGAGGATACTGGGGTGTCAACGACAACTATTATGTAGACGACAGACGCTACCGATACTATAAAGACTACCAAGAGAGCTTCCGGCATGGTCACGACGACCACCACCATGTGTGTATAACTGACTTCCAGTGCTATGGCGTTGGTCTTGGGGATACCAATCCCCGACCAGTGGGCCATAGACACCTAAGTACTGTCTCTTATAAATGGATTATCTACAGTAAACTGTTCCCACCAGAACTGT
>Ga0210036_1002594_pt1 | contig 18946 bp, 13 predicted proteins | sample CryGeymeta201515_FD_185469 | JGI IMG/M metagenome (GOLD analysis project Ga0210036, IMG submission 185469) | Groundwater microbial communities from Crystal Geyser aquifers in Utah, USA - Crystal Geyser metaG 2015-15 (SPAdes) (version 2) | ecosystem: Environmental > Aquatic > Deep subsurface >...
CATAGAATAATTAGGAAGACTACCTCTCTAAATTTTTGAGGTAGATTCTCGTAGTACTTGATTTCTGTAGATCCTACATAATAGCTACCGTTGAAATGAGACTTGGGTCTCATTTTCAGACTAATACTCTAGTAGTCTACTTGACACCAATACTTGTATCATGACAGCACAATCGTAATCTACTGCTACGACTTAAAAGGTCTAATTTTAAGCCCGAAGCAATTGTTATACAGTATCTATTGTAGCTGCCAGAGAGACAGCAATATCCATCGTAAGCAAGGCTTCATCTGACAGTTAATTTGTTTATATCCGAACTGGCAGCCGTTCATTTGCACTGAACATATAATCATCTAGTTTGGACGACGTAGCAATCAAATGAAAAGTCTACCAGTAGTAGCCATTTTAAGCTTCCAAGCACTGATAGGTCTCTCCTTCGCCCTTGTTCCTTCACAACATTTTGCGCCCACTATACACTCTGCACACACGCATCGTTTCGCTCGAATACCAACCAGTCAGCTCTCTACTAGTCAGCAAGCAGCACGATTTACCAAATACAATGTCGTACTGTCCACCTCGACTACTACTAATAATAATGATGTTGATGTTGATGAATCAAACGACGAATCACATAGCAACGAGCTTCCGGAAGATGCGACTCGACGAAAGAAACTACAAAAGAGAGTGAGAAGCTTGGCCAAGCAAATGACAAGTCCTATGCCCAAAGCCATTGCTTCGGTGTTACGAGATGCTACATTGGGAGCTGTCGATATGGCAGTGGAAGAAGTCATGTCACGACGGCCCAGTAGTGCCAGTGCCACGAAATCCACTACATCGCATTCAGTCATAAGCGGTGCTGCTGCCGCTAATAAAGAAGCAGCTAAGTCAGCAGCAGCCACTAAAACGAATGCGTACAACGAAGACTCGGTGCTGTCAAAATTAACTTTGGATTTGGTCAACGACGCCTTTGAGCCCATGGAACGATCCTTGGAAGAAATGGAGGCATCCTTAAAAAGTGCTCGGTCTGCCTTAACAACTGCTAAATCCCAAGCAACGCAAGCGATAGAAGCCATTCAAGCGGCAGCCATTGCTCAGGCTGAAGGAGCCGCTACAATTGTTCAAACGGCCGCAGAGAATGCAGAACGAAAAGTTATTAACGAGATATACGAATCTGCCGATGGAGTTAATGTGGCAGGTTTATCGTTCGAGGATGTAAACTTTGAGGAGAGTGAAATGGCTCCACCCTTTCTGGACGAATCATCGTGTCTGATTCCTGGAGAACCGGTAGTGCGAGTGGAGAAGGCACCCGAAAATTCGAGGCGGATATTTGCGGGCATTGATATCATGGCTAGTGTGGATGATGTTTGGAATGTGAGTTGACTGTAGCAGGTTTTATAGTCCAGCGATACGATTGCTTATCCTTTTCTTTTTGTTCCTGTTAACAATATGACACCACCACAATCGCCTCCATCAGGTCCTTACGCAATACGACAATCTGCAAAACGTCATTCCAAATTTGGTGGTCAACGAAGTGTTAGACCTATACAGCGGCCTGACAGACTACGATAAAGTAGCCTTGGACCCGACAAAATCCGATGGACAACAGTGTCGAGAAACGGCAAAACAAATGAAAGGTTCTCTTCTGAAACAAGTTGGTGGCGCCAAAGTTGCTGGTATTAATTTTTCTGCCAGGACGACTTTGGAAGTGAGGGAATGGCCCAATGGCATGCCTGACTACGCTCACTACCAAGATGCGATGTGGGAGGGCAAATCACGGGATGCGCGAGCTAACGAATACACCAAAGTCAAGCTAGAACGAGACACGTTTCCACGGCCTTTTGCGATATCGAGCCTGCCGACCAAGGATATTTCCATGCAGAGCATTAGCAACGATGACGGAGAATTCCGTTTGTATCAAGGAGTATGGAGGATGCAACCTCTCCCTGGATGCGCAGCACCTGGAAAGTCTGCCATGCGGTTGACGTATGCTGTCGAGATTAGTCCAAGAGCTTATTTGCCGGTGCAGTTGGTTGAAAGGCGAATCGTCAAAGATTTGTGTAACAATCTTGAAGCTATCCGAGATGCCGTGGAATCTAGAGATTAGCGTGGATAACGCTGTGCTACGACGGTGCGGTTGATTTATGACTTAAACTGCTGCTACATTGTTTAATTGTGTAGGTGTTTGCAAAATGAATTATACCTCGATTTCATTGGTGATGACAAGGTCGTCCAAATACGAACTCTCCAGTGTCCGGAACCTATTTGTTTCGCTGGAAGTTGTGGTTGCTGTTGAGGTGTGTTGGCTCTCTTTGGCATCACTGTTTTCATTGTCGTCTCCAGCGGGTCGACAATGGTTCAGCAGACGATCCGCCATGTAAGTTGGCTCCGAAGGCCCAATGCAGTCCGTCATAGTCAGGAAGACAACGAAGGATCCGATGGTAGCCTGAATAATAGTAAAGAAAAGCACAAAGGCAAACTTTGTAAAGAATGTGATGATGCAGAAAAGCATCATTAATGCACCTGCCATAGTCGTGAAGGCAGCGGCGAGGATTGAAGGCCCCATATCAATCAAGGCATGTTTGGTTCGAATTTCTTTTCCGACTTGACCGGGTAACGAAACATAAGCGTGGGAGAAGTGGATGACAAAGTCCACTGACACTCCTATCAAAATTGCAAAGCAAATGGACTCCAAGAATCCTAGAGTCCATCCAGCGGCCACCATCATAGCAGTTACGGACGCAAGCACGTAGCCAATACTTAGGACAGAGAAAACAGTCATCACGAGGGACCTGGAAGACAGCAAAATTACTACGGCAGAAGCTGCAATAGCAATAGCAGCAGAACCATAAGCAGTTCTTTTTGGATAATCAATATGGCAAAGAAAACCAATAAAGACAAGGAAACAACCAAGATTTTGACAAGTGAGTATTCCATATTCACCCACAACAATAGAAAAAGATGCATGCAAGAACTGCAGAAAAATTGACTCACCGGAACATTTGAATATTTGTGTCATACCACCAAAAATCTTCAGAACTGAAAAAAGCATTGGCTGCTTCTGGTGGAGCGGTTTCTTGATCAGTCTTCATCCATTGATCGATGAGGTTCCACTCATCGTCAAGCTCTGAATTGGGGCTATCATAACGGACTCGGCTATTGAAAGGAAAGAAAATGACTTTTACCACATTGTCCCATTCCAAAACATACGACTCTCCAGCCACTTTGCTCCATGCAGACATGCAAGCATGAAAGGCATCTTGCTTCATAGGCAAGCCAGTCGCACTTTGGCAATACTCAAGGTAGACAGAGTCGGTAGCATTAGATCCAATCTTGACAGAATCATGCTCTCCTTGCAACCACTTATCAAACTTGTTCATGGAGCACTCGAAATCTGCTTGTGGAAGCTCAGCAAAGTCTTCCGCAAAATAACGTGGACAGTAGTCTCTCAAGTAGATCTGAACTTCAGGTGTGGATGGATCAAAGGTTTCATCTAAAACCAGCGTAGACCAAGATTCTGGATTGTTTTGGTCACCTGTGTCGGCAGGCCTAACACCCCAAATTGTAATAGCCTGACTACCTCCTTGCTTAAGGAGCGCATCGTATAGGATGTTCAATCGCCATTCGTAAGCTTGCTCAAACTCCACACTTGGACTTAATATGCGGACGTCTGAACTTGTCGGTAATTCGAGCTTTGAAGCGTAAAACAAGCAGACGCAGAATGCAATGGTCGAGGCAACCAATAGAGGCCACCGCACCATGTGCAAAAAATTATAGTAGGCCAAAAGGATGCGCCTGATGAGACTGATTCGAATGGGCTTTTCGTGCTCACAGTCGCTCTCAGAATCTGGTACTTCCTTCCCGCTAGAATTATCACCACTGTCGCTGTTCTCTATCTCGTCAGTGTGAAAGGCCAATGTTTCATCGGTTCCTCCATCTTTAGTCACAATTTGCGTCGTATTGGCGCTATCTACTACCAACGTATCCTCGGGCTTCTTTCGACAAGATTGGCAAGTTATGCAACAATTTGGATTCTCTCGATAACCATCATAGATGCAAAGGCAAGGAAAGATCAACGCCACATCCATAATGTAGTCAAACAGAATCAGCAATCCACAAAAGATAGCAAATAGTCGTACAGGAGCAACGGGGCAAATAGCAGTACCAAAGAATGCTGCTGCGGTTGTGAACGTGGTCAAGAACATTGCCGAGGCTGCATCTGGCAAGGCTTTAGCAGCGATCTCTTCCGTGGACGCAATAGGATTGTCCTATGATAATAAGTCAGCACGAAGTTAGAAGCCAGCTCGAAGCCAACCGAGCTTTGCGCGGCAATTGAATAATCTACTTACCAAGCGAGCATTCTTCCACTTGTCAACGGCCACAAACACATGGTCAGCACCCAAAGCAAAGACCACAAAGACCCCAATAAAGTTCAAGAATGGAAAGAACTCATATCCAAAGATGAACCTGTAGGTAAAAAAGGCCAACGGGAAACTAAAAATAATCTGTACTATTCCAACAATCGTCAAAAAAAGGGATCGAGTGTGCACAAGAATGGCTACCGTGGTAACTAAAGCAGATCCTGTGGCGAGAAGCATATCTTCACTGACGGCAGTGTCTGCAAGAATATCAATAAAATCTTCATTCTGTGTGTCATAAGCACCTTCGATTTCATCTCCTCCCTTACCAAAGTCATCCACCATGTTGTACATTTCGTCCACCATATTCTCGGTGGTAGCGAAGATACTACTCGTATACCGAACGGATCCCGTGATGTCAAAAAATTCATCCAGCAAAGATGGGTAAAACAATCCAGGGCAGTTTTCGTAGTAAAGAGGAGTTCCAATTTCGGTAGGATTGGCCTCGATAAAGGTAACACACTCCTTCCATGCATCTTCGGTTTCGGATTGATAAGGAATCCAGGCCTCCGCCAGAGTAGGACAGTCCATGTCCATACCCCCTTCGACCGAGAGACGGGCGTACAGAACGATTCCATATGGAGGCAAACATCGACCACCTGGTTCGGCCACTTCCTCGCCGCAGGTCAGGCACAACCCCGCGGCTTCCAAGAGACGCTGGGTTTGTTCTTCACTTTCGCACAACTCTTCTACTACACTTGGATTAAGAGCCGTACTACTAGCATCCTTGGTCTGCCAAACAGGCCACAATCGGGAATCACTGGTCATGTTACCGTTAACGTAAAAGTCGATGCCGCATCCGGCCAGACGGTTGCTGGTAGTCGATTCTTCCTGGAGACGTCGGGAAAGGAAATCGGCAAGGACAGGCTCGCCGTGAGGAATTGGAATACGACGTCCGATGACACTACTGGTATCAACTGTATCCAAACCACTGCGAGGAGTTAAGAGTCGTGCCCAATTGGCGGGACTGCTGCTGCTACTACTATTACTACTACTACTGGTAGTAGTAGGCAACACTTGGGCGTTTTCCAATATTTCCAGGCGGCGACGACGTTCATCATCTTCCTCCTCCTCTGCATCTTCTGAAGATTCCCAACCAGGTTGAACATTGGTGGTCAAATCGTCCCATACAACTGTATTGTTGGGTCCAAAGAGCAAGTCTTGATGCTGTGTTACCATGAGGATTTGTGTGGTCCGATCGGCAATCAGAGTCCCACGTGACTGCCATCCTCCCTCTTCGTTTGAAACACTAAACTCGCCGACAATCATACCAAAGGTGCTCAATGCAAAGGCAATGGTAAAAGAAACCCAAAAAAAGGTCTTGGGTCTACGAGCAATCCTCATGGCAAAGCGTTGGAAAAAGTTGTAGGAATGGTCAGTGGATGACTGTGCGTTACTTGCGACGGCACTGCTCACTCCACCAGCCTTTTCCTCCTTGAGATCTGTTGCGGCATTGTTAATGCCACTGGCCTGATTAGTATCCTTCATTCTTCTTGCCACACAGTATACTCTATGCAAATAAAACTCAAGCTGTGGTGTGTTGAGGGTTGAGGTGTGTAGGAAACTTGAGGTGAGTTTTTTTGGATGAATTTGGCAACCAACGACCAATCAAATACGAATCAAATTCATCAATGAATATCGCGAGGACGGAGAAGTCGGTCGAAAAGAATGCAGGATTTTAGACCAGGATTTTGGAATACTCGAGAACGTCTCTAGCTAGTAGTAGCTACTAGTATGGTAGCTTCAGCTCTGGCTAGTGAAGTACCAGGTACTGTACCCTGGTAGCAGGAGCCAACTGGAATCTTGTCCACGACTTATAAGTTTTCGAACACAACAAGGAATGACGCAGACGTAGGAAAGTTCGAGTCGTCGTCATCGTTATTATTAATAATAACTGCTAGTAGTAGTACCAGTAAACTAGACTACTACTCTAGGGTGCAGTGAACTTAAACCTACTAGTACTACTGATGTAGTAATCGCTACTCGAGTAGCTAGTACAGCCAGTACTCTCTAGAGTACTAGCTAGTACTTCTAGTACCTGGTAGACAAGATGATTACAACTATTTATCGTAGCACGCCTACATACTCTAGTGCTGTACTGTAGCTACGCCGCAGCAGTTTGTGTGCAGCTCCTCTTTTGGAGTTTGATGAGATTATGTCGATAATAATTGCTTGAAGTGTTTGCTAGTGTTTTTTTTGTTGGACTGACACACTCATCAGGCAAGCGTGAGGAGGTCTTCCAGTGAAGACTTCCCCGTGGGTGACGAATGATGACTGATGCATAGGAATTCTGTGCTTTTCATACGTTTGTTTGAGTGCTAGACATTCACAAAAATCTGAAAAAATGTACCACAGTTGTTTAGAGCTGGCAGGCAAACACTTCACAGAATGTGCGAAGTATTGCCGCCGACACCGGATCACTTCTCTTGCATGTATGATATCTCGTTTCTTTGTAGGAAGTACAGGAAGACCAAGCATTCCCGTGTCAGTCTTGTTTCTTTCACTGGGCCGCATCATTGAGAGTCATTCTCTTCGGGAATCGGTTGTCCTGTCGACCAGTGAGTATGAGCAATTCGCATTTCGGAACCATCCGCTTCCACGAAACTGGATAATATTGTGCGATCACTATTTTGTTTACCCTTGAAACGAAATTTCAAATCCGCTGTATAGACTACAGTAGCGCAGAGACCGCCAGCCATGATTCGGATACTATCGATGCTCACCAAAACAGCACGATCGACCTCAATGTCGTCACAAAGCAAGTTAGCCAGATCTTTCCTACCGATTGGGTTTCCACTTGCTCGTATCCAAAGTATATCCTTAGTGTAGTACTGATCAAAAAAGGCTTCAAAACAAGTCTTCTTGACGGCGACGCTCGAACCATTTCGAAAGATGGAGTCAAAGTCTTCATAGTAGTCAGTCATGAATGATTGGACCTTATTGACGGTGAGGAGAGTCACACTGGACGCGTGAGATGAAACGCTTGTACGAGTAATTCTAGTATCAATGGAAGGTTGCATTTCTGTACTCTCGTCTTCCAGGCTATCCTGTCGAATAACATTGATTTCTACTGGTTTGCTATGGATATCCAATTCGCTACTACCAACTCCATTTCCAAGTGTAGTATTCCTTTTTTGCTGATTGATAGTGGTTTGAGGATGCCAGTGCGTTTGCTTCTTGTCCCTAGGTGGCATTCTGACCTTGCCACTGGGAAATTTTCCACCATGACTCCTTTGTCTAGTGGTGGGGGCTGAATTAGTTGATGTAGCTATAGGGACGAAAGTGGCTACAATCGCTGGAGCCAGAGTCGAGATAGGACTCTTCGCGCTTGATCTCGTAGACAAAGAAGATATTTTCGCGCAATTGCTTGTGTTCAATAGATCCTGTGCTTCCTGTCCTTCCAAGGCTTCTTCAACTTCGTCTCCAATACTGTTACTGTCAGGCAGGTCTCCTCTGCTGCCGCTGTTAGATGTAATATGCAAGACCTCAAAGTCACCATGGTGGTCGTAGTTTGCGATCCGCTGCTCATCTCTTGGTTCGTTTGCATTACCCTCTCCCACCACTCCTGCTAACTGTTTAACCGTTTCTTCCGTGGGGCTAGAAAAACATATGCTTTCCACTGAGAGGTTTTGCTGCGAACCTACAGGGCTTTTCTCTCCTTTATCCGCAAATACTCGACAAGGCCGGGCTTCCATACTGCTAAATCTGCAGCTACTTACGGATTCGTTGGTACCTACATTTAGCTGCGAGCTGTCTGTGAAGCCCATTGTTAGTTGAAAGATTGGATAGATTCAATTGTGGAAGCTCCAATCCACGTGCACAACGTGCATTTTTTGGATTTCAGCCCTGAACAGCCCATGGGTTCAAATGAAGAATTTGAATGTGTGATACCAGTAGACTACTAGTAGACTAGAGTACTAGGTAATGGTACCTACTGTACCAGGTATGGTAGTACGTACCTAGTAGTAACGTCATGATAATAAATCGAGCAAAGACAGCGTACAGTCCCTACTAGTTCCAGAATTAAGAGGAATCGTCTTGCAACCGAATTCGGGACCAACAAGTACTTAAATACTTTTACCAGTTCCATGATTTTGCGAATACCTAGTCGCTTCTTGAGTACTCATACTTGTACTAATAGTAAGCAAGTCCAAGTACTTAACTTCTGCTAGTATTAGCTAGCTAGAAGTAGTACTACTAGTAGTAGGAGCCAGGAGTAGAGTACTAGTACTCTACCACTGGCTGCTGGCAGCAGCTACTACTACTACTAGCTACTAGCTAGAGTAGAGTACTACTACTGGTAGCTACTCGAGTACCTACTTAGCTACAGTAGCTACTAGTAGTAGTAGTAGTTCTAGCTACTAGTAGGAGTCGTGTTATCCTACTACTAGTAGACTACTCTACTAGTCTACTAATACCAGACTAGTAGTAATCTTAGATATTCGGAAATACTCTTGTAGAAACATAATCACATCTTGATTAGCTACTGTAGTACTCTCTCTAATAGCTAGCTACTACCAGGTAGCTACTAATAGTTTAATAGACTAGTGTAGTAGACTGAAACACATTGAGCTCAGCGAGGGTAACTAGATAGGACGGCATGCATGTGTTAGTAAAATATACTGCTCTGGGAGTATGTTTACGTACGTGTAGTCATGTTATCCACTATTCCACAAAACAACGTAATTGCAGGAGGAGGAACATACTAGCCCCATTTCTTGGCCCCCGTCGTATCAAATGAGCCAAACAGTATAGTGGTGCTGTCGTGCATACTGTTCATAGTCATGGCGCGGACATCATTTGACTGAGGCGCTGTTGGTTTGGGGGATTCCTCCTCCAGGTTCCGTAAAGACAGCTCTTCGTTTTGTTCATCTGACTTGTCTTCGTGGGCATCTTTGCCAATCTCTGTGACAGCAACTTTGCCATTCTTTTCGTTGTCACTGATATTGGACTGCCTTTTTCCATTGGCATTGTCTTGGCCAACGCCGTTCTTGGGGTGAGGTTTTGCTTTCATTGCGTTGGTATTGGCATCTTTGCCTGGGGCCTTTCCCATGCTATTCTTTTTGCTGCTATGATTTTTGGGAATGTTCTTTTTCTTCGCTTCTGCTTCTGCATGCTTTTGCTTAGCATCTCCTTTCTTGGCACTTCCCGCATGTTGATCCAAGTCTTGATTATAAGTTTTCTTTTCGTGAACGTTGCCATGTTGTTGGTGATGCTGTTTATTCTTTTTCTTGTTCGACCCTACTTCCATCCAACTATCCTTGTCTCCGTTGTTTGCTGTTGTGACAGCATCTTTTGAAATTGCCAGATTGGCAGCAGGAACAGTGGCAGCTATCGTTGACGCGGCTGCGGCATAGCTTGTTGCTGAAATAGGTGGTGCCTTCTTGTTGGTGTGTGCAGAAGGTTCGCGGTCTGCTTTTTTGTTGGATGGTGGGACAGGTACGTTGTTCGAGCCCCATAGTTGATCTTGCAACGTCCGGATGGTATCCCGCAAGGCCTGCGTTTCTTCAGAAACAGCTGCTTGTACCATTCGCTTCAAAATGTCAGGCGTAGGAAGCGCAGCAGTAGGAGTGTCTGGAAGGTTCCCACTTTCTTTTTCTATTTTCTTGCTAGTAGTGCCTTTTGGTTGAAATGCTGTTTTTTTGTTGTCCGTGGAAGCCTGGATAGTTCGCCCTGAAGCAACGCTCTTGGTGTTATTAGGAATAGTTATGCTTTCATCGTTGGTGCCCTTCATAACTCCATTATTAATTTGGTCTCGGGCAAGCAAATACTCTCTCCACGCAGTATGGAAACACGGTTTTACGATATCTTCAAAGGAGCATCGAAGTCCTTCCAAGAATTCTGTATAGTGCTCGTTGTAAGGCGATGATTCGGCGTCTCGATTTTGTAACCGTGAATGAGTTGGCATGGGACGCTCGATGTGCTGGTAATACTTTTTCAGTACCGCCATATGATCAAGAGGTGATGGGTCATCCTTCTCCATTAAATAAGAAAATTCCAGAATATCTGTGTTCTTTTCGAGCACCATTTCTACGAGCCGATCGGCCAGGCGTTGCGACTGCATTGTGTTGGCAATTTCGACAGTCTGCTGCTTGTCGCGGTGATGATTGACAAAGGCGACGCCAATCTTGGAGAGGCCTTCGCAAAAGGTTTTGGCAATTTCTTCTTCCTTAATTTCTATTTCAATCAGCTGCAATTGTGCAATTGACTTGGCCAGAGTCTCCTGACAATGCTGCAGAGTATCGTCGACACGTTTCTGTAGGGCGACATAGTCATCACGACGTTTCGCTGCCGGACTGGCACCGAGATTGAATTTAAAGGTGCAGGAAGCCGGTACGTACTGTCGCTCACTGGAATTGTCGGTCAGTCTCTCATAGGTCCCACGACGATGGTCTCGCTGTAGGCGCAATTGGTGCAGACGACTCGTGTAAGTACGCGTGGCGGCAGTCAAGTCTTTGTCTGGCAAGGTTTCGTAAATCTCGTTCAGCTTTTCCTTGGCAACATGAGAAGGCGTGATGCCAGTGTACGGAGCGGGTGCCGGGGTATTGTTGCGTTTGCTGCTGCCATCCATAGTATTGCGTCTGGCACTGGCATTCATACTATTGCGTCTGCTGCTATCATTCATACTGTTGCGTTTGGGATTCTTGGTTTTTTTGTTGGCCTGGACATTGGAGGCGGAGGGAGTAGCAACAGAAGCCATGGCGGCTGCAGGACTTGCAGCTTTCATCTTTCCAAAACTAAAATTTAACAATGCTAAGATGACTTCAAGACTGTGGCTTCAATTGTAAACTACTGTATGTGGTATCTGGATGGTCGAAGAAGTTGTGGGGACACTCCGAGGGGTTACTGTGATAGAACTTTTGGCCGATAATTTTGAGGCAATTTACTTTGATGGAATCAAGCCTTTTATTATGAGAATGCCAGGTAGGAGTTGAGTTTATGACCATGACCTGCCACCAACACAAACACAAAAGGTTGGGGTTACTACCTGGTAGTCCTCTTTCTTGAAACCCAGGAATGTGTGCATCCAAATTAAGTGGACGACGACGTTGGCTATTGTATGATCTACTCCTAATCGAATACTGAGTACATACTAGCTAGTACCAGGTATGAATATGAGTCTGGATATGGCCCCCGCCATATACTCCAGGAAACTCTTGTAGGTTATGTCCAAGTAGTTCCAATAATTTGAGTTTCGCATCGAGCAGTGCTGCACTGTGAACATGCCATGATGAATTTCCAGTGCTGTCTATTCAGATATTGAATACTGAATAAGTATTTCCAAATGATTTTTTCTAGAAGCTTCAAATACAATATCGCTGATGACACACAACTGCACTTGCTCTTAGATCATTGATCGTCGGTAGAAGGATCTGTTCTTCTCTGGTGTTCATTTCAATTCTGTTTGGCAATAATTATGCTCTCATTCTTGTGCTTCTTTTTAATCGTAGTGATGATGCCATATTACGAGTACCAGGTACCAGGTACCAGGTTTTCATTTCAAAAGCACTTCAAGGACTTTGCCTCTTCGTGAGGTGACGCTAGGATTGATTGTCCCGTCAAGGAAACCGTCACAGGACTTGAGCGCTCAAAAACAGACGAGAGATGTTGTACTGGCGTGGCCAGTACCTGGTACCAGGTAATACCTAGTAGGTGCTACTGGTAGGAAGGCAGTGGCGACACTGGATGTGACTACCAGGTACTTCAATAATACTTTCTTATTTCCTACTCCGAGTACCAGGTACCAGGTACCTGGTACTACTAGTAGTAGTACCACTGGTAATAACTGTAGTTTTTTCGAACGAATCACAAGCGGCAGAATTGAATGAAAAGGGAATTCTTGCTGTTTAAGGTACTAGTACCATACATTCTTTTTGCTCGGAGCTGCCCTTGACTTCTAAAAGATGCTTCGGTTTCCACTCACAGAATGTGACAGCTACCATACCAGGTACCAGGTACCACTGGTACGGTACTGGTACTAGTACAGCTACACCACGGAACTGGTAACTGGTAGTACTACAAGAAGTACCGGTAATGATCTACCACCAGGGTACTACTACTACCACTCCCTGGTACTAACGAGCAGTCTTCCAGTAGTACTGGTAGTAGTACCAGGTACCTGGCTAGTAGTACCAGGTATTACTACTACAGTACCTGGTACCACTACCTGGTACCTGGTAGTGTTTTGAGTGGTTGCCTGCGCTGTGCGGTCATATTGATGATGGCTTCCGACAAAAATTAATTAATGTACTCGAGTAGCATTGTTGGGGGAACGAGAACATTATTTTTCAATCTTTTCAATGGTTGCCGTTGATACCAGGTACCTGGTACCTGGTACTGTACTACGGTACTGGTACCTGTTACCAGGTACCTGGCCAGTATCAAGGTTGAAGAGGATAATTGCAAAAAGATTTAAATGAACGCTCTCTGTTACCAGGTACGGTAATCACTGTAGCTAAAGGTTCAATATTGCAGATATAAGAGTAACAGGTATGGTACCATGGTACCTACCAGGCACAGTACCAGGTATGGTACCAGTGTCAAATTCTCCAATACCGTAGTGGCACCAGGTAACTTTCTGGTTCTTGTACTAGTGTTAGTAGTGGTACCTATTGCCTACCGTAATAATAGTAGTAGTAGTACTCTGGTAAGAGCCACGATTGTAGATACACTGTAGTTACCAGGCAGAGTACTCGGTTAGTACTCGTACCAGTACTAGTAGTAATAGCGATGAATACTACTAGTAGTACTGGTAATTGCATGAAAAACCACCGAAAGGCTCGCTTTCTTCTTTTCACTGGCCATCGTTCTTCGTTCGTGTAGAGGTCCAGTTCATAAAATAGATGCACAAATTGCTCAAGGCATACGATTAGTTTATAAAAAATTGTTCTTCAGAGCCATGACGATGAACGCTTTCATCTCACCGTCCCCTATAACACGTCAATCCAACGGAAGACGAATCCGAATCTGTGAAGAAGTCAACACCTGCCAAGAGTTTGACGATGATCTTTCGCCCGCCGAGCGATCCTCTCTTTGGTACAGCCAAAGAGATTTTAGTCACATGAAGTCCGACTGTCACGTCTCTGTGGCTCGCTGTGGCTTAAGTCGCGGCAATGCAGACAGCCAGATCGATCGCGAGAGTGCGTGCCTTCGTGGTCTCGAATGTTTACTGGCCAAGGGAGTGGTGAAGCAAAAAAGATCAGCAGTTTCTTCCATTGTCCAAATGTCCCACCAACTCCAAAAGAAGAGCACGGAGAGTGGTCGCCAAAAGGAACAAGATGAACTTTTGCGTCAATTCTCCTTGACCAAGACAAGTTATGCCCAGCACAAGGCCTACTATCTAGCGGCACGTGATGCGGCAGATGCCATGGCAGGTGGTGATGCCACTATGCATATCAAGTGTACAAACAAGACATCATTGCAGCCTGCAGCCGTGCATGTCAGAAGAAGTACTGCCATCACCTCCAACAATCGTGGTGTCGGCCGTCGAAGTCCATCTGTAAATAATGATTTCTTTGTGTCTACGGTGGCATCAACAGCATAGAATTCAAATGTATATAAAAACGCAGTTTTGATACAAAGTATTGCTAGCAATAAAGGATACAATTTTAAGTGAGCACCATAGGTGGTATGCTATTTTAGTTGAAAGTAGCCTAAATAAGGACGGAAAAAGGAAAAAAGGCTCAACTTGCAGGAAAGAAGAAAGACCACCACCCTCTTCCATACGTAAAAAGGTTAAAAGCTTGCGTTTTAAAACATTCTTTTGTCGCTGCAGTGACGATCGAGATGATGTATGTGTTAGCAGCTACAAGTAGCTACATGTATCAGTTTTTTTTTAAACAATAATTGAAAGGGGAGAGCTAGGGCAAGGTTTCTCCTCCATTCCAGCACAGTGTGCGCGTCAAACCAACCATTGAAGTTGAATGCCAGGGTGGATGGCAGCCTATCCGCCAACCCAACGATCTTGATCCTGGGGCTAGCTAGTAGGCTAAGACTACTCACATCAACATCTCATCACCTCCTGCCTATCTACTGGAGTACAATCTACGGTACGCACTCGGTCATCTTCATACAGCACCACACAACTTTTTACTGTATAGACGATAGAAGTAATTCATAAAAATCAAGTTCAGCACAGCCAACAGCATAGAATATGACAGACAATGACCAAGGAAGAGGCAGGGGTCGTGGTAGAGCTGGACGAGGTCCTGATGGAGGAAGAGGACGTGGTGGAGGAAGAGGTCCTGGCGGAGGACGAGGACGCGGTGGAAGAAGAGGTCCTGGTCGAGGAAGAGGTCCTGGTCGAGGAAGAGGTCCCGTTGAAGAAATCGGGTTCATCGGGTTCATGATGTCCAGTGGAAGAGGCGGAAAAATGAGCAGTGAAGATCGCAAAAAGGGACGACGACAGAAGCAACTTGATACTATGCAGAAGAAAGCACAGGAAGAAGACGCTTACTTTCGCTCATGCCAGAAATCAGCTCAAAAACAACAATATTCCGATGCAAGTAAAGCCAACCAAATCAACGACAACAACGGTAAGGCAAGAGAGACTGAACTGTTCGGAAAGCAAATCGTCAAGGGCATCAACTTTGACAAGTATAATGACATTCACGTGGAAGTGAAACTTCCTGCAGGCAGTAACAGCACAAAAGCGCCAGAAATCATGGAGGATTTCTCACAGCTACAACACTTGACTCCTCAACTCAAAGAAAACATTCAAAAGATGAAGTACACTCACCCCACTCCGATCCAAAAGAATGCTATTCCCCAGGCCATGGCGGGACAGGATCTCATGTGCTGTGCTCAGACAGGAAGCGGTAAAACATGTGCTTTCCTGCTTCCAGTTGTAGCAGCCTTAGTAGGTCAATCGAAAACGAAGGGAGTCAACAAAAATAATGACAACAGTAATGGTCTGGAACCTGCCAAACCCAAGTGTATAGTCTTGGCTCCGACCAGGGAATTGGCATCTCAAATTGAATTGGAAGCGCAAAAGTTGACGTACGGTATACCCTCTGTGCAACCTGTGGTCGTTTATGGTGGAGCCAATCCCAAGGCACAGTTAAAGGAACTCGCGACTGCCAGTGGTAATCCCAATGTGAACATGATTGTTGTGGCCACACCCGGCAGATTGACTGATTTTGTTGATCGCAACTTGGTATCACTCAATGACGTCCAATTTCTGATCCTCGATGAAGCAGATAGGTGTTTGGATATGGGATTCGAACCTCAAATTCGTAAACTCGTTCAACGATCTGGTATGACCTCCAAAGAGAAACGACAAACATTTTTGTTCTCCGCAACGTTTGCACCTGCCATTCAAAAATTGGCAGCAGAATTTCTCCGTCCTTACGTGTGGATTGCCATTGGACGAGTTGGATCCACAACTGATTCAATCACCCAAGTCTTGGTCAAAGCAACAGCCGATAAACGAAAGAAGCTCGAGTTGGTCGTGGAAGCCTTGCAGAACGGACCGAAAGGCCGGACCCTCATTTTTGTGCAAAAGAAGCGTTCGGCTACGTGGCTGAAAAAGCAATTGAGCAAGGGAGGACCTGATGCTGGTGCTGGTCCTAAACACGGAGGAAACAAACAGCAGGAACAACAACCACAACAACTACCAATTCATCAGCAGAAAGAACTCAAATTTATTCCCATTCCTGCCGAGGAAATTCACGGCGATCGTTCCCAATCACAGCGAGAGGCTGCCTTGGAAAAATTTCGTTCAGGAAAATGTACCGTTTTAGTTGCCACTGATGTTGCAGCTCGTGGATTGGACGTTCCAGGTACGTCGTTCATACATGGATGATTCAGCATCCGAGGGCTTTGTTTGCAACTAATTTGCATCCTTTAGTTTTATGCTTGTACTCACCAGCTTTTCTTGCTTGTTGTGTAGGCGTGGAACATGTAATTAACATGGATCTACCCAATTCGGCAGACGACTTTGATTCGTATGTGCATCGGATTGGAAGAACAGGACGAGCCGGTCATGAAGGACTCGCCACGTCCCTCTTTGTTCCGGGAGATGATCCGAAAGTAGGAAACGGAAGAATTGCCAATCTTCTCGTTGCCCAGCTCAAAGAGTCCAATCAAGTAGTCCCACCCTTCCTTGAGGCACTTGTGGCTGGGGGAGGTGGAGGGAATAATGGTAGATCCAATAAGCCGAAATTTGCCAGCACAGATGTACGCAAATCGTCGAGTCGTCCTCCCAAGGAGATGCAAAAGAAAAAAGAAGACCAAGGTTATGATAGTAATGGCGGCGGTGGTCGTGATGGGAGAGGAGGCGGTCGCGATGGTGGTGGAAGAGGAGGCAATCGCGGTGGTGGTGGTCGCGATGGGAGAGGAGGTGGTCGCGATGGTGGTGGAAGAGAAGGCGGTGGTAGTGGTGGTGGTGGTGGTGGTCGCGATGGAAGAGGAGGCGGTCGAAGTCGTGGTCGCGGCAGAGGACGGGGAGGCGGACGTGGTCGGGACTAGATATTGATACAGTTGTGGTGGCACACGTCGTTGGTGCATCTCTTCCTGGAATGGTACAAGAATCAAGAAAGAAGTCTCTCTTTTTATAAATCGCATGAAAGCATATTGGTAGAAATAGAGAATAGCTGCTTTGCACACGTCATCATTGGTTTACTATTGGAAACTAAAAATATGTTGGGAAAAAAGAGCAAACAGGTAGTGGATGTATCGTCGTATTTTCTGTGTTTAAAAAGTTTCTGCTTTATGGCATCCAAGATTCTGCGTCCCAGTCCCACTCGCTATCTCCAACTGCCTTTTTGGTCAAGGCAATACCATTTTCGAAAGGAACACCTTCCCATCCATACTTCATAAAGTTCCGAATATTTTTATGATCATAGCCATCGGGGTTGGCCTTGACGTCACGGTAATATTGCCCCCAAAGCTTTGAATATTTGTTTATCGTTTGCGTAATCAATTGAGTGTAGTGGATAGCAATTATTGTGAATGCATTCCGGAATATACAGGCAGATTCCAGGAAAGGTGAGAGAAACACTCAAAACGAGCATCGATAATACGTGCAAATCACCGCATAAAATAATACAAAGGTACAAAGGTACGTACCTTCAAGGTAGTCTCTTTATCCATACCGGACAAGGCAGCATAGGAAAGAATTTTGGCCGATCCTTCATTTTCTCCTTGCTTGTTAAGCATATCGCCATTCTTGAATTCCAACAGTTGCGACTCGTAGTGCGTATCGATTAATTCAATGACTTCTTCAAACATGAGGTTGTCGGCATCCATCTCAACATTGGAGTTGAAGACTTCGCAATCACTAGGAATGGTCTCACCAGACTTTCGAATTTCTTCCAACATGCGAGCAGGAGCAGCATTTTCGACGGCTCCCCCGAGAGCTGTAGTACCGTCCCATCCAAATCGTAGTTCTTTGCTTTTTTCTGTTTTCGGGCGAATCTCAGCGTTCAAGGCACTTGTAGAGTAGGCACCAGCAGCAGCACTGATCGTTTGTCCAGCGAAAGACTGAGGAGCAAAGGCCGATACGGAAGCAGCTGAGGCCAAGAGCAGAAGAGCGCAGGAGAACTTCATGGTGACGAATTTGTTTTTCAGCAGAAAGTTTAGCGCGAGTGTACGAGTAGCAGTCTATTCGAATATTATTATTTGTTTGATCGTCTGGAAGCCAGTGTACTAGAGTACTGTAGTACAGTAGTCTAATTATTAAGCCAAGTAGATACGCGTGTAATGTGAGAGCGAAAAACTTCAACTTAGCTTTGAACTCAATCTCTAATGGAGAAACGTCACAAACAGGATGGTGGCAAAGTTTCCCTCATGGTGGGAGCAAACTTTCCCCCAACACCACAGCAGGATGGTGGCAAATTTTCCCTCATGGGAGCAAATTTTCCCCCACCACCACCACCACCACAGGATGGTGGCAAAGTTTGTTCCCTCAGCCATGGGAGCAAACTTTCCCCCAACACCACAGAATGCATGGTGGCAAAGTTTCCCTCATGGGAGCAAACTTTCCCCCAACACCACAGGAGATGGTGGCAAAGTTTCTTCCCTCATGGGAGCAAACTTGTTTCCCCCAACACCACAGGATGATGCTGGTGGCAAAGTTTCCCTCCGTCTAAAGCCCAAGTTATGTCTAGCTAAATATATTACTGTTGTGTACTTACACTAAAGCAAAGAGGGTCTACAGACTAATTGACTCAAATTTGGTTTAGTTAGCATAAGCTTTGGCTAGTGCCAATGAGCTTTGTTATTTTTTGAATATCACATGCCAAAAATTAACAATGCTTGTAAGGCTTCTATTAGCCACAGTTTACGCGTTTGTTAGTAATTAACAATTGCACTACGCTAAAAACCAGAGGGTTTTAGAGTGTTCAAATATATATTATGAGATTAGAACTAAAGTAATCTGAGTTGTAATCTCAGGGGCGCAGATCTTGCAGGTCAAGCACAATGTACCCATCCAACGTAGCCCTACGCGAGGAGGTGAATAAGCATGCGGAGTTGGATCCAGATGCTCGAGAAGAATCGTCTAAGTGTAGTCCGAGTGATAACTTGGATGTGGG
>Ga0210036_1002605_pt1 | contig 18901 bp, 13 predicted proteins | sample CryGeymeta201515_FD_185469 | JGI IMG/M metagenome (GOLD analysis project Ga0210036, IMG submission 185469) | Groundwater microbial communities from Crystal Geyser aquifers in Utah, USA - Crystal Geyser metaG 2015-15 (SPAdes) (version 2) | ecosystem: Environmental > Aquatic > Deep subsurface >...
TTCATTATTTAATAAAATCGCACTGAGATAGTAATTAGATCACATGCTGTTAAAAATAACGGTTCATATTACTTAAGCCCAACAAATGCTACTTCAAAAAACAACCCAGGGATTGTGTTTTTCCCCATCCCGGGGCAGTTTTGGAAATCCCGGGGTAGGGATATCCCTCGATTGGTGACAACACAGGATTCGAGTTCGTGATTGACATGTTCACATTATTTTTTTTCTTCTTTTTTTGCTTGGCCAGCACTTTCCACTTTTCCTTTAAATGTGATGGATGATGGATGGCTATGTATCACTGAAAACATAAAAAGAAAGATGCGATATCAACAACAACTGCTTTATCTTGTAATTGCAGTAGGGAATATAGCTGATGCATGGCAATATATTCCAGGACCTCATCGTCGCTCACTCTTCACACGGCGACTAGAATGTCCATTCTCATTCTTACTTTCATCAGCTGAGTCGCAGAGCGTGCATAATTTAGATCTCAACGATAAAGCTGTTCCTGAGCTTCAGCGACGATTGGAATGTGAAGATAAGGAACTTGTACAGCTTGAAGGATACCTCGCATCTGTGCGCCAGTTTGGTCCATCCTTCTGCTTTTTGGACCTTTCGAAAAGAGGAGTTACAGTACCAGTTCAGGCCATGCTGAAACGACAAGAATTTGAAGATGCAGATCGATTTGATGCATGTATGAAAAGTTTGGTCCCGGGCATTCGAATTTGTGTCTCGGGACCGGTGAAACCGACAAGAAATCCAGGAGAGGCTCTCATTTTGATTCGCGACATTCGAATCCTAGCATTGCCGCGCAATCCACAACAAGTTCGGAAACTGTTGCGACTGGTTTCCGAAGGTGTATTGAGAGCACAAGAACTGGCACAGGCTACAAATATGACGGAACATGAGCTCTTGCAAGCTATTGATCATGCCAAAACGACAATGAAACCGGGACATCCTAAAATGTTTAATTGTCTGACCAATACCATTTTAGGGAATCTGCAGGAAGAACACGACAATGATGAAGAATATCCAATTCTTTCCGATGACCACAAATGGACTCATTCTTTGCCCATGGCATCTTCCGAAATAATGGTAGCTCCCATTCAAAGACTATCAACAGTTATGAAAAAAGAGGAAGCTGTTGGTCCAACGATGTCTGTGCAAGGGGCTCTGATTGACTTTGATAGGATGAACAACGATGGAGCTGTCAGAAATATCCACGTGGTTACAGGATGGGTACAAAATCGAAGACGATTCCAAAACTCTATTTCTGTACTCGAAGTTGTGGACGAAATGGTTCCAGTTGGGGCATCCAGTGACTACGTCGAAAAAACGCCAGTGACAGAACCCAGCTCATTTTCCAAAGAACGAATCAAATGCGTCTTGCATCCAGATTCTTTTCATATTTCCAATTCTACGGACCTCTATGGCCATGTTTCGACTCCTGGATGCCGTGTTTGCCTAACGGGCAAAATTGTGATACCATCAACAAATCAAAACAATGGCAATGATGAGCAGCGACTACCAATTTTTTGGATTCACCAAATGAAACTGCTGACCTCCAGCTGGCGCCCGACTTATGTTCAATTTATTGTGGAACAAGTTGTTGCAGGACAGTTTGACTTGCAGGAAGCCGCCGAATCTTTGAAATTATCCCACCAAGAAATGAACCGCATTGTGTCCTTAGAAGATCTCACGAAACGACAGTGGGAGGGTTCCGAGATTGCAAGACGACTGCAGCAACAAGCCATGGATGGTTTCCATGCCGATCCCGTGGCACACAAGACTCTACAAGATCTTGAGTTTCTCCGAACACGATATCCCTTGACTGTTGTAGATGCTGTCGAATCTAAAGTCAAAAAAGGTGACTTTGTTTCTACACCAGGAAGTCGTTGGAAGCGCAAAAAGGAACCTCAACTTGATTGGATGACAAATCAAATCAAAGAAGTGTTGTCCAATTCCTATCCAGATCGCGTTACAGACAGCGCTGCGAAACCGTTCCGCATTCTGGATGTTGGAGGTGGCAAAGGTTTTCTCGCCAACCATTTGGCAAGACGTCTTGAAGATTGTGGTTATCACGTGGAAATTCTAGTGCTGGATGTAGCCGAGGGGGCAGTTCACAATGGTAGACGACGTGCAAAGCGGCGCAATTTATCCCATATTGTCCGGTACGAGGTTGCAGATGCGAGCAATGTCGACCTGAGTGACTATGGCGGCAAGTTTGACGTCGTCGTAGCACTTCATGCTTGTGGGACGCTGACAGATGTAGCACTTGGCCATGCGGTCCATCAGCAAGCAGCCTTTGTCATTTGTCCGTGCTGCTTCCTTTCCAACCCGCAATTGACTGTTCCTATTTCAAGACAAGGGGTTCTGGCGAGAGAGTGGATGGACATTGACCCAGAACCCTTTGAAAGAATTAAAAATCTTGCTGAAACTCAGCTAGACCTCAACCTGGCCAACTGCGCCATACATAGCTACTGTGGTCTACGGGTGGCTGCAGTGGAGAGGCATGCTTGCATACCCATGAATGTCTCCATCAAGACCTTTCCTGTTGCCTTTTCCACGCGGAACTTTTGCCTTGTGGGAAGCATTGCTGTGTGAACATACTTGCGAGGCTAGTACAATTGCTAGTAGCCAGTATTTTAGTCTGCTAGTCTGCGAAGGTATGCAGTAATGTACTGTTGAATAGTGTATGGGAGCCGTAATTAAACAACGAGACACAAAAGAGCTGCACAGCACGTTCCGTCAAATACGGTACTGCTGTCATTATTACAAGGAGAGTAATGGTTAAATCATGATCCAGTACTAGTATTCATTTTTGACCAATTATGTGCTACTGGTACCAGTTACCTGGTACTGGTACCTGGTACTACCTGGTACCTGGTATGGTAGTACCAGGTACGAGTACTACCTGGTACCAGTACCTGGTAGTACTGTAACATTCTCGATTGGTGGGTGTTAGTAGTACTAGTACTACCATGCTACTGTATTAGCTAACTAGTACAGTACTAGCTAGTAGTAGCTACTAGTACTTCTTTTCTTGTTCTTGGAGTAGTTTACTGTAATTACTGTACAAATACCAGGCTGTACGTACCTGGTACCAGGGTACCGGTACCACGATGTACTGCTGTAATGGCAATAGTAGTAGACATCATTACCAGGTACCACGACTACTACTACTAGTACTCTATAATCATGAACCAGTGTTTAACACTGACTCTCAAATAATAGACATACAGTACAGCAACTACCAGTATTTTTAACGCAGCTGTTGTAATCACTAGCATCTCTCCTTTAGAGAGACACTCCTGTCGTCTCCTCAAATTTTGAGAACCTAAGAAACTACCCGCGACAACATATCCTGTTGGTCTAATCAAACTTAAGCCCTCACAAGTTCGCCGTCGTAAATCTATCTCAATCTGGTTTACAGTTAATTGCCGCGCCTTCTTTTCTCTCTCGAGCTAATCTACCAGTAGCTAGCGTTTCATTCACTTCCTAAACCACCGCTAATATTTTCGCCAGTTACAAAAAAAATTAATAAAAATAAAAGAGCCAATTACTCTAAGAAACATCAATACAAGATGGACGCCGAATTATCCAAGCTTCCTGCCAACTGGAATACTCGTCCAGATTCCATGTTGGGAGAGTCGCAGTCAAGCTATTTGACCAGTCCTCGTCGTAAGATGCGCTCTAGCTGGATTGGTGGCTCTGATTCTACTAAAAGCGCAGACGACGACAACGAAATGGATCTCAATCCTTTGGATGTTCCTGGCAACTCCCTTGTCATGGACAAGCTGACCACGTTGAGAAAACAAAACGAACAAGTTCATTCCAAGAACGAATCGCATGTTGTCGCTCCTCGCTCTACCAAGGATGATGATGCTTCTGTTGCTTCTACGGATACCACCAAGTCGGTTGATTCTTCCACGGAACGCAATATGGAAGCCTTTCACAGTCCTTCACCCGCCTCCAAGGAAAAGGTTGTCATGCAACGAACTGATATTATGAGTCCGATGACAGAACGACCATCGGATTGGATGGGAGGAGAAGGTGAGAGCGTGCAAATGTCTTATCTTCAAAGCCCCAAGACAAAACTTCGGAGGAGCTGGCTCAAAACAGATGATGATGATGGTAATGATGATGGCGAGAAAGAAACCGCTAAACCCGTGGTAGCTCAGCGCCGCAAGACAAGTCCAGGTGTGATGAAAACGCTTTCCGAGTTAAGCCAGAAAAATGAAGAGAACCACGCCAGTAACCAAAGCCTGGAAGTCAAGAAAAAATCAACCTCCAGTACTGAAAGCGCTGCAACAACTACCAATATTACCACCAAGAATAAAGAGTCCGAATCAGCAAAGAAAGATACTGTGTTGTCGCCAAGGACAGCGGAAAAGATCCGATTGCAGCGTGCAGATATTGGTAGCATGGCTGAGCGTCCGTCCGGCTGGCTGGGAGGAGAAGGTGAAAGTGCTGAGCTCTCCTATCTAAGAAGTCCCAAGACCAAATTGAGGTCCTCTTGGCTTCAAAATGATAAAGTCAGTCAAAGTATGAGAGACGTGACCTCCACTATGAGTCGAGACGAATCTCTTCGAGATGTGACCAAAGGCTCTCTGGCCCAAAAGAAGAAGGAATTTCTGGAGATGAATAAAAGTATGCCCTCCATGTCGGTCCTTCCCTCGCAACGCCGTTCCGGTAATTTGGTCGCAGAAAAATTAAATGCCTTGAGCAAAAAGAATCAAGAAGAGCACGAAAAGAATGAGAAGCTGGCGGTGCACAAAACGGGACACGAATCGTCGCTCAAAAAGAAGGCAGCGTCTCGAAGGGAAGGCGAATCGGAAAAGGAACAGAATGAAGCAAAAAAGGAAGAGAATCATGTAAAATTTACCCCCAATAGTGAGCAGATTGTCATGCAGCGAACCGACGCGGCTTACTTGGCAGAACGACCCACATCTTGGCTTGGAGGAGTAGGAGAAGCTGCGGCGCTTTCTTATTTTCCTCCTCCGCGAAAGACCAAGCTCCGTAGGTCCTGGTTGCAGACAAGTGCCAAAGGAAGTCAGAGCATGCGCAATGTTTACAGCAAAGCCGAAAGTTTGACGATGAACAGCAGTTCGGATCATGAGGCCATGATGCATGCCAGTGAATCCAATCTCTTTACATGTTCGCGTCGAAACACAGGCTCCGCGGTCATGGAAAAATTGAGAGCACTCAAAGCTCAAAATGACGAAAATCACAGGAAGAACGAAGAATTGGCTACTGTCTCGTATCATTGAGATTGTGTTGTGTGTTATTGATATTATATGAATGAAGCAGGAATCCATCCGGTTATAGTATCCCCGACGCCGACGAATCGTGACTTCCAGGCATACTTGGTTGGACCTCCTGGATTGTGGTTGTTTATTTACGATACTTGCTTGTGTACACTTAGGATATATAATTATACGTCGGAAAAAATGCTACGAGTAGAACTTTTAAAGCCAGCGTAGACTAAAAATAAGAAAAAACATAAAAAGTGCGAGACTGTATCTTTTACCGATAGTATAAAAGCAATAGATTAAGGGGGTGCCGATCACTAACGTAGATCAAAATCATCGTCCGATAAATCATTATCCTCATCATCGTCATCGCCAAAGTCCAGAGCGTCCAATTCAGCATTCAAATCGGCAGGATTGAGGTTGGATCCTTCGGCTGCTTCGGCTTCGTATCCTGTCTTTTTCTTTTCTAGTTCTTTCAAAGACGGTAATTTTTTGTCCATTTCGGCAATTTCCTCCTTTGACTTGGGCTGCGCTACTTCCGGTGGTGCATTGCGGCGAGCAACTCCACTAACCCTCAAATGTCCTACAAGTTCTCGCATTGTCGGATGTAAATTTGCCAGGCACGCTCGGTTTTCGCCTTGGGGAGAACGAACTTCGTCCAGCTTTTCAATATCTCTCATCTTGACGGCTCGGTACAATTCTTCCGACATTTTACACTCTCTAGAATTCAGATAGGAGGATTTTTGGCAATGAATGGAAATAAAGTTTTGTTCGGCAGCCACAGGATCTCCCATGGCCAAGGTCAAAATAGTTTCCATACAAAAGGAGCGACCCAACGTCAATGTGGAGATACCATCTCGTGATAGCAATGTAGAGGATGCCCCCGCGGCATACAAGGCACTGGCGTACTCGCCGTATCCTACCAAGAGATAAATCACTTCCCAAATGGGTTCGTGCGAATAAGCCCGCGAAACAATCTGATTCTTGGCCATTTCCAAGGTTTCCTTGGAAGGATTGGTCGCGGTCTCATCGGAATCCGGATCAATAAAGGCACTGACACCCGTCTGCCGATAGCGACAGTAGTGATTGAGTGGATCTGGTACAAAAGATTCAATGGCTTCTTCTAAGCCCGCCAGGGTGTCCTTGGACAATACTTCGCTGTTGTCCTTGTACAAAAAAGCCAGAGCTGATTGCACCATGCTCGCCGCCGCCTTGGCGGGCTCGTTCATTTGTCGCCAAGCTTCCGCTGCCTGTTTATGGTAGAAGGATCCATCGCGACGTTTCTGTTCCAGTGTATCGTCTGCTTCGTCCGAGAGCATCAATAGCTCCGCAGCTCTCGTGTATTCGGCGGCCGCCGAGGCAAAGGCACCGACCTTCATTTGACAATCGGCACTGGATACACGATACAATCGCTCTTGTCGTTCTTCTCCCGCCGCCTGGAATGCATCAGCCGCACGCTTGTAAAAGGTACTAGCCATGACGGGATCCGGACGTTTGAACAAACTAGATTTCATGCAGTCCTTGGCTTTCTTTTTGTAGTCTTCGGCTTCCTTTAATTTGGCCGCTTTGGCTTCGGGAGACAACATGGCGGCCCTCTTTTTGTTCTTGTCGCGTTTCTCTTTCAGTCCACCGTACGAGTACCCTTTCGAAGATTTGACAGCTGTAGCACCCACAGCTGCTGGGGGCTGGGCACCACCAGCAGTGGCAGCGGTAGCGGTAGCAGGTCTGGATGATTTTTTCTTATCGCCGCCCGAGGCCCCACCAAAGAGGGCATCACGATTGGCTGCCGCATTCTTCTTGTGTTTCGGACCGCTGTTTCCTCCAGCCGATCCAAACAAAGCATCACGGTTGGAAGTTGAGTTCTTTTTGTGACTCATTGTTGTGTATCGTTACTTGTTGTTATATATAAAGGGACTCTTATCTTTATTGTTTGTTGTCTTGGAAAAGTAGTAAGTTTGAAGGATTTGATTCAGGTGTTTACCAGCAGTTGTTTGGTTAGTTACAGTAGTAGGGTCTAGTAGTAGGTGTTACTTCGTTCGAGGTCATTGTTCGTGTCTCAGATATTGCTTTCGCGACGCTCATGTGCTCTGTCCAATTCGAAACTTCCGATTCACTCCATTGTTGCGAAGCGACCGATCTACATGCTGCTATTCATAGGTTACTATTGCGTTCCTTAGCACAGTTTTGGATTTTACTGAGAAAAAAGAAAAGTTGAACGACGTCGTAGAAGATTATTTTGAGTAGCTTTTTTACTAATCATCTTTCGTGTTCACATAATATATAATTTTTTCATTTTGATGTAATGCGCTCGCCAGACAGAAACAGCACAATTGCTCTTGCTCAAGTCTCCAATTATTATCATTTGCTCTTGTACATATACTTATTTTTGAATTTTCGTTGATTATGTTGTGGTTTGCGTTTCTCTCGAGCAATGCGTTGATGCGAAATCTGACTGTTTGGAACCCTTACTAAAAAATCGTCTGCCTTCTGAATGTACGTGTGCAACCAACCAATCTTCAAAACTTTTCCCGAGGTACCATCCTGCAAGACCACAGACTCGCCTTCGTAAAAGAAACTCGACGATTGAATCATAAGGCCACCTACAAATTCGGCGGCGACATCCTTGGACGCCAACGATAACACCAAGGTACCAAAGGAACCCAAACCAAAGACAGATTTCAAAGCAAATCCAATGTGCACGCCCAATAAATCCACTACACTTATCGCGGCACAACCATAAATAATCACATCCAAAACACGATTTGCAAATCGATTGTAGAGGCCCATCATTTGAGCTTCGTTTTTGTTGGCAAGCTTGGCGTCGTCGGTAGCAGCAGGCGTACCAGCCGAATTGGCTACATCATCACCAATGATAATCTGCTGCTCCTGTTCGATACGTTCCTCTTCCTCCTTTTTCATTTCGCGCAGGTTCTTTAAGGAGAGAAAGCTCCCGCGCTTTAAATAGTAGTGTTTCAAACGAGAAAGATTGTAGGCCATCCAGGAACTGAAAACAATGGATGCTGCTGCTTGTTGGGCTTGATATTTGACCACAAATTTAAAGTCCATGAGTTTTAAAAATACCAAAAAGACATCTGATAAATACATGATCATTTGCAAAAGTCCCACTCGTTGTATAACAAGCGCAAACTTGTAGGTGTTGCTATCCGGAAAGGCTTGCAGGCATGCTTTTTTATATTCCTCCCGTTCCTGATTGTCAGCGTCGTCACTGCTTGCTTCTTCCTTGTCGATGACAATAACTGGACTCTTGTCTTGGAACCACCATTGTCGTAAAAAGAACCACTGGAAAATGGGTATGGCATTGACCATGGTTGCAATCAATGCTACTTCGGGCCAAAATGTTTGCGCCAATATACGTTGCAGGACTTGGTAGTAGACTCCGGGTGATACCAGAAATTTGCTGACAATCAACAGGAGCTTGCCACGAACGGCATTGTTGGAACTGTGTGCTATCTGAACCTTACGTGCGTGTATAGCTGCAACCGAAAGAGCAGTAGTGGATGTTCGTGCCGATAAGACGACATCATTGATTTTTTTAACAACTTTCGCCGTGTACAGAGATTTTGAGGTTGGAAACGGTACTAGTAATGGAGTCGCCACGAAGGCGTAGGCTGAACGGTATTGACTGACTATACCGACGACTACCAATAGAATTGTAAAGATACTGCATTTATTCCTCATGGTTTGTTCTTCTGCGTACTCTGGGCCCTGAAAATAATACACGAGGAGTACTCCGGAGTACCGTAGTATTTTATGATTTCATTTAAGATTTATTTTTTTGACGAAAAGAATCCAAAGAAACATTTATTTATTTTAGAACGAATATATTTTTCACGGAAGGCTCAAGTGAAGTTGTGTGCGTCTAGGTCCTAAAAAGGCAAAATTGGCGTTGAAGGCTCAACTTTCTCTTCAAACCATTCATTTCAACACTCATTCAATGTAGTACGACAAAGATGTGATTATCTAAAGAGATAGCTACTTCTTGCTACAATTGCTAATAGCAACAGAGTTGATTTGTGGTTGTTTCACCTCAATCATTTTGAAATATTGTATAAAACAATTACAACAAGGTTGACAGGAAGGACCATACAATCATGACAGCACCGCTTCCCGTCTGCTGAGCGAAGTTAAGCATGATCTGGACTTGTTAGTACTCCGGTGGGGGACCACGTTGGAATCCAAGTTGTTCTTCTTTTTGTCCCATAAAACAATACATCTTACTTGATATTATGCAGAGGACTACAGCAGGGATTTATGCCAGAATCCTGATTGTTCTTCTTTTGTCATTTTTGGAATTTTTCACCAGAATCATGGATGCAACCTTTCCTCTCAGCCTGCATAACCAGTTCTGTTTCTCTTTCTACTCTACTGAGTACACAATTCTTTTGTTTTTTTAGTGAGGCCTACAGTGGGATTAATTTTGGATTGCTTTTCTATATTTATGGTATCATAAAATTACAAATCAGGATCATCAAACTTCAGCTCATCCCCCAGGGCACCACCAGCCACAGGAACAGCAACTTCTTTGTTCTTGACCTCCCGGGCAGCCTCACGACCAACATATTTGATGCCATCCTTGGCAGCCTTTTCTCCTTCCTCATAGTGAACCATTCCTTCTCCATCAGCAACACCACCATTTTCCAAATCTTCATCTGGTCCAGCATCTAAAGCAAGAGCATCCAGCAGCTCTTCCAAGCGAATCTTTTGATCATCATCATCATCTTCATCGTCATCGTCATTGCTGGGACCTGCTGATTGGGGCTTGGCAGTATCACGCTTGTACAAATTCATATTTTGACGCATCTCTCGATCTGCTTCAACTTCCTGCATGAAATCCTCTTCATCCATGTTGTCAGCTTCTTCCAGATTCTTGGCATTGCGGGCCTTCAGTGACAGCGCTTCTTCTGTAACATCTACATCCAGACGTTTCAGTCGCCACATTCGCATCTTACTGGCATTGACATCTCCCGTGGCTACCCCTCCGTACAATTTACGAAGCACAATCACCTCCGGGAGTTTTCTTTGTTCTCTCAAATCTTCTGCATCTTCATTGATGAATTGTGCTTGGTTTAAATCGTATCCGGCACACACATCTCCTGCTTTCATGAGGTATCCAGCATGTGAACGCTCTATGCACTGAGCATCATTGACACCCAAATCATCTTCCTTGGCCAATGTCAACTCTGCCAGTCGGCTCTTTTGTTTTTTGGAGGTGGACCTCTTGGAGACATTTTTTCGCAAAATCACTGGTTCTTTGCTCAATACGACGTATCGAGTCATTCTAGAACGCGCAGCAGTGATAATGGGACGAAGCGGTTCTCGCCAGTAGGCTTCGGATGTCATGGAAGCTGTTTGACCGGTCAACGGATCCAAAAAGTGTATCAAATTGGATACATTCTTGACCAAGACCAAACGTGCAATGTTTCCCATGTTGCGCGCCGTCTTGGCAGGAAGGTACAGCAAATCATCCTTACAGAGAGGACAAATCTCAACGTAACTGGTATATTTGTAGTTGGAGACATTAGACTTGTCATCGGTTCCAATAAGCTTTTTTGACATTTTGGTCTGTTAAAAAAAGTGGTAGACGATGAGTGAGATGCGAGAGTGCACGTGGCAATGCAAACACGTGCTATTGCAAGATTGCAAGCAAGCAACACAGTTCATCATTATCAGCAGCAGCAGCTACTACTACTACTACTAGTGGAATACACCAAAAAACATACCTTGATGGGAACCACATTCTCCAAAAAGCAAATGAATCGAGCTGCCTTGCCCTTGTCTGGAAAATAAAAGTCCATACCATCTCGAAAGGCTTCAATGCTCAAACACCCTCGATGCGCCCCATGTTTGAGAATCAATTGTTCCAGATACAGAAAGGTTCGCTTGTGACTGACACGCTGTCGAACTTGGACGAGAGATTTCCATCCACCCTGTCGAAATTCCGCTTGACAATCGACGCACTGCTGATTGCGAACGATGTATTCCACCATGAAGGACTGCTGCAAGACGGTACCGTGCTGAACTTCTTTTTGAACCGTCAAGCGAATCTTGAGTCGCATCGAATGTGGTTCGGTCCAGATCCAGCTCGCATCGACGAGTCGGGGTGCCTTTTCTCCCGATTTACCGTTGCGGAGACCACTGACAAAGGACAAGCACAAGCTCATCAATTCTTTTGATTCGAGTTCACAGCCCATCCACTTTCCGGCTCCTCTATGCCATCGTTTGCAGTCACGACACTGATGCAGTGTTGCCTCGGTACTGATACCACGAGTAATATCTACCGAACTGGCCAAGCAAGAAGCACACGTATTGGCCGCATTGGGTGCAATGGGAACTCCACAGACGCAACAGAGGATAGTCACGGGCGTGCAAGAAGTCATCATGGCGCCGCTCGTGGTTTCGCTCACCATTGGATCCTCCATTTTTCTTTCTGTTTGTTTGTTTTTTTGTTTGTTTGTTTGCTTATAATAGACGGCAGATTTTTGGAGAAAGGTCGGCTGCCTAATGTAGCTTTTATTAATGATGGTAGGAAGCAGTAAGTTTGTTGTTGTCGTTGTTTTTCTTTCCAAGATTTTTGATTTTTTAATGATTTTTTGGATGGCGGAGAAAATGGCTCATAACTCCAACTTGTTTTTGTGTGCGTCTAAGTTCATTTTTCTAATTTTTTTATGATTTCCGAAGTCTTCTAATTTAATAAAGCACAACAACGCAACAACAACCAGACTACTACTTGTTGATGTAATATTATGGCAACAAAGCCCGACCAATATAATACGAACAGCGATGATACCAATAATACAAACCCCACGAAAGACTACTGGGTAGGGGTAACCATTGGAGAAGGAAGGTTTGGACGTGTCGTTCATGCTCGGCATAAGGCGTCCCAACTGGAGGTCGCCATCAAAGTCTTTGACAAGACCGATCTTCGCAAACATCCGCAATGGATGTCCTCCGTGTGGTCCGAACAGCGGTTGTTACAGATGTGTGAAGAATGTCCATGGATTATAAAACTGTGGGCTGCCTTTCATGATCAAGAATGCGTGTATCTGGTCCTGGAATGTGTCAAGGGAGGGACTCTCCAACAGCTGATCCAACACGTCTTTTTGAACAACAGCAACAGCAACACGAAATCGCAACATACGATAACATTGGAACGGTGGAGGAACACAGTAGCTGCACAATATGCACAGCAATTGGCATTGGCCCTACAATTTCTTCACGATCGAAACATCCTGCACGGAGATGTTAAACCGGACAACATTTTGCTCACAACTCTAGGAAAAGTACAACTAGGCGATTTTGGGTCAGCTATGGAGCTCCACGATGATAGTCCTCGGCAGACAGTGTATCAGCCCAAGGGAAGTACACAACAACAAAAGCAGCAGCAGCAGCAGCAGCAACAACAACAACAACAACAACAACCACTCTTGGGAGGCACGGCCGATTATGCCAGTCCCGAAGTGTTGCGGGGGGCACCTTCCAACACTCTTACTGCTGCCGTAGACTATTGGTCCTTTGGCTGTATTTTGGCGGCCTTGCAGTTTGGTGAATCTCCCTTTCATGCTGCGAGTGATGCCCTGGCGATTCAATCGATCATGGATTATGCGAGAGGAATTACGATACCATCCTGCTTGGATTATACGTGCACCACTGGTACTGTCTTGCCAGTCGGGTGGAATGACGTTGTTCGAAAATTGTTGAGCGTTGCGCCAACCGAGCGAATGGGCCTGCCGCTGGACAAGACTCTGCCCGGGTATGAATCCATAAATGTTAACGAGAAACCTGCCTTTTTACCTCCCGAGCCGGCCTGGGTACAAGAAGAAAAAAAAACACCGATGAAAAATGGGACTCAGGGATGGTCTTTATTTGCATTGTGAATGAAATAAAAGAGATTTATAAACGAGTAATAATAATGCAGGAGAGGGGGAAACAGGCAAAGTGTCTCGAAGTTGACCAACATGTTCAATGTACGTACGTTGTTGCCTTTTTGTGGGGAGGAAAATGAATTGACAGCAACGAAAAAAGCAGCTCAAGAAGTCGACGAAAACGCAAGAGTGGCCAAGTCCATGCAAGCTTTCTCCTTGCACAACAATTCACAGTGGAGGATGATTTTCTAAAACGTCCTCGAGGGGTTAACGTATTCGATGCTACGAATATTTTTGAATAGGGTCCTGCTCCGTAAGTAATTGGAGAGTATTATATTATTTATTTATTTACTCGGAATACTCGAATTCGACTCCCACTCGTGCATTCGAGTTTATCAAATTTCAAAAACTTCAACGCGCAAAAGTCAACACGAAAACCTGATATTGGGTTCTACAATCATTATTTTCATAATTTTGCAAGTTCAACAGACTGACGACACCTCAAGATGGCGACAAGGAAATTCATTTTCAATTCGATGCTAGTATTTCTTGCGCTATGTCTACTGCTGTCCTTCTGCAGCGGCAAGGATGCCATAAGGGAGGATAGCCTTTGTCTCCTTTGCTCAAACGGTGTCGAAGGCTTACAACGGCCCGAATTTAATGTCGACTCTCGAGGTAAGACATGTGTCAAGTTGGCATTGGAAACGGCTTTGAGAGAGTCTCCCAATAGCAATGATTGCAATGATGTCATTGATAATTTCCGTGCAATGTGCTGTGGCGACGAAGAGCCAGATACAATTGCACAAGCACCTACTGCTGCGCCAGCTGGGTATACTGGTCCTATGGGCGATTATCCTGCATGTCCAATCTGCCACGACGCCACTTATCCAGCCAATCCTGCAATGGTCATCAATATGCTTGGTCTCGGGGCGGATTCTTGTAGAAATTACTACGACTATGGTAGACGCGGATTGATCCGGACAGACCTCTGTGCTACGCTTCAATTTTTCGCCTATGATCCGTGTGGCTGTGGTATTTTGGATTCAGATCCAGGAGGAGATTATGGAGGCAGCTCTTCTGATGCGGATTCCGATTCGCTCTTTCAGTGCTTTAAGCAATGGCTTCGTGCTATTTTTGGCGGCTAGCATGCTGTTGTTTGATCGTATGTATGATCATTTTTCAATGCAGGTAGTACAGGGGATTTTGGAAGGGCTAAAAATGATCACAGTTATAAATGTCTAAAGGGTAGTTAAGGGCAGACAGATACAACCGCACATACGATTGCACTAACGCGTGCAATGTCAGATTGTAAATTTAGGAGCGTATTTTCCTCTGTCATTTCGGACTTGTCATTTTTCGGTATTTCTCTCAAGCACCTGAACGAATTACAAGATGATACAAGCCACTGCGCAGGACAATGCTCCTAACAAGAACATGTATCCATGAGGAGCAGTCACAGCATCGCTCGTAGCAGCGAGACGAAGACTTATCATGAATGTATCTTGTTCTTCGAGGTCACGTGTCACTGCAGCATGACTGAGACTGCGTCGACCACTACCGCCACTTTTATGCTTGAAAGACAATGTGCACGTACCAAAAGCGACGACATTCTCCTTGGAAAACCCCTCGAAAAAAGAGCTGACCAAAAAGGTCTGCACGACTGCCATGCGATCATCCTCTTGGGGATTTCGAATGACAGCAGTGAATCCGTCGCTTGCCTCATTCATGATGGACTCATGAGTGATGTGACCTTGGCGGAACTGTAACGAAGTAACACCGGAAATAAAAATGTAGTCATCCGTGGAGCGAAGGCAGATGTTCACCAAGTCGCCCGAGTCTACGTCAACGGTATCACACTCCAACTTGTGGTTGCACTGGCATGCTTTGACGGAGTACTCCAAATCAACTTCAGTGACATGCGTATCAGCCGCAGCGCTGGAGAGATTCAATCCAGTGGTGAAGTTGTTGGCAAGATTCAAGGTAATCAATATTTTTTGTTCGTGGAATACCACAGACGGAGCAAAGCCATCACTCTTACTCGCAGCCACCAAGTCAACTCGGGAGCAAAGAGCTAAACGACCCGACTTCCCGCCATCCATATACGAAAAGATTGGGGAGTCGACGAAACCAGCATGATTGACATCCAGAGACACTAGAAGGTTATTATGGGTTGATGAGAGAGAAGTAGTGTAGAGACCTGGGCTGATAACACTCAGGGGCACTGGGGTGCGACAGTTTTCCTCGAAGACTTGAATAGTTGGTGTCCGCTTGTGGGTATGATAATTAAAGACAATTTCTTCATTCTCTGTGGCCTGCGAAAACCGAATAGAAATATCTCCAACTCGTTGTAGGTCCCAGTCGAGAGGCGAGAGATCAGAATCTGGGTACCCCGGTGGAGTAGAGGACAGAGAGCTCGGTTCGCCTGTCGGCATTAAGGCGGGCTGAAACGTAGTCATAAAAGTTGGTTGATATGAAAAGGTACCACTTTGAGTAGAAATGTAAGAAGTTAGGTCTGATGGAAATTCTGACGGAACATCCGACGAAGTGTCGCTGTCAACGAAATTTGGGGTAGCACTAGGAAGAAATGACGGAAAATCGCCGGGGTAGCTGGCCTCTGTATCTTTTAGTTCGAAGACTTGAACTTGTCCAACTGACGTCTCGGCAGTGCTACCTGTCAGCGTAGGATTGTTGGTCCAGGTACTGCCCACAGCAAATCCTAGTGGACTGTCCGAAAAAAGGGCAATACTGTAGCGCCCTTGTCCCAGGCGGTCGCCGTCGTGTGTTCCCGCCACCAAAGCGACTTCGAATACTTCAATCGCTGTCATATCAAAGCTTGGCTGAAGTTGAAAGACGCGAACAACTCCTCTGGCTTGGTTTTGAAGCCACGAGGTGCCGGCAAACGAAAAGCCGCTGCGAGACAGTGCAACGGCACGTCCAAACTTCGAGCCAGCGTCCTTTCCGAATACTACCCCTATTTCGACCCAAGTATTGCTGCTTGGGTCAAAGGAAAAGACGGAGACAGATCCCACATTCGGAATAGTGGTATTGACTGTGCCAACATCAGCCGATGGTGACGAAGCAATGATTGTCATTCCATCTCGACTCATGTCCACAGCAAACCCAAATTGATCTCCTGCTTGCCCAACTATGTCTTCTCCAACTTGCTCCCACGTTCCCACCAACGGAGGGGGTTGGGAAGCGAGCTCGAAAACTTGCACAAGACCACTATTCATATTGTTGGTATTGCTACCATGAAGGGGGCTGCTAATGACAATACGCTGTCCACTTGCGGACAAGGCCGTTGAAAAACCAAAAAAAGCATTTGTAGCGGCTCCCGAAAAGTCTCCCATGAGCAACCAATTGTTTTCGGCATCTTCAGTATGAATCTCGACCTGACCTTGGGCCATTTTGCAGGAGACAGCCACGACATTTCCAAGGGCATTCATACTGACGGTATCTGCATCGATCTGCTGGCCAAAATCGGACGAACAGACAATTGTGGCAGCTAGATTTCCAGACGGCAAATCGTATATTTCGATTGGGTTTGGCTTTTGGTGGGAGCGACGGATCGCAATGCGGGTGAAATCATCGTCAATGGCAAAGAACTCACCCAATTTTTCATTGGGTTCGCCATGCAGAAAGAAGAGTGGCTTGTTAGTATCCCAGTCGCTTCCATCGTCAAGCTTGCCGTAGATAAAAACGGCTCCAACATTCAGGTCGAAACTTGTGTTTTCGGAGAGTATCGCGTGGTCGTAAAGAGGAGCCCCCACAGCCAAGAGACTCCCATCGGCTGAAACCTTGATAGTAGCTCCAAACTGAACGTTACCACGGGACGTGACATTGACGGCTGGATTGGGGCCAAACAAAGGTGAACCGACACGGTTCAAGTTAGTGACATCGCGATGACCTTCGTCGGCTACCAAGAATCCATTTGGATCAATGAAAGCCTCGTCGCCGAGATTTGATGCGACATTAAGAAAACGTTCGGCCTATATAGAATAAAGAGTTACGAGGGAGTCGAGTGGTAGTGCACAGTGTGAGCATTTTTTCTTGTGGTGAACGTGAGACGGTTGGTACAAGAATAGAATCGTACATTTGCCGTCATGGACGAGGTTTCAAAGGCGCACGCCACGGCAGCGACAACAGTCAAGGCGACTAAGAAGAAGCGGCGATGAATGATAGTCATTGCAATGAAGAAGTGGAAGATTGCTGGCAAAGAATGGGGTTAACGGGGATTAACAAAATGTTGCTGTTGCCTTCAAATCAAGGTTGTGAGCATCCACCGAGTTCTCGTTTATTCTGAAAAAAGAAAAACCGTCCGCAAGAGCTCTTTCACCTTGAAGCCATAAATGCACCGACAAGCTGTGAGCGCCTAATCTTGAGTGTGTCAAATAATTAGCTCGAATATAGAGATTTGAAATGCACTCTTCACTAAAACAGAAGAAGAAAGTGGCACCCACAATTGGAGTAGCAATAGTAAAAACTGTAGTCAGCATTCCCTTACCAAGACGTACAACTATCACAATAACTTATCATCTACTCAACGAGTGAATACATTTGCTGAGTTTCACCAGTTCGCTTGTGGTAGCGCCTTGTTCCAGCTCGGATTGCTTCATGGTCGTGGCAAATTCCAATGCTGTAGCATCCGTGCAACGTACCGACTTGCGAGCATTGGTGGCCAGGCGAAATCGACCCGAGCACAGCTCCTTCCTGGATGCTCCTTGTTGCAGCAAATATTGGACGACCGTTGGCATACCTCGTACGGCTGCTACGCAAAGTGCCGTGAGATGACTGTTCTTGGCTTCTTGCGTTGGTATATCGACCATAGCGCCTCTGTGTTCCACTAGCTCCTTGACACATTTCAAAATCATACTTTCTTCCACATGTCGAGCACGACATACTTCCACTAAAAAGGTTCCTCCCGAACTGACGGGATAGTTGAACCGCAAGTTTGGTCCGAATTGATCAAGGAGACCGATCAGTTTCCGTTTTGTCAAGCCTTCCTTGGTTTTACCACCACCACGACTGCTGCTGCCGCTGCTAACGTGCGCCAATTCCGATATGTAAAAAAAGGAAAACTCCGTATTGTCGATCATTCGTTTGTGAGCATCTCGAACACGATGAACGGGCGATCGTTTGAGTCGTTTGCAAGATCTTCTGGTGGTGCCAGCAGTATTTTTATGTCTACTACCACCACCAGCACTATAGGTGGTGGTGCCGCTGCCGCCAACACCAGCAGCACCATAATCTCCCGATAAAACAGCTCCCCACAGTGCGACACTCCGTTCGTTCTCCAATATATTTCGTCGAGCATCGCGACACAAAAGTGCTAATTGATGAATCAATACATTGGATCGGTGCGTGGGTGGCGCACAATATTCGGTAATATGGTAAAGGATCACCTCCGGGAGTTCCCAAATTGGAAAGGTGGACGGTGACGGTGATGTAGTATCTACTAGTGGTGTTACCGCGGATAGCGGCATGGCAGCTATTGACTTTTTTTGCTTCTGTCGATCTGGGAACGGGGGAATAGTTCAGTTCGTTAAAAGACCTTTAGGGATCGACGGGTACTGTTGTTTGGTACCCGAGTATGTTGTTTGGTTTTTTAATGTTGTGTTGTTTGCTTCTGTAGTTCGATAATGACGAGCGAACGCTACCGCGTTCTCTCGACTATGCCAGCTCTCTAGGGCTACGTTCGGCTAGGTAGGGTGGTTTGGAGAAACTCGGCAATTTACTAGGGCCGACCTTTTCTCCGTTCCGAGGCGC
>Ga0210036_1002606_pt1 | contig 18893 bp, 19 predicted proteins | sample CryGeymeta201515_FD_185469 | JGI IMG/M metagenome (GOLD analysis project Ga0210036, IMG submission 185469) | Groundwater microbial communities from Crystal Geyser aquifers in Utah, USA - Crystal Geyser metaG 2015-15 (SPAdes) (version 2) | ecosystem: Environmental > Aquatic > Deep subsurface >...
CAGAATGCAAGTATCCATCTTCACTGCCATCAATCACAGAATATTCAGTAACATTTTCTGGGTATACCCTGAGTGTGTCAAAGTACCGAAAACTGACATTATTGGCACTGGACAATGTGACAATCATTCTCTCTCCTTCAAAGTAAGTGTCTTGATCCAAACTTATATTCTTTGGGTCATAAAGGACTTCAAATACATTGCTGCTGATGGTCGCAGGAACATTCATTTGACCGTTTGTATAGTACACAGGACGTAGACGACCTCCAGGAAGCCAAACCACCATCAATTCGATCACCTCCTCTCCGGTAAGCTGGATCTCGTCAACTGCCGCGGAGGCATCTTCAAAATTGGTTTCATCTTCCGGGTACAGTCGCAACGCATCGCCGTAGTTCAACGTAGCCCCGCCAGTAGGTGTAAATTTGATTTCTATCGTGGAGCCTTCGTAGTAGGTATCCTCGTTCAAAGATATCTCGACAGATTGACCAGCAGCCTTTCTGAAGATGAAGATGACAAAAAATAATAGCACCGCTGTCGGAAATTTAGACAACATCATGTTAAGACGGTTTTTTTGTGTTGTTGATCGATGTTGATCAGATTCCTTGTTAGCCCAGAGAAAATTCTTGACTTCCGTGTAATCATTTTTTTATCTATTATTGTATGTAAGGTCACGACACAGATCCAGTAAAAGTAGGCGTCAACGACTGGCAGCAGGGGTATTCAAGACTAAAAATCTAAGTATTAAGTACAGTGCATAGGCATTGTTCGGAATACAATTAGAAATAATAGCGCGTGGATGGCGCAGGAGGAGTCCAACGTATTTCCGCCGCGTTGAGGAAAAAGCACGTGTGACGTATGAGTCCTACTACTAGTACCAGTAGTCTACTAGTAGCAAGGAGCATAGCGATTCGGCAAAAGATTCTTTTACTTTGGATATCTCATGCTGAATGGCAGATCGAGAGCCAGATTCGACCAGAGGCTTTTACTTCGCCCAAAAATATGGTGAGCAACCGATGTATCGTAGGACTCATAATCTTTTCTGTTTTGGAGGTTGCGGACCAGTAAAATCTACGATTCTATCCTGCAGGATGATTCTTTCCTCCTTCAAATAAGAGGTCCTGTCCGATTTCGTAGTCTTGAATTTCTGGAATCTTGGATGGTAGCGCGAGGAGACCTTCGTAAATTTTTCCTGCTGATTTTTCGTTGTCTAGTTCTTTAGGCTAAACACGACAATGTGTTTTACGGGGTTTGATTTCCGGCCCGCCGTCGACAGCAGCTTTAGACACAACAGGAAGCAGAAGCACTTTAGGATTCATGTCAAGACAGTTTTGGTTCGTAGACAGTGTAAAGACCTGAGTTAAGCGCAACTACGTAGCACTGTTCTGGTTGAGTGAAAGGTCACGCTGATGATTATTACACTAGGGACTAAGGTAGGAGGAAGTAGGCTATGACTGTTGAATGTTGAATTGAAGGCCGAAGGTAGTCTAGGAGCTTGGCTTTGCTCCACAATACCACTGCATTATTCCGTACTAATCGTAGCTACTATTAGTAGTTCTCTTATAATTACCGTTTTTTTTGACGTACTACTACTAGAGACTACTAGTAGCACTAGTACAGTACTACTAATAGCTAGGAGTAGTACTACTCCCTACTACTAGCTACTGTACTAGTCTAGTAGAACTACTACTAGTCTAGAGTAGCTACTACTAGTACTAGCTCTAGTAGTACTAGTAGTACTGTACTACCGTACTGTTAGTATTTTCGACATTTTGCAATACCCGGGTGGACTGATACGTCTGAAACAAAAACAAAAATTCAAAGCATGGCTGGACGGAAAGAATGATGAGTCAACATCAACGACTGAACTGACTAAAAACTAAAATGAATTCTCTTTTCTTCACAAATCTGGACTCGTTATCTTCGTCGTGTATGTGTTCCACCACCAGCTACTACGAGTACGGTAGTAAGCAAGGTTTGATGAAAGGCATCGAAAAACCTCACATATTTTATTGTCATGAAAAGTATCATGTTAGAAAGAAATGCAACCATGAATACACCGATCTGCTGCTTGATCTTGTATCTTGTCATTGTCCTTGCTTTCATACGAAGCATTCACACTTTCCGAACAAAAGCAGCGTCGGGTAGATCGGCCTGCAGCGGCAGCAGCAGCAACATCATTGGCAACACCTCTGGAAGAATTGTGGTATTCGTCAAGCACAATTGGCAAAATACGGAATTCCTACATTTCCTGTACCACCACCATTATCGTCATCACTCATCGACAAAGCGGCATCGACCGTAGCATCATGGATATTACACACTGTCGATGTTTTTCAAAACCCAAATTTACCCCAATCGACTACTACAGTAGGACGTGCCCAACATCAAAACAAACTTCACCACCTTTCGAACGAAAAATTAACGCATATACTCCTTCAAGATGTCCGTCAGAGAAACTCGCTGGTAACTGCAGATTTTACAACCTCTATTTACGACGATGATTGTAGATTCAAGGATGGCTCTAATCTAGATGGAGTCTACCCCATGAAGCCTTGGATACTCGGTTGTCGAATGCTTTTTCGTGGCGACCGCTCTCAGGCCATGATTCTGGAAGAATCACTTTCGATTTCGTCACGCCAGCTATCCTTTCGATTCAAAAGCGATTTAGAGTTCCGGGGACCATTTCGGCCGCAGGTGTCGTTGGCAGGAAGAATTGTAATGACAAGAAATCCACACACAGGTTTGATTGACTCGTACCAAGAGCATTGGGATGAAAAGGTCTGGGATGTTGTAAAGGGTACAAAGTTTCAGCTATAAGCGGTTCAGACATCTCCTTTCAAGATGAGTTTGCAGCCCATTCGCTACTAAGGTTTGTTCTGTTCATCATCCAATGCTCTTGAGAGCCAAGGCAAAGAAAGGATGAAGTTGGGCCTACCTCTCACCTCTGCAAGTCGAAGAGGTATCTAGAAAGCGTCTCGCCAGGAAGGACGCCCAGTGCTGCGAAGGTGCGGTCTATAATTTTTTCATGAGGGAGATTTTCACGACGCTGGCTACAGCCTCAACCTTATCAGGAATAGAGAAATGAATCACGGTTAATGCAGACACGCGAGATCTTTGGCCCCACAGATGACCACAGTGGATTTTAAATTTTTATGACGCCCACAAGATTACTCCGAGACCTGATCTACAAGACTAGAGTACCAGTAGTACAGCATACATACATACTATCATACTATCATCCATCATCCGTCCCAAAACCCCATAGCAATTCTTATTACTCTATCCAGAAATCATAAATTTTACTAGTCACACATTCTTTCATTGAGAAACGGATAGATTGTGCTCAACCATCTATAGATATCAAGTCAGCACAAATATGGCGCCTGATGCCGACAAGCACAGGCGTGATCAATCTTCCACCGCAATCAACATTGGCAAGGAAAGCTTGTCCGATGCACTTGTTCCAAACGGGACCGCTGCTCCTGCCACAAAATCTCGGACGCAATACTCTGATAATATTTTGGACAGTACAGAAACTTCATGGGAATGTGTCCTGCAACCACGCGTTTTGAAGGACTTTTCCTACTTGGAACAACCTGTTCGGTGTTTCTTGGAATACCAGGGAAAACATTTGGCGTGCAATGGGAAAAGTGCTTGCTATATGACCCAGGATCTTAATATGAGCAGCGCCTTGGAGAATGAATTCGTTCTCCTTGCACAACCAGATGGAACTGTCCTTTTACAAAACACAAAAACACGACAATTCATCTGCTCGGGACCCGATGGTGGAGTCTACGCTTCTAATTACGGTCACGATGATCTGGAAAAGTGGACTATGACAAAGTGCAGCGATAGAAACGGTAAAGAAGGATTTTGTTTCGCTTCCCTTGTGAGCCAAAGAAATTTAGCTTGTCACAAGGGCAAAGTTGTTCACACCGTTGAAGCTAACGATGAGAGCAATATGATGTGGACAGTGGATATAACATCCGGCGAGCTGTGTTTCATGTCTATGCCCTGCATGGATACGAGAACTCGATGTGACATATTTGGTAACCTCACCATGAGTACAAAATTTCAAGGTTGGGAAGCGTGGAGATTTTCTGAAGCCGGAATGGACGGGCACATTCGAATCTCACCTTGGGCCCACAGGGAGAAGCTTTTGTCCAGCGATGACGACGGATTCGTTTGTACCACTGAAGAGAGAGGAGATGCAGAAATTTGGAGCGTAGAGAAAGCTCCGAATGGGCTCTATGGGGTAATTATAAAGTCCGCTCAAACGAATCGTGTACTTCGGTATGACGAATCGGAGAGTCGCTTCCATACTATCCCGAGTTCATCACATTTACTAGATGAATCCTGTGTGTGGGATTTGGAGTCGGTCCATCGACAAGTCTATTACATTGTCGCCAGTGATAGCGGGAGAAAATTAGAAGCAGCCCGTAAAGGGCTTGGTACCAGTGGCCTTCCTGTTCGATTTTCTTCCGAAGAATGGAAGATCATTCCTACCAACGATCCTGGTGTGGTCATACTATTTTCGGTGGCCCGACAGGGGTATTTGTCTTCTGACGCAAGTGGAAATGTTTTCTTATCGACGAAAAATCCTTGGAATGGTTCGGCCAAATGGACCGTTGAAGAGCGAGAAACAGGATTTGTCATACTGTCTTGGAACACCAAGCGAGTTTTGGTTGCCCCTGAAAATGGGCTCATTATTACCGTCGCTGCTGGAACCATGGTAAATGGCAGTACACGTTGGAAGCTGGAGCCAAAGCTTCCACGTCAAGTCAACAAAGAAAAGGTTCAAGCCGTCGGAACAGCCGTTGCAATTGGAGTTGCAGGTACTGTTGCCACTCCGTTCCTAATTGGTGGCGCCATTGGTGTTCTAGGAGTCGCTCACGTTGGGGTTGCGGGAGAAATTGCCATTGGTAGTATTCGGGCTGTCGAGGCACTCAATACCATAACTCGTGTTACCTTGAGCTCTTCCCAACTTATGATCAGTGAATCTTCTTTTTTGTCGACGGACTCGGAATTCGACTATGAGGATGGAGCAATTGGGCATAGACCGTTCTGCAGTTGGAGATCCTGGTAAACAGTTCAGAAAACAAATCTAAGACCTTGATAGACAATTCGCTACCTCGCTTTGCGGTCTTTTCATGAATAGAAGAATAAGAAACAGTTCCGAACGACCCATCTAAAACTTACTAGTAGTAGTCTAGTAGATGCAGATTTTTTAGAAGACTCCAATTCTTACTTAATGTTCCATTGTTGGAGCCAATTGGTGGTCCCACTAGAGACACCCTATTCCCTGATAGTCATACTTTGCCACTTCGGCGACTACCAGCTAGTTCGGGGTGACCTGTTAAAAGGACAGCAACGCTGGATTCATGGTACCAGTACCTGGTAGCTATCAAAGTACTCTACCACACTACCAGGTAATAGTACCTGGTACATGGTGCTACTGTAGTACCTTCCAGGTACAGTACTCTAGGCGCCTAGCTGGCTAGCCACTAACCACTAGCTAGTAGTGCTATTAGTACCCGTACCTGGTAGCTACTACTACTATCTATTAGTAGTAACACTATTACCAGGTATTGATCTTGCGGCAACCACTTGATAGGATTTAGGTGTCTCCTTTACGAGTGTCACAAAGAGAATTGCACTGAGATGAACAGTCATCAATAATCTAAAGTGAAGACAACGACTACGGTGATGTCCGCAAACGCTCTAGCATTAAGTGCCATAGAAAGTTCGCAGCCAGAGCATATGACTACTCATAGCATAACATTCTTTTTTTAAACTCATAGCATAACACAAATAAATAGTGAATCGATAAGTTCGAAATATACCTAATCGAACTCTACATCAAATATACAATCCAACCATGCCAGCCGAAACCACAGTAGCAGTAAAACGAGCCCTTTCGTCCACTTTTGCTCCTGTTCATCAAGCAAATACTCCTGGCGAGGAATCCGAAGAATCCAAATCGTATCCCGAATGTGAAAGTGCCAGTGATTCTGTTCCAAGCCTGGAACCGTATGGTTATTCGCTTCCTGGAAATCTGGGAGGCTTTATCGAGGCCAGGGCCAAGGAGATCCTGGAAGTAGAAAATGATTGTGATGATTTCACATTCTGCAAACTAGAGGTAACATCAACAGTTTCTCGCAAGGAGGAACGAGCGGCAGTAGAACGTCGCGAATCTGGGTCCTCTTTAAGTCCTTCAAGCTATCATGGTGTTCATCATTTCAACACTATCCAAAATACGAAAAATAAAGAAAACCCTCGTGCACGCCGGCACAGTGGCGCGGACATTGTTAAGAGCAAGGCAGAGGCCACGAAAAGACGACCCAGAAGATGCAAATCCAATTCTGAGGAAGTATCCTCTACTTATCTTCGCAGCCATCAACAGACTCGTCGCCACTCAAAAAATAAGGCGGGCATGGATTCCTCGTCCTGCTCTCGGCACAGTCTTCAACCGAGGAGACGGCACTCAGCCAAGGACAGCTCATTGTCACCATCTTCTCGGCGTTCGAAAAGATTGATTGGAAAACAAGACCAGGGATCTAAAAGGTCAGCTGCGGGAAAACCGGGAGTTGGGAATCAAGATGGCCAGGAGGGTGATCCCTTGTCATTGGCCTCTTCCAAGGGTCGACAAAGACAAGAGCGACGCAACTGTTCACACAGCGATGCTGCACCTTCTTGTGTCATTGCAGATCGTCTTGACCGACGCGCCACTACAAGTCGAAGAGTGATGGGGACTTGGGAAACAACGAGGAATGATAAGAATCGTCTACAGCGAGCCCCGCGGCGTTCCTTTTCGCATCACGGACCGGCATACGCTAGCCAAGACAGCCTTAATACCGACCTTAACAAAAGCATTAGCGAACACCCGCCGCGGCAAAAGAGCGGTGACAACCGAAGGTATCGACATAGTGCTGAAGATATAAATATTCGCCAAATTCAACGTGGTTTTGATTTACAAGATCAACTAATCAAGAGAGAGAAAATGGCACAGCAGGAACGAAGGCATCTGGAAGAAATGGCAAAAAAGATGCTGGCGCTGAATCAACAAAACGAAAAAGACGGACAGCATGAAAAACTGTTTAACAATGCGCAGCAGACTCAACAAGACGTCGCATCAGGAGCAGGAGAGAATCCAAGAGAAGCCTTTAATCCTTTTCACATCGTTGTTGTCCCCCGGCAATTGGCCGATAGTGCGGCAGCAGCTATCAATCAAAGGGCACAGGTCACTGCAGCTGTTACCAATCAGATGGCACAGGCCACTTCTGCTAAGTTCCAAAATGCTGCTCATATGCTCACAGGCGTTTTACGCTTTCCTGGATCGCAACAGCAAGAAGCCATGGCAGCTATGGAGGATCATAAAGAGGACGCCGACGAAGACACTTTTTTTGGTAGGGGTGACAGGGAATGCCATACTCCTTTCAAGTCTCCAGCTTTCTCTACCAAAACCGCGGAGACGTGGACGACATTTTAGTCTATACATGTCCAAGAAGCGGCTAGCTATTTTCCGTACAACGTAGTTTGTGACGTTAGCAGCAACTCTGATTTTTAGTATCGTCTTCAAAATATTATTTATTTCATGACTCGAGTAAGATCGAAGAATTGAAGTGAACGCACACTTCATAGTAATGATGCGCATGTTAAAGTACTTACAATAGACTAGTAGCTACTAGGAGTGGTAGTACTCCTACTTCTACTACTAGTAATAGTAGCTAGTAGTCGCAATACTCCTCCAGTGCGAGTAGTCTAGTAGTACTCGGAACACAGCACGACTGGTACTCTTGAATCCTGAATAGGAACACAGAATTGGCGCCCGTTTTTGCATCGATGATGAATGGCGTCAGTAAAAATCATTCATTATCCTAGTAGTAGATTCGTCGAATCTATTATTCCTTGCTACTACTACTACTAGCTAGTAGTTATCTACTCTACTAGAGTACAGAAAAAAATGCCAAGCATTTGTGGCAGCTCTGTCGAGTAGTAGTCCAGGTAAATTATACACGAGTCCATAAGCTTTTCTAATATAATTCTCCCTAATCAAGTAGACCTTGCCCAATTTTAGCTACATTTGTTTCAATTTTCTTCGCCATTCCTTTGTGACTCCGAGGTACCAAATGATGAAAGGAATCAATGGTACTGTAACTGTAAGACTGTAGTATGCCCGGGTTCTGGCGGATTGTCTCGATTGTGAGATGGATCGTTCCGTCAGTCTTTGCCCTTCTACTGTTCAACCTGAATCGACGGATAGAAGTTTGCGCCTGTGAGAAATTGTACCACAAAGCCTCGTTCAAGTAGGCTACAAGAACCTTTCCCTCCCCCCCTCCGATCTCATATCAAACGAATTCATCAGCTGACGAGCAAAAAGCTGTCCACTACTAGCCTCTTCGTGCTGCGTCCATAAAGGTTCCAGCCAACAATAAAAAAAGACGTTCGTTCCCACGGCCATGCTGAATGTCCAGCTCTACCATCGAGTTGAACACTCAGGCAGCCACTCGAGGGCCTCTCGCGAAAAGTATTTTCCTCCTTGGGGGGGTTATTTTTTTTTTAATTCCAACAAACGTGCATAAAATGCAGACTTACATCATAATAATTCTTCATGATCACTTGCTAAGCTTCTCAGCTCTAGTAGATCTCTTCACTGATATTTAGCTTTGAAAGTTTGCCAGACCTTAATGCAAAACGAATTGTTCTCGGCAATCAAGTACTGGTAGTACTAGGTAATGGTATGACGACGGGTACGACGATAAGGTTGATCGTCGGTGGGACAAAATCCTGCATCAGGATCATGTATATCGGGCATGTCATCATCTTCTGGCTTGACTGGTTGGTCGTCGGTAAAAGCAACTTCTTCTAGAATGGGCGGTTGTTCCGATCGCTTGACAAACCGTCCCTTGACCCGCAACCGACGATCTGCCAAATTCTTTCGACAGTTGTACCGAATCTTCTTGTTCCAGACTCGTCGTGCTCGCTTGGATTGGAAACGAGCAATAATTGCCGATCGTTCCGCCGGAGTGTATATTCCAATGCGCCCATTTCTGTTGTAGACCTGTGCGGTATTGATTTGAATGTCATAATGAAAGACAAAGTTGTGAAAAAAATAAAATATCAGGCAGGTGGCCGGGCATATATACACAGAAATATTATAATCTTCCAATACTCATTGACTTACATCTTTGTACTTTGACAAGGAATGGGGCAACGTCAAAACACCCTTTTCCCCGTTGACGCTACCTTCCGATAAGTCCTCCAAAAGACGAGATCGTGTTCGCTGCAATAGTTCATCGGGGGTCAAATTCAATTGTTCTTCTTGCGACATTAATCCACTAATGGGAGCAGCTGTTGGATATTCGTCTTTGTCTGCTTCTTCGTCATCTTCTTCTTCCTCCCAAAGCGTTTCTTCTTGTTGTTGTTGCCGTTGTTGCTTTTGCTCTTCCATGGCAGCACTGGCTTCTGCTAATTCTTCTTCCAAAATCGATGCCGGTAATACGAAATGTTTTCGTGGCATGGGTGCCCACTTTTCCATTCCCTCTGGATTCGATTGTGCTCGACGTCTTCCTCCCATGCGTGTTTGCATATTATTATTATTGTTATTGTTGTTATTGTTCCATCGTCGACCACTACTACTCTTCTGCTGTTGTTGTTGTTGTTGCTGCTGTTTTTGTTGGTCAGTAGCAAATCGAGGTGGTGGAGGAGGCATAGATTGAGCATCATCCGTGTCACTGGACGAGTTGGAAGAGGTTGTAGCCGTGTTGGAAGCACTCACAAGGTTGGCAGTCGTCGTCGTACTTCTTGTTGTTGTTGTTGTTGTTGTTGTTGTTGACGCTGTGGGTTGTTCGTGTTCACGCGAAGCCAGTGCCGCCAAGGCATCCAAAGCATTGCTGCCAGGATAAGCCAAGGACATGGTGCGATGCTGTTGTGCCTGTACACCTTGTGGTACGAGTGGTGTGGACGTAAAGAACATGGGAGGTTTACTTGCAGACGAAGTTGTGGTGGTGTGAGTGTGACGCGGATGAAGAATGGGAACCGTGCTGCTGGTACAAAGACGAGATGTATTGGGAGGAGATATGGAAGACGCTTCGCAAGACGAGCGAGGTGAAACGCCCAATAAGGCTCGAGCCGCGTCCATACGATCCATGCTCATACTGTTGCTGGTGGTCGTTGTCTTGGTAGTTTTAGCAGGGTTAGAGTGGTTATGATTGTGGTGATGGAAAGGAATTACAGTAAGTGACGAGGACATTGTTGTCTGTTCGTGTTGCAGCTGTCAGCGTGCGTGAGCTAGCGAAAAAGATCAACCGGAGCTTCACTTGTATCAGTAGCTTGGTGCTTGATGAATAGATTCAGTAACAGGGTCGACTGCGTCTACCACTAGTACCGGTAGAAATTAGCAATGCCGATGTATTGATATGACTTCTTCAGATATATAGCGTACTATACGTGATGTGTGCTTTGTTCAAGTGTATGATGTCAACCACTGATTATTAATCGACAATGTATGAATAATAGAGCTGATTGATTGGAAGAGCGGTCACTGGGTGGTTGAGCTTTGATGGTTGCTTCGTTTCCGACAAGAAGAAGTAGTGTCCCAGTAGCAAATATATGCGGTTGCCAGGCAAAGCCTCGTTGTTTTTCAGGGAAGGAAATTCGTAGGGACGAGGAATCAAGGAATCCATCCATCAAGAAGAAGGAGACATCGATTCGACCCAATCAAGGCTGTTGGATGAATCTGGAATCTGTTTATTTAGTCGTTATCCCGCCAAGAACGCGGAACGGCATCGAAAAAATACCAAAAAGACTGACGTCACCTTCAAAATGAAACCAATCAAATTTGAAAAGTGATGGATCGGAATTTGCCGTGAGTTCAACCTAGTAATAAGAGTCGTACCGGTAGTCGTGGCGGGACAAGGACAGACTTCCATTCAGTCATGTCAGTTCTCAAAAAACAAATGGAGGAGTACTAGACTCTAGTAGAGTACACATTAGTCGGGAGCAGATGATGATAGAAAGTACCAACAGGAAAGTTGGAGACGCACAGAATGGTGGTGTCATAGATCGGCATCTACCACGCAACTACAGTGATCTACTAGCTAAAGTAGCTAGCTTGCCAAGATCCACTGACGGAAAGGTGGCACGTGATTGACTGAATCGTGGTGTTCGCGTTCTTCCATTATTTTTTGATCGAACTCGTGTACCAGTAGTGTGCGGAACACGTATCTTGCCCTGTCCATCATGATCGCCACTCATAAACTCAATATGTATATCATCCACAACAACGACCGTGGTGCGCATGTGGTAGAGATACTAGTATCTACAAGAGAGAGAGAGAGAAAAACTTTCTCAAATCTGCCTCAACTATCAGTTCGGGCAATCTCCTCGGTCAGCGAAATACATGACAGGCTTGGAATCAAATCGTTGTCATTTTCCAAAAATGCAATGTCTGTAATGCATCAAACGTAACCAATTCCCGTTCCATTTCAAGACAACCACGACTGATGCATGTAGCCCCCCGCTTCCCAAAACGAAATCATTGCATAGCTGTTTAATCTTTCTTGGTAGGCTCGCGAAGCGTCTCGAGAACTTTGCGAGCTCGTTTGTATTCTTTGCGTTTATCGTGATCACTTAAGGCCGTCCATCGTGCTTCCTCATCGGCAGCATCATCTGTGCTCTTCTTGGTTCTTTTCTTCTCCTTGTCGCTGTCGGCTACTCCCTCCTTGATATCCTGTGAAAACTGAACCTTCTTCTCTTCGTCGGCATCATTCGTTTTCTTCGTTTCATTATTATTATTGTTACCTCCAGAGGCATCGGAATACTTCTTGTATCGCAAGGCCCGACGTGTGGCCTCCTGCAAAATACGATCTTTGGCACCTTGTCCTTGCAAGCCCAACAAATATTCCATCAAAATTTCAAAGGATGCTTTCGGTACATTGTCAGATTCATACATGTGGCGGATCAACCAGGATTGTGTATTCTTGTTGAATTTCCATTGTCCTCGGTAGGATTTCCAATTGGTCAAATACCCAGCCGCTTCCTTGACATCTTTGGTATGGGAGTTGGCAAGGCCTGCTGGTACGGATTTTCTGGCTTTGCCTGCAGATGCCACTTTACCAACAGGTTTGGGATCCGGAGTCGGCGTGGAACCTGGAAGAGAATCCATCGCACGAGCTCTTTCCAGAGACTCCCGATCTGTTTTGGCTTGCAACATGTGCTTGCTGATTTTGCGCTTTTTCTTCGCCGTCTTTTTCGTGACCATTGTCGCTGTATTTTCAGCTGCCATGATTTACGGATTAGAAGATCTTTAGGCAACGATAGCGTATTCGATCCAGTTGATGAAAAAATTCGTAGACTGCGCTGTAATGCTTTTATTACCTTACTCTTGACCACAAACTTCGAACGAGATAGCAATAATGTACAGCCTTCGAGTGTACTAGTAGTCTAGTGATTTTTGTTTTTAGCGTCTTTAATGTTAACCAAAATTTAAAATATCTTGAATGGTGGCAGTCAGTCGTTTTTACTCGCGCTCAAACGCGCGTCAATAAACCCGTAGAACCAATAAGCATGTCTCGCTCCGAGTTACCGGGATACATTTACCGTAAGAGCTTTGGAGAGCAATTCCGAATAGCTACCATAGCATAAAGAGATAGGAGAAAGCGAGAGATTTCCGAGAAAGGAGAAGGTAATTAACTATGCATGATAGAATCTGCAGCTGCACAATAAACTAAAATTTGGACGGTGGAGCCGTTTTGGTAATCTTCTTGATTACGCCGACAGCGACGGTTTGGCGCATATCTCGAACCGCAAATCGACCAAGCGGTGGGAACTCAGCAAAAGCCTCTACACAAAGAGGTCGGGTTGGTTCCAGATCGACGAGACAAGCATCCCCGACTTCTATAAATTCAGGGTTGGCTTCGACGACTTCTCCTGTTCTTCGATCATTCTTTTCTTTGATTTTGGTAAATCTGCAAGCCACGTGTGCCGTATGACAATCAACTACAGGAGTGTAGCCATTCGCAATCTTCCCCGGGTGGTTCATGACAATAATTTGAGCTTCGAAGGATGACACGGCGCTTGCTGGAGATTCCTTGGCATTGGATGCTACATCTCCACGCCGTATGTCTTTGACGGCCAGATTCTTGACGTTAAGACCAACATTATCACCGGGGAAGGCTTCCTCCAATTGCTCGTGGTGCATTTCCACAGACCTGATTTCCGCCACGTGACCTGCAGGAGCAAACAAAGCGTGCATTCCTGGCTTTACTATTCCTGTCTCCACTCTTCCAACAGGCACGGTGCCGATACCACCGATCTTGTAAACATCTTGAATGGGGATTCGCAGAGGCTTATCAACGGGACGTTTTGGAGGTGTAACTTTGTTGAGGGCTTCCAGTAGAGTCGGACCCTCGTACCATGGCATATTGGCAGATTTTTCAGTAATATTATCGCCTACCCATCCCGAAAGCGGCACAAAGGGAATCGCCATCGGTTTGTATCCAACCTTCTTTAAAAAGTCGCTGACTCCTTTCTTGATTGTTAGAAATCGTCGTTCGTCGTAGTTTACACTTTCATCGTCCATTTTGTTGCAGGCGACGATCATTTGCTTCACTCCGAGTGTATACGCAAGCAATGCGTGTTCTCGTGTTTGGCCGTCGTTGGATATTCCAATTTCGTATCCATTTTGTGAGGCATCGATCAACAGGAGAGCTACATCCGCTTGACTCGTACCTGTGATCATATTCTTGATGAAATCTCTGTGACCTGGTACATCCATTCTAATTTGGAAATAGGCATTGGCATCAAAGAACGAGAAGTGATGATCCAAGACGAAGGTTTCGTCAGACGACTGCTGTATGGCTGTATTAATATCAGAGACCGTCAACCGGCCCATATATTGGTTTGTTACTTACAAAGTATAATTGTAATTCTCCGTCTCAAATTTCCATAGAGTTATATCAATCGTAATTCCTCGTTCTCTCTCGGCTTTAACATTATCCAGCACCCAGGCGTATTTGAAAGACCCTTTCCCCATCTCCTCTGCCTCCTTTTCATACTTGTCAATCTCACTCTGTTCAATACCGCCGCATTTGTAAATTAAGTGACCTAGAGTAGTCGATTTTCCTACAGTAGTATATAGGTTGAGAGAGAGCGACAAATAATGAGACCCAAAACATAATTGGAGAGGGAAAGAGACAACAAAGAGCAGTTTCAGACGAGATGTAGTGACAGATGATCGAATCGACGTCGTCCTTCACTTTAAGAGACGAGAGCGAGAAATCACCGACCTGCATCAACGTGACCGATGACAACCAGAGAAATGCTGCTTTTGTTGTTTCTCCCGTTGCTCATGGTTTATTTGTATTTGATCATTAATTCTAGCGGGTAATAATCTTTTGACAAAGCTAGGGTCTAGTTCTAGGTTGTAGGAACTGATCGGGGAGGCAGAGAAGAGCTCTAATTAAAATCCACTGTCCTCTACTCTACTAGCTACAGTACTAGTAGAATAGTCTACTCTATTTTTTATGGTGTGTGTTGTGTTTTCTTATTCATACATTTCTTTTTGTTTAGGGACAAAGTTACCTAGAAAGTTCTAAGCTCATTTCAGATTTATCATGTTGTGTTCAGTCAAAAAAAGTCTTGACAGATTTTGACCAGCAGTCTACAAAGTTTGACCAAAGTAACACGTCTTATTTAGCAATTGCATAAGTAGTATTCTTAAGTGGTAAGATACTTGGGAAGAGACACTTTTTTAGCACCCAGGATATTGCTGTTAGTATCGGGGAACTTGCCGTTTTCGGTGAGTGGTTCAAGGCTGCCATCATCCTTCACCTTTACTGGGTAAGGCATCAAATTCGACTCCATGTCACAGGGTTCCTCCTGAACATACAGGCTCCAATTTTTTCGCGCTATTTCGTTCACAAGACGAACACAATCCAGGCTTTGCGGTTTTCGGAATTTATCGTCCATTGTTCTCATCAAATGCGCCCAGCAATGGAGGCGGAAGCCATGAATGTCGCCCTTGGCAACATCGTGCTTGGTCGCCGTGCAGTTTGGTTGCCAGGATCCCATCAAGAGCTCTGAATCTCGACTCCCATCGAGAGATCGTTGATTTATGTTGGCGGAACCACATACGACGACTGCGTCATCGACGATAGTCAGCTTGGAATGGGTGTACACCAAATGCCGACGCGTACGATTCAATATACCTCCGCTTGCAACACGCTTGTCATGTCCGCCTTCTTTTGTCTCTCGATTGGCTAGACAATAAAAGTTCAGATAGTCTGTTGGTTTGATATTTTCCAAAGATTCGTCGCCTCTTGAGTTCAAGTGTTTTCTGCGGCGGTCGATGGAATTATGGATCTCTTTGTACATAAACGACATCGTCATTGCTTGGTAGGCGAGGATGTCTTGTGCAGAAGCTGAATCCGGAAGTCCCTCTGGCCACATTGGCAAGACAATGTAGGTCGTGAACCTCTGACCTGCTTCAATCTTCTCGCAAATTTTGTAAGCAATTTCTGCTGCCACGAGGTTGCAACAAGTCGGGGTTTTCTTCTCCGGCCAGAGAAATGAGCTGCTTAGAAAGTATTGGGACTCAATGTAGATAGAATGTTGAGCATTGCGAATGTGGTGAACCAGTGCTTTGTGAACGCTACAATCCACAGCAAGTTCTCGTTTTGAATCCAAGGCTCGAGCAACCTCCACATTGAGAGCGTCGCCTCCTTCGAAATGCTGCTCTTTTTCTTTGTCCGTTTTCAAGATATGCTGCATCATTTTCTTGCGCTTCCCCGCCTTGGCCTGTTTTTCCTCGTCGTACTCCACGCCTTCCATATCGCTAAAGGCTTTGGCTTTAAAGATTGGGGCATTGAATTTTGCGGTCTTCGCATCAATCGAACGATATAGCTGTGTGTGCCAGGGTTCAAAGTCCTCGCCCTGTAAGTCTTCATCTTTGATTGGAGAAGCCAAGAGACCTTCTTTGCTGAGGTCCACTAGATCCCCTAGTGCACCCCCTTGCCCAAGCCAACGCTCCTCGAAATTTTTAAGAAGATCCAGCGTAGCTGGACCCTGAACGCGCGTATGTATATCATGCCAGGGTTGTCTCGGACCAGCAGCGTGGCTGACAGGAAAACATGCATTGTGGAAGTCATTTTTATGTTCGCTTTGCAGTGACCGAAATAGAGGATAGGACCCATCTTCGTATCGACCGTACGTGAGATCAATTCCACCTATTATCGCAAAAAATGCAGCGTGTGTTAGTGGCAGAAAACAAACGCAGTTTTAACAAATAATGGCGAATGATGAAACGTCCAACTACAAGACATACCAACGTAAGCCATCAAGTCCTTTGAAGGAGTGTCAACAATGACACACTTTTGATGGTGGGTGTAATATACCGAAAGACGAAACTGCTTCATAATGTTGCTGTCGCCGCTTCCCATGGGAACAAGCTTTAAATTGACCTTACTTCCTCTAAAGTAGCTACGCAGTTGCTCGTCTCGTGTGCCCACGACTCCGTCCACGAGCATGTTGCTTGTCATGTCATCCCAAACCAACAAATTTACCACAACACCTTCGTCTGCTTTCTGATTCAGGAGTTTCCCAATTTCAACCGAGTAGGGTTCCCCACTAGGAGCTTTCTTGACGCCGTCCTTCTGCCCCATGCCACGCAAGAGTGATTGTGTATAGTCTACCGACCAGCCAACAATGTAGATCATTTTCTTTGCAGTACAAATGGAATCGTAAACATCGCGGAAGTAACGACGAGGCTTCCATGTTGATTCTACTCCCTTGGGTCCATACTTGACAGTCGGAGTTCCCAATTCTTCTCCCCTATCGTCAGCGTCAATATAGTAGCGCATGCGATTACCTGTTCGCAGAGGAAAGTAGACACCCGGAACTACAGGACTGTAGGCCGTTTTCGCTGTCATGGGATCCGTCTCATCGGGAGGTTCGTGCAAAAGATCTTTCGGAATGAATTCGACGAAATATTCAAACGATCCATGATGTGGTTTGTTGTCGAGGTGGACAGTCTTCTTAACTCCCGTACGTTTCATCTTTGGTCCGGAAGCACTCCGAGCAGCAGCACCGGTGTCGGATGGGTCGTGTACGTCATGATCATTGTCACTCCTAGTGTCGAATCGAATCAGCTCGCTCACATCTAGCCTGCATTTTCCAATGGTATCTGATGAAACGGCATCTTCGTCCTTGACGCGAAATTCAAGATATTTCACTGGATGACAGACCGGAACAAAATAATCGAGGTTCCATATCGGGTCGAGATTATCGGCGACAGTCGGGGTCTTGATCAGCCGATCGACACCAGCGTGCACCGTTACGTAGGGATCAGATAAATCGGACATGCATCGGCACGTCAATGTGATCCCTAACAAATCCAAGTTTCTTAATCCCTTGGCTTGAATGATCTGAATATGAAGATACCCGTGGAGTAAGATGTTATCGTCTACACATTGATATGTGTCTTTGAGCTGAGTCCTCACCAACTCGATTTCCGAGGGCAATTTACGATGTTCCATACCAACTGCAGAATCCTTCAGCTGCTTGAGAGCCTTGCGGCGACCGCCTGTTGGCGACAGTGAAGATTTCCGTCCACCATTGGAGTGTTCACCGTTGTTATCGTTATCGCTTGATGCTGCATCCGAATCCTCGTCATCAAAGTCGAGCTGCTGTTGATCGTCGTCGATGTCGATGGGCCCTAGCGATTTATCTTTAAGCGACTCGGTGTCACCGTCCTTTCCTTCATGATGATGACGGGACTCCGTGGACTCTTTTGATCGGTATTTTTCAGTCAGTCGTGCGACTCGTTCCACTGGGGTGGAACCCATGTCCGTACTGCGAACGGAATCTTTGCTAGCAGCAGCACTATGGTTAGTATCCATACTGTTACAAAATGCAACACTTTAGCTATGTTGTCGCGTTTGCTGCTATTCAAGATAAAACAATGCGTTTTATGGAGGGAACGACTTTCATGATTGTGAATTGGTCATTAATAAGAGCTCTAATAATGCATCTTTGCTGAATCGGAAAGAATCCAATCGAATTGATTGAAAAAAATAGAGATCCTTAATCACGAGTTGGATCCGGAATAGAATGAAGCAAAGGAATAGGCCGAATTCGAAAATTTGCCATACTAGTAGATGTCTATTGTCGGCGTACTACTTGTCTACTACTAATAGTAGTCTAGTAATAGAGTACCAGTACCTGGTAGCTAGACTACTATTGGCGGTATTACTACCTGGGGGTACTCCAATGGACTATACAAATACTACCGTAGTAGTAGTAGAGTAGACCTACTACTCCTAGCTAGGAGTAGTACAACTAGACCTACTAAAATCTAATTGAATAGAGTCGACCAGCGAATCTCAGATCGAATCTGATTTACAGCAGCCATGAAGCAGTATTTCAGGATTTGGTGTTCCTGTGAGCAAACCTTCGGCCACTACTTTTTACCACCACGGTACGGTAGTACTGTAGAGTACCACTGGTATTATTTTCGACATTATTTACTTAGCTAGTACCAGTAGTCTGGTACTACGAAAACATAGAAAGCGGAGCCTACTATTTATAAACCCAAAATGCGAACCTGCTGGAAATGACTAGACTAGTAGTACCGTACCCCCTACTACTCTACTACTAGACTAGCTAGACACTCCCAAAGCATAATTACTACGATAATATATGGTCTTTCAAAGGACTATAAAGGAGACCACGTACAATAACTACCAAGTTCTACAGGGAGCACATCCCAACGATGCAAAACTGCTAAGTTCTGTGTACTAAAATCACAAGGGAGCTTTTAGGCTGCTTTTAACTAGTGCATCCCCTGTGAATTTAGTGCACACTGCGCACAATATTCATATTCGGTAGACTACCTCCTC
>Ga0210036_1002607_pt1 | contig 18890 bp, 18 predicted proteins | sample CryGeymeta201515_FD_185469 | JGI IMG/M metagenome (GOLD analysis project Ga0210036, IMG submission 185469) | Groundwater microbial communities from Crystal Geyser aquifers in Utah, USA - Crystal Geyser metaG 2015-15 (SPAdes) (version 2) | ecosystem: Environmental > Aquatic > Deep subsurface >...
CAACGCACAGTCGTCGGCCCTCGGGCATCAGCAGCAGTTCGCCAATGAAGACTGCGAACTTCTGACCGTGGTCATTCCAGTCCGGCGGCTGGACCCGGCTCTCTCGGAGCACCTCTCGCGTGCGAGTGTCCACGACTGCCACTGTGTCGAAGTTCTGAACAAAGGCCAAGCCGTCGGCCCCAAATAGAATCTGCCGGCAACCGGCGCGCGGCAGGCGGATGGTTGCCAACTCCTGCATGGTGCGCGAATCGACCGCGAGGAGATGGTCGGAGCGGTCGACGGCATACCACAGCTCGTTGCGGCCAGGCACCGGCCAAACGCCCGAGAACCCGGGGGTCTTGCGGTCTTTAGGGTTGCGCCCGCGCCACGTGCAGGGGTAGGAGGCGACCACGGAGTCCTCCGGCGTGGCGATGAAGGTTTGCCAGCGCCCGCCGTAACGGCCGACCCAGTGGCGTTCCGCGTCTCCCAAGTACTCTCTGGGGAGGGTCACCTGCTCCTCGTCCAGCGCGAAGCGCAGCCGGAATACCTCGGGTGCCGTGTCGCTGAGGGCGCGGACGGAGAGGCAGGGCGTCTTGTCGAACCGGGCGCTCCGGGTGATCACCCAGAAGTACCCGTCTGCCGCAGGTCCCAGCGGCCGATCGAAGTCCCGCAGGAGAACCCCACCGACCTTGAGGCGGCGAGTCCGAGCCAAGTCAAAGCCATCGCACACAGTCAGCCGCCCGCGGTCCAGCCACGGGAGGAAGGAGATGAGGTGTTCTCCGTCGGAGCTAACGATCATGAGCAGCGCGCACCATTCCCGGCGGGACCCAGCCCTATGGAGCAGCGGCCTCCTTGGGCTTCTCTGTGGGGGCTTCTGCCTTAGCCTTTGCGAGCGCGTCCCGGATCTTGTCGGCATCGGCAGACTGCGGCACCAGTTCCAGGTACTTCTCGAGGGGCGCGATGGCTTCCTTCATCCGGCCGAGGTCGAAGAGGTACTTCCCGAGGTTGAGGTACGCCGGCGCGTACGTGGGCGCCACTTCAAGGGCTTTGCGGAACTGCGCAAGCCCGCCCTCTACCTCCTGGGCAACCATCAGCACCTGACCGAGATTGTTGTAGGCTTCCGGGAGGTCAGGGTTGAGCTTGATGGCTTGCTCGAACTCCTGGGCGGCGTCGTGCAGCCGCCCCATCTGGAACAACACCCAGCCCATATTGTTGTGCGGGGTGGCAGCCTCGGGTGCGTGCTTGATGGCCAGCCGGAACTCGGCAAGGGCATCTTCGTAGAGATGCTGGCGGAACAAACACCACGCGAAGTTGTTGTGGGCTTCGGCGTCCGTCTCGTCCAGCTTCAGGCACTCCCGGTACGCGCCGCATGCCTTGCTGAGATCGCCGCTGGCATCGTAGACGTTGCCCAACTCAAAGTGCGCTCGAGCAAAGGTCGGCGCGATCTTTGTGACTGCCTCCAAAGCCGCCACGCCTTCGGGCTTCTTCCCCGACCGAAACAGGACGACGCCCTTGTTCACGCTGGCGTTGTAGTAGTCCCCCTGGGCGGCCAGCGCCTGGTCGAACAGCGCCAGTGCGTCTGCGTACCGGTCCTGCCGGGCCAGCAGCACGCCCAAGTCGTTGTAGGCGGCCGCCATCTTCGGGTCCACTTTGACTGCTTCGCGGTACGCAGCCTCTGCGCCGTTCAAGTCGTTGTCCGCTTCCAGCTTCCGGGCCCGTTCACAGTGCTTCTCCGCTTCAGAGCGGGGCTTGTCTTCCGCGCCGGCCTGCGCGACACACACGAGCAGCAAGGGCAACAAGACGACGGCTACTCTCCTGCGGAAGCCGGTGAGCAATCGTTCTGGCACTGGTTGGTGTCTCCTCGATGAGGTAGCCGTGAACGCCGGTGAATGGTCTCGTGGCGTAGCGCCTCGGGCTACGTCGGCCAAGCGCAATTGTAACCGGTTCGCGCCGCTAAAACTGCTGCCCGACGCTGGTATTCAGCCATTGCCCGCTCTGACCGACACCGAAGCGGGTATCGAATGCGGGGAAAGCCTTCAGGGCCAGGTCGAGGCGCATCTCGCGGCGCTGCTGGTCCCACGTGAAGAACGCCTCCCAGCAGTGCAGATCACGGGTCACCTTGACTTGGTTGAAGTCGAAGCGATCTGTAAAGCCGTTCCAACCGCTCAGCGCCTCGATCTGCCACAATCTGTGCGGCTGCCAGTAGAGCTGCGTGTTGACGCGCGCAAGCTGTCCCAGGCGGGGGCTGTACCGGGTGTTGAGGTCGAGATTGAGCCTCTCACGCGAGGCAATGTTGACGCGGGTGAGGATATCGCGCAACTCTCCGTTTTCCAGATCGTAGCCGGTGGAGAGGCTGAGATAGTAGGTGTCGTTGGGCATAAGCTGGTAGCGGAGCAGCAAGTCGCGGTACTGGCTTCGCTCGAAGTCGTAGCCGGAGAGGAGGCTCAGTTGCTGCCGGCCGTTCTGGTCGAAGCCGATCCGAGCGTCCAGTGACTCGTAGCGGCTGGAGTAATCCAAGCGGTAAGGAGTGTAGCCGGCCGGCTGCTGCTTGCGGTAATCGAGGTTGAAGTTCCAGTTGGGGGCGAAGTCGCTGTCGAGTTCGGAGCCGTAGTTGAAGACGTACTGCGCAGTATCGTTGCTATAGAGCGTCTGGCGGAAGCTGCCGTCCACCTTCAGGTCGGTCTGTGACGAAAGCGGTTTCGTGTAGGGCTGAAGATCGGCATTGAAGTAGGTCCGTGTCAGCCCCAGTTGGCTGGGCAGCTCCCGGTACTTCCCAATGCTGGCCTCGGCCTGCACGGGGAACATGCCGAACAGCTTCCGGTTGCCCAGACGGACGCTGTCAGACTGGGCGATGATCTCGGGCAGTCGCTCGAACGCGAACAGGAAGTTGTCGCCCGGATACGTCCCGCCGTCCAAGTCCATCCGGTCCTCGATCCGGCACAGCAGGTCGAGGGTCTTGCCCCGGTTCGTGAGCTCGAGGGTCGAGTTGAGTTCCTTGTCCGCAGCGGTTGTGCTCCCGGTGTCGTTGCTCCGGTAGTTGGAGGTGAGGGTTAGCCCGAGCGCCCGCGAAAAACGCTGCTGGTGCCGGAATGTCGAGGTGGTGTTGGTGCGGGTACCGAACCCGGTGCTGGTCTGGCGGCGAACGCTGAGCGACGACTGACCGCTCTCGACCTGCCGGCGGAGACTCAGCTCCGCATTCATGTTGGAGCTGCTGCCAAAGTAGTACGCGTTGTTCCGGGTGTAGTTGAGACTGAGCTGTCCGTCCAGTTCGTCGGAGAGCGTCTGGCTGTGCTGGATTCGCGCGTTCAACTCGGTGGCGCCGGTCTGCTTGTCGCGAAGCCCGTAGAGGTACGCCTCGCCCCAAAAGGCGTCGGCCTTGTACTCATGCTCCACGCCGAGCCCGACTCCGCGTTTCTGCATCAGGTCGAGGTAGAGCGTGCCCAGAGCCGCCTCGTCTGCCCGGTAGTTGTAGCTGGTCTTGGCGAACGCGCCCTCGATGTCGTTGTAGCCCACGACCGGCACCAGGGACTGCCGGCGCCGACGTTGCTTCAGCGAGATGGTGTAGGATGGCACGCGCACGAGGGTGGTGTGCCCCACCTGGAACTTGACGTTCTTGGCGACCAGCTTGTCCTCCGGGTAGATGTGCACCGTCTGCGCGACGAGGACATAGTGGGGATCCTCTCTGTCACAGGAGGTAGCCTTGGCGGTGTTTGCAGTGGTCTCGGCGGCAACGCCGGCAAAGCTGCCGCCACTGGCAAACAGCGGCTGGGCCACGCCTTCCTGGAAGAACTCGGGATCGAGGACAACGCGTGCCGAGTCGCTGTGCCACTCGCGGGACTTCATGTTCAGCGTGAAGGACTCGCCGCGGATCGTCTGGCCCTGCACGTGCACTTCTACGTTGCCCGAGATGGTCGCCACGTTCGTCTTCAGGTCCACCTCAGCGCGGTCAGCGCGCATCTCGATCTCGTCCGCCTGAATCAAGACGTTCCCCGTTGCCGTAACGCGGTCGGTCTTCAGATCGTGGTGGACGGCTTGCGCCGTCACGGTGACAGGTTGGCCGTCGGATGCCGCTGTCGAGGGCACCGTCCGGCAGACCGAGCTCCAGACCAAAGCAGGCAGGACGATTCTGACGGCGCATCTCATCGTTCTCGAAGGAGTAACAGGAGCCCGATAAAGGCAAAGACGCAGTTCGGCGCCCAGGCGGCAACCAGGGGAGGGAGGTGCCGCCCTCCGCCAAGCGCGCAGCTCCAGCTCATGGAGCCGTTCCACAGGAAGTAGAGCACCACCGTCAGTAGCAGCCCGACGAAGCTGCCAGCCGGTGCCCAGCGCATGCTCAGCGGCGCAGCCACAAGGGCCAGGACCAGCGACGCCAGGGGCACGGCCAACTTGCGGTGGTACTCCATCTCCATTTCGGTGACATCCATGCCCCCGCGGCGGAACACCTGAATTTCCTTCTCGAGGTCCTTGACAGGCATCTCAAAGGGCGTCCGTTGCTCGCCGAAGAAGGTCTCGATCGCATCGCGGAGATTGAGGGTCACGGAGCTGGCTTTGCCTTGGTACCGGAGCAGACCATTGGGTCCGAACTTGTAGACAACGCAATCGATGAGGGTCCAGGCGCCGTGGCGTTGCTGAGCGCGCTTGGCGAGGACCAAGCGCGGGTACCCATTGCTGCCGTTCTCGCGCTGGTAGAGCATAACGTCACGCAGTGTGTCCGTCGACCTGTCGACCTCTCGGACGTAGAAGTAGTAGTCTCCCGAAGCGCGGAAGTACTTGTCGTTCTCGATGAGCGGCACCGGTTGGGCGTACAGCAGGCGCCTGACGATCTCCTCAGACTTGTGGTTCATCTCCGGTGCCAGTTCCTGGTTGACCCAGTAGGCTATGCCACTGACGCCGATGGCAAACAGGAAGATGGGCAGGAAGAGCCTGTGGAGGCTGACCCCGCTGACGCGGAACGCCACGATCTCGCAGTCGCGCACCAACCGATTCACGACGAGCGACGTTGACAGTAGGACGGCGGCGCCGAACGCACTCACGGCTACGGCCGGCACTTTGTAGAGCAGAAAGAGCGCAAGGGGGACGGGCGGGAGACCGCGGTTGATGACCATGCTCACGGTCTTGTAGAGAATGTCCCCGAGCATGATGGCGATGCACGCCAAGACGCCAATCACGAACGGCACGAGCATCTCAGCGGCGAGGTACCGGTCCATTCGGTTGGCCAGGGGAATGACGCGCATGGCAGGTGGGTAGAACGGACTGGACTCCGGTGCAGAGGGCGCCCGCTGAGCGGCCCAGAGGGATGAGTCCCCTCGCTGCGGTTGGCGCCCGGCGCTCGAAACGAAGCGCCAAGTGGCATTATACCCAAAGCACTCCCGAGCAATCGACAGCACCACGGGGGGCAGCGGCAGCCCCGGAGGTTGGTTGGTGTTCGCGCACATGTCACACAGCCCCCTCGCGGCCCGGTGGTCAGCCCCGCGCCGAGGGGATATAATCGCACTGCTGCCACGGGCAGCCATGCTCACTGCGTGTGGACACGTGAATGGGAGACACGCAGGGCGGTTCCCTGTCGACAGCCGATGTCTGAAAACCAGCAACTCCGGATCGGGATCATGGGCGGAACATTCGACCCGATCCACTTCGGGCACCTGATCACGGCGGAAGAGGTCCGCGTGCAGTTCGAGCTGGACCAGGTGATCTTCGTGCCGTGTGGCGTGCCGCCGCACAAGAAGAAATACGACCTCACGGACGCCAGGCACCGGCACCTAATGGTGGAACTGGCAGTTGCCGACAACCCGCATTTCACCACGTCGCGGATGGAGATCGACCGCGACGGACCCGCCTACACAATCGACACGATGCGCACCTTTCGGGAGCGCTTCGGCGACGCATGCCAGCTCTACTTCATCACTGGCGCCGACGCGATCCTGGAGATGCTGACTTGGCGGGACAACGAGTCGCTGATCGAGTTGTGCCGGTTCGTCGCGGCGACCCGGCCCGGCTATGAACTCAGTGAGCTGGACCGGCGGCTCGGCCCACGACACCGGGCGCGGATCGATCCCGTCTCCGTGCCCGGTATTGAGATCTCCTCGACCGACATTCGGCGGCGCGTCCGCCAAGGGAAGCCGATCCAGTACCTGACACCGTCGGCCACCGTAAGCTATATCCGCAAACACGCTCTGTACCAGCAGCCCGAGTAATCGCAGCCTTCGCCACAGCACCGACCGAGAGGAGCGCCCCATGAGACCCACGGACCGGTGGGACGATTCCCACTACTACCGCGGCAGAACGGCGACCCAGTCGCTGCACCTGCCCCCGCGGCCCGCGGCCCCCGCTCGTCAGCCGGCCAGGTTCGGTGACTACGCAGTGTGGGTGATCGCGCTCAGCACCACGATTGCGTTCGGCACCGGCACGTACCAGACGTGGCAGCGAGCCGGCTACGCCTGCGCTGGACACAGTGATTCCGGGACTGGCGTGCTGCCGCCGTTCAACGGTCAGGAAGTCGTTCGCTTCCTGCTGCTTGGGACCGACGACAGAACCGAGACCGGCCGCTCCGACACAATGATCCTGGCGTCGTTGTACCCACAGACGCACCGGGTCGTGCTGCTCTCCATCCCGCGGGACTCCCGAGTTCGGGTCCCGGACCACGGCGTTGACAAGATCAACTCGGCGTACGCGCACGGCGGCGTCACGTTGGTGATGGAGACGCTCCGTAGTTGGCCCCTGCTGCAGCCGATTCAGTACTATACCCAATGCGACTTCCGCGCGTTCCAGAAGATCGTGGACCTCCTCGGCGGCGTGGAGGTCGATGTCGAGAAGGACATGCGCTACACGGACCGGGCGCAGAACCTGTCCATTCGCCTGCGGAAAGGGCCTCAGCGACTCAGGGGCTATGACGCCATGTGCTACGTTCGCTACCGCGGCGACCGCCAGGCCGACATCGGCCGGATCGAGCGGCAGCAGAAATTCCTCCGTGCGGCGTTGCACGAGCTGCTGAGACCCTCGTCCTTGCCTAAGGTGCCCGCCATACTGACGGCGATACACGCCCATACGAAGACGAATATGGGTGCGGGGCAGGTGCTTGACCTCGCCCGAGTGTTGCCGCAGATCCAGCCCGGTGGTCTGCTCACCGGTTCTCTGCCGGGTGAGCCGCGCATGATTCACGGCGTCTCCTACTGGGAACTGGACTCTGTCGGTAGCGCCGAACTGATCCGGTCGCTGGACGCACAGGCGAGGGCGACGAGAACGGCGCAGGATCAGCCCGACCCCGTTGTGGAGGTACTCAATGGGTGCGGCGCGGCGGGGGCGGCTGCGAAAGTGGCGGAGAAGCTGGCCGGCCGGGGATTCAGAGTCGCCAGGACGGGAAACGCAGAGTCATTCGACTACGCGCAGTCGACGATCTGCGCGTACAAGTCGCCGAGCCCCTTGGCCGAAGAAATCCGAGCCGTACTGCAGTGCGGCACGATCGTCCGCGTCAGTCGTCCCACCCACGACGTGGAGGCGACCGTCATCGTCGGTCGAGACCTGAGCAAAGTATAGGCGGTGACATTTGGCAGAATCACAAATGATGAGTCCGGAGCATAAGCGGGACCTGGTCTGCGAGGCGTTGGCCGCTGCCAAGGCGGTCGACTTGGTGGTACTGGACGTCCATGAGGTCACCATCCTGGCGGACTACTTCGTCATGGGGACCGGCACGTCGTCCCTGCACATCGCGGCCATCGGCAGCAGCGTCCGGGAGCACATGAAGCGCACCCACGGAATCAACTGCCAGCCGGAGGGCGACCGAGAGTCAAACTGGGTCATCCTCGACTACGGCGACCTCGTGGTCCATCTCTTCTCCGACGAAATGCGCAGTCTCTACGGACTGGAGAAGCTGTGGCACACGGCCAAGCAGCACCGGTGGGAGGATCCCGCCGCCGCCGTCGAGCCCGCCGAACAGCCGTCCTGAGTTCGGTGCAAGGGAGAGAGGGATGGCTGTCGAGCGAGAACAGCAGGTGGAGCGGTTGCTCACCAAAGCCAACGCCCTGCGCGCGGCGGGCGACGGCGAGGGAGGTCTCGCGGCCTGTGGCGAGGCGCTGAAGGTAGACCCGGACCACGCCGGCGCCCTGGAACTCCTCGGGGACATCCTGCTGGCCGGCGGAAGAGCCAAGGAAGCGCTGACGCCGCTGCGCCGGGCGCGCGAACTACAGCCCGCGCGGGGAGTGCTGGAGGAGAAGATCGGGTTGGCGACCCTTCAGGCAGACGAGGCGCTCCGTGCCTTCCAGGAGCGTGAACTACTCCTGAGCAACCCCGAGTTGATCGACAAGCCGGAGCGCAACCCGGCGCTCGCCTTCCTCCTGTCGGCGCTCCTGCCTGGAGCGGGGCAGATGTACAATACCGAGTATGCCAAGGGCGGGGTCTTGCTCGGAATCTCCCTGCTCACCTTCGGGGTGATGTTCTACTCCTTCACGGCATTGCTTGGGGAACTCTCGCACATTCCTCTGGGCGGCGACCTGTTGAGCGTGGCGCTTAGGCTCGTCCAGGACTGGAGTGCGGGCCGGCTGTTGTGGGCGCTGTTCAACTCGCTGCTGCTGGCGGGCACGTGGGGATACGCCATCGTGGAAGCGCCGATTCGGGCGGCGAAGCTGAACGTGGAGCGGGAGAAGCGGCTGGGCCTGGCGTAGGCCGGAGTAGGGGAGAACACGCGCCTCGGGCGAATCGGCGGGGTGCACGGCCCTGTCGCTACAGACCGCCCCAACTGGCGGACTGGCGAAGCGCGGAACTACTCTTCCTGCGGTGTGAAGTTGTCGTACCGGAGCTGCGACCCGCGGCGCCATTTGGCGTGCCCATCGTAGTACAGCGTGTTGAACCCGTCTGTATGCCGCTCGAGATCGGGGGAGGTGGTGAGCGCGTCGCGGAATGCCTTCCACAAGACAGTGCCGCTGAGTTGCCCCTCGTCCCAGCCCTGCCATTTGCGGTTGTCAACATCAGCGTCCATCAGCAGGAGCGTACCGGTTGCGTCCTCGACAAGCGCGTCACACTGACCTACCAGGAGCGCATTCATCGCGTACGCGCCCGCGTCGTTGGTCCGGTTCGCCAGCCAGCTCGGGCGACTGGGGCAGGTGTAGATCTGCACGTTGCGGGTGTACGAGTAGATCGCTCCCTGCCATTGGACGTCATTGAGCGTGGGGGGGTCGGGAGGGAGCGTGTCGTCGTAGTCCATGGCGTACATCAAAAACGCCAAGGCGATCTGTTTCTGGTTGGAGCCACAGCTCGTGCTCCGTGCCTTCTCGCGGGCCTTGGAGAACGACGGGAAGAGCATGGAGGCGAGAATCGCGATGATCGCGATCACCACGAGCAGCTCGATGAGCGTGAAGCCACGGATCCGACGGATGCGTTTCATTGACGGCTCTCCTTGTGCTAAGCTGGTCTGTCGCCTCTTCTGGCCGACGGCCCCGCTCGCCGGGTGACTGCCCTGTCGATCCTCCGTGGACTTACACGTAAGTATACCCAATGGCGGAGAGGCGGCAACTACGGTCGCGAGAGGGCTGCTTCCGTCACTTCGCACAGGTCGCGGAAGACGTGGGTGGGGGTCTGGCGGGCCGGCGCGTTCTCGGCCTCCTCGGCGGTGTTGAACCCCGTCAACACGAGGGCACTCTCAACTCCGGCGCGGTTTCCGCACTCGATGTCAGTGTCCAGCCGATCGCCCACCACCAGCGCCTCTCCGCGGGGCGTCTTGTGCTCGGACAGCAGGGATTCAAGCATATGAGGTTCCGGCTTGCCCAGGAGGGTCGGCGGGCGACCGGCGAGCACCTCGACAGCGGCAACCATCGTGCCACTGCCTGGCAGCATTTCGGTCTCGGTAGGGAGGTGCGAGTCACGGTTTGTGGCAATGAACTCGGCTCCCGCCGCGAGCGCGCGCTGGGCGGCGGCGAGCTTCTCGTAGGTGAGCCCTCGGTCGAGACCGACCACAATGCACTGCGCGCTGGGTGCAGACTGGAGATCGAGAACCTCGATGCCCAGGTCAGTCAGCTCCTCGACCAGACCTGATTCGCCGATGACGAAAGCGCGAGACAGCCCGGCGCTGCTGACCCACCGCGCGGCCGCGTAGGCGGAGTTGAGTATGTCGCCAGCAACGGCAGGGATACCCATGGACGTGAGCTTCGCGGCGAAGCCGCCTCGCGTTCGGGTAGAGTTATTGGAGCAGAAGGAGACCACCCGGCCGCTCCGGCGGAGACGAGCGATGGAATCGACCGCGCCGGGCACCGGGTGCTCACCGTTGTACACGACGCCATCGAGGTCCAGAATCAAGTGCTTGGTCATGTGCGGTGTTGCCTTAGGTCCTCGGGGTTCTGCGCCCGGTCGCGGGGCGATTGTACGCTCGCACGGAGGCAGTGTCAACGGCCGCCGCAACCGGCTCCTCGCCCCGGTCGCCCCTGAGTCGAGGAGGCGTTGCGTCCCTCTCGTTCCGCTGGTAGAATGCCCGTATCGCATCGGGAAAGCCCGAAGGCGCCTCGCGCGGCTGGCGCCGACTGAGTGCTAAGAGCGAAGGCAGACCGTGTCCGGTGAGACCCTGAGGCAGGCAACGGAGAGCGACGTCGGCGGCATCGTCGAGCTGCTCATGCGGGTCTTCGGGACAGGCGGGCGATGGACGCCGGAAGCGTTCCACACCTTCTATGATGTCGACTGCAGCTACGCCCCTGAGCAATCATTGCTGATTGAGTGCGAGGGCGCCCTCGCGAGCCATGTTCGGTGCTCGCGGCGGACAATGCGGGTTCGGTTCAGCCTGTGCCTCGTCCGGCCTGAGCGGTGGTGGCAGGACAGATACGCGTGGTCCTGGGACCGCGAGACGGACCGGTTCTTCGTCGCCGAGAGAGAGGGCAAGGTGGGCGCCTACCTTCGGGCGCTGACATGGCGTGGCGAGGTGGCGGTGATGGACGCCGCGCCGGCCGACACCGAAGAGCAGGCGCTGACGGCCATGTTGCACCAGGTGGTGAGTTGCTGTCCGGAAGCGCGGACGGTGTCGGGACCGGTGCCGCTTGGCACACCTCTCGACCGCGCAATCCGCAACCTGCCGGGGGAGACCCAGAAATGGGAATCGAACGACATGATGCTCCGGCTCATGGACGTACGGGAGCTGTTCCGCAGTCTGCTGCCAGAGCTGAACCGGCGCTGTGCCTCGCTGCTGTCGGACGCCATGCGCGGCGAGGTCGCGGTAGACATGCCCGGTGGTTCACTGGCGCTTCGTGTGACCCATAGTGTGCAGCTCGTCGAGCCGACAGCAGAGGCGCTTCCCTTGGCGCTGACCGACCGCGAGGCGCTCCTGCTGGTCCTGGGGTACACCGGCGTCGAGAGGCTACCGTTTGCGCGCGACCGACAGTTGGCTGGGGACGCTGTGGCTACGCTCTCGCATTTGTTCCCGAGGCGTCCGCAGGTCTTCTGGGCCATGGACCAGTTCTGAGTTGGCGTGCAGACCCCGTCTGGCAGCGGCGGGCTGTTTGGTGGATAATTGAGCCATGGTCAGCAACCGCCAGTGGAGAGCAATGCCCCACAACTCCCCCCCCTTGACAGATCGCCGCGGCTTCACGCTGATTGAGCTGCTGATCGTCATCGCCATCATCGCGATCCTCGCGGCGATCCTGTTCCCCGCGTTTGCCCGCGCCCGGGAAAAAGCACGGTCGGCCGCGTGCCAGTCGAACCACCGCCAGCTCGGGCTGGGGCTGTCGATGTATGCGCAGGACAACGACGAAGTGTGGCTCTGGCCCGGGGCCATCGGCACTTGCCCGTGCGATTGGCACAGCGCGCTCAATCCCTACGTCCGCAACGACCAAATCTACCGGTGCCCAAGCGCACCCAAGCAAGCGGCAAGCTGTCAGTACAACGCCTCCGCGCTGAAGGGCGTCGCGGAGGCGGCCTTCACGAATGTCACAGTGAGCATCTCGCTCAATGACAGCAGCGCCTCGGACGACTGTCCGCTCTGCAGCAGCCAGAACGGAACCACCATCGTCGGCGTGGTGTCGCCCAGACACACTGAGGGGCTGAACCTCGCGTTTCTGGACGGGCACGTCAAGTGGATGCTACCCACCGCGCTGGCTGCCTACGGCGGAAACGCGGACCCAGTGGCCAGCCAGCTTGCTCCGCCGCTGCAGGCGACGCTGCGGGTCAAGGATTAGTAACTGCGAGGGCAGGGGAGACCGAGGCGCGCAAGTGGCCTGCCTGCCGGCCAGCCTTGGTGATGGGCAGTACCGGCGCGTCCGCGTCACTGTCAATAACGCAGCTCAGCCCTGCAAACGGACAAGCACAAGGAGGAGTCCATTGATCACCAACATCGAGGACATTGCAGGCCAGGTTCGGGTGTACTTCAACGCGTTAGACAGCGGCCGCGAGAAAGCGCTGGTGCTGTCTCGAGAGATCACCCGGGCGAGTGCGGAGACCATCCGCGCGATCCACCGGCGCGAGTACGACGCTGCCGAGGCGCGCCTCGGTGAGACGCGCCAGTCCGTCGACGCGATGCAGCGGGTGCTCGACGAATACCCAGACGTATGGAACACCGGATTCGCCATCGATTCCGTCAAAGAGCACGCCGAAGCGGTGTTCACTCTGGCACTCGTGCGAGGCGACTCCTTGCCGTTACCTTCGGAGCTGGGCGTTCCTGTCCCAGCCTACATCAACGGCCTGGCTGAGGCCATCGGCGAAGGGCGCCGCTTCATCCTTGATGCGATTCGCGGCGGCAACAGCGAGGACTGCGAGCGGCTGCTGGATGAGCTGGACGCGATCTACCAGTTGCTGGTCACGCTGGACTACCCGCACGCCATCACGAAGGGTCTGCGCCAACGCACCGACGCGGCTCGAGCGATTCTGGAGCGGACGCGGGGAGACCTCACCACGTCGCTCCGGCAACATGCGCTACAGCAAGCTCTGACGCAGCTCCAAGCGCGACTCGGTGGGAACGGGTAGGGGGAGCGCCCTCTCTTCGCATGGCTGGCGGTCCGCAAACAGGGCGCGCCTGCGGCACAACTTAACATAATACATATTATCAGACGTTACGTCTGACTGCATTTCAGAGTCCTGTCAACCGCACGCCGGAGCTTGGCACCGCAAAGTCCGGAGCGCGACCGACGCCGACCGCACGCGTCGGGATCCGCAAGCCGGAGCAGCCTGGAGCGTCACCAACGAGTAGCGCAACTGCCGAAGCGGCCTACAGCCCCCCCCCGCGTCGCGACACGCCATCGCAGTGCGCCGGCAGCCCTCTGCGGTGTCCGCCGAGCCCTTTGCACGCCGGGACTTTGGTGCCAGGACGAGGGTGGCTGCGTCTGAGTCCCCGCAGGCGTGGTCTCTCTGCAGCCCGCTATCGGCCACCACGTCCGCTTCATCCCCCAGAAACGCAAAAACCGCGGATGCAAACATACGTTGGCAAAGCCGCGGTGTGCGTTCGAGTCAGAGAGATCGCCGTGAGGCGGGCACCATCTGCATCGGCAATCAGTCGCCGATGGTGTAGACGTTCTCGTCGTTGTCCATTTCTTCGAGGCTGCTGAAGATGCGCTTCACGAATGTAAGCAGCTCAAGTGGGCTGAACGGCTTGGTGAGGTAGCAGTCTACCCCGGACTGCCAACCACGGAACACGTCGGCGTCCTGCGCCTTGGCGGTCAGCATGATGACAGGGATGTCGCGGGTCTTGGGATTCGCCTTCAGGTGCTTGAGGGTCTCGAACCCGTCCATCTGAGGCATCATCACGTCGAGCACGATGAGCTCCGGGCTCTCTTCCTCGACCTTCTTGAGGGCTTCCACGCCGTCGAAAGCGGTCACGACTTCGTACCCGGCCCGTTCGAGATTCACTTGGACGAGTCGAACAATGTGTTTCTCGTCGTCCACCGCCAAGATCTTCTTCTTGTCCATGCGCGCGGTGACCTGCCTTTCTGGTCCAGTCGGCTCGGACGGTGTCGCAGCCCTTCTCGCCGAACTTGGTCAAAGTATAGCAAAAGCGCCTTCTGAGAGTCAAGCCGCATTATAGCACGGCTGGGGCCGGAGAATAACCCCCGGCTGAGAGGATCTGAACGGGGATGAGCACACCCATGGCAACAGTCAGCATCAACGGCAGACGCGTCGAGGCGGTAGTCGGCCGCTCCCTGTTCGAGTGTGCCGACAGTCTGGAGGTGAAGGTCCCCTCCTCATGCCCAAGAGCCGGCACCTGTCACGAGTGCATCGTGCAGGTTCTCTCCGGCATGGACGCCCTGGAGCTACGGACGGAGGAAGAGAGCTTCCTCGGTGGCGACTTCCGGCTCGCCTGTCAGGCACGGATTCGTACAGCCGACCAAGACGTGGTCGCCGCGTCGCTCAGGCGGCAACAGCAGATTGTAGCCGAGGGATCGGCTGATCTCCGGGAGCACTGGGAACTTGCGCCCTCGACTCGACGGGACGGTGCCAACGTGGTTAGAGACGGCCAGATCATCGACGACTACCGCGGCGCGATCTTGGGGCTCGCGGTCGATATCGGCACCACCACGGTCTCCGCCTCGCTGATGGACCTCGAGAGCGGTGCAACCGTGGCCCTGACCTCTTTCGAGAACCCGCAGACCTTCGGCGGCAGCGACGTGATGCACAGGATCCACTACGACGGCCAGCACCCGGGCGAGCTGCAGCGCGTGTTGGTCAGCTTCCTCAATGCCGAGCTGAAGGCGATGCCTGGCGACCGGGATCAGCTCTACGAAGTCATGGTCGTCGGCAACCCGACCATGCGCGATCTGTTCCTCGGTCTCGACGTGCAGAGCCTCGGCCAGAAGCCCTTCAAGTCGCAGACGGAACACGACCGCGACGCCGGCCGCGCCTCCTCCACTGCCGTCACCAGGAAACCCAAAGACCTCGGGCTGCGGATGAGCCCGGCGGGAGCGGTCTTCGGCGCTCCGCTCATTGCCTGCCACGTCGGCGCGGATGCCGCCGCGTGCATCCTCGCCACTCGGCTGCATGAGGCGGTTGAGCCGGCAATGATCATGGATATCGGGACCAACACCGAGGTCATCCTGGGCAACAAAGACCGCCTGCTGTGCGCCTCCTGTGCTGCCGGACCGGCCTTCGAAGGCGGCAAGATCAGGTACGGCATGTCGGGAATTGAGGGCGCCATCCAGTCAGTGCGGCTCCGCAACCGGCATGTCGAGATCTCGACCATTGGCGACGTGCAACCCACCGGCATTTGCGGCTCAGGTCTCATCGACCTGATCGCCGAACTGGTGCGGCACGGCAGAGTGAACGGCCGCGGGCGCTTCACGGGTGACGCGAAGGAGTGCGTTATCGACGAAGCCACCGGCATCACCTTCGCCGAGTCCGATGTCCAGGAGTTGGCTCAAGCCAAAGGCGCGACGCACGCCGGCACCTCACTGCTCCTCAAGCACTTCCCACTGCCGTTGGCGGACCTGACCACGCTCTACCTCGCCGGCGGCTTCGCCAACTACATCGACGTAGACAACTCCCGACTCATCGGCCTCACGCCCGACCTCCCGCCCGACCGCCTCCACAAGATGGGCAACGCCGCCGCAGAGGGCGCCAAGGAACTGCTTCTCTCAGTCAACAAGCGTCAGGAACTGGACCGGGTCGTCGGCAGCATCGAGCACCTCGAACTCGAGAGTGACGAGGACTTCTTCACCTACTTCGTCGAAGGCTGCCTCTTCGGCGAGAACTGACGCTCTCCCCTACCCGGCGTCTTCTCCGTCTCTGCCAGCCTGACTCCCGTCCGTTAGCAGTGACGGAGAATCTGCCCTACGTCGCGCACCACCTGGCCGGGCGCCTATTGCGTCTCAGCAGCATGGATAGCAGGCTGGCGATCACTTCCGTAAGTCTCGCTCGCCGGCAGGGGGGCAAGCCCCCCTGCACCCCCCTTGGCTCCGGGCTTGCTGCCCGGTCCGCTGCCTCCCGGCTCCGCCGGGACCGCGCTCCGCGCTGGCAGCCGTCCCGTGCCGCCGCCCTTCGCCCTGCTTATGCTCAAGGGAATGGAACGGAGGCCCTCGTTGAACTGGGGGCGAGAACGAGGCGGAAGCCGAGGCTGACGCCCCGGAGGCCCGGCACGCCCCCGCGGCGGAACGCGCAGCGGCAGAAGCGAGCGACGATGAGCCAACAGCCGCCGCGGACGACGCGCGCCGCGCCCTTTCTGGCCTTCGCATCCACCCAGGCGCGGCCGTCCTCCGGTGCCCCGTCATAGTCGTCGTGCCAGTGATCCTCGCACCATTCCCAGACGTTGCCTAACATGTCGTACAGTCCGAATGGGTTTGGCAGCTTGCCCTTCACCGGGTGTGTGGTCCGGCCGGAGTTCTCGCCGTACCACGCCAGCCTGTCGAGATTCGGGCACCGGCCGTCCATGCTGGTCAGCTCCTGTCCCTCTTCTTCGCCGTAGGGGGCGTACAGGGCGCCGCCGGTCCCCGCGCGGCAGGCGTATTCCCATTCGGCTTCGCTGGGCAGGCGGGCCACGTCCTCGCGCGGCTCGGGCAGCAGCCCGGTCAGTCGCTCGCAGAACGCCCGGGCATCGGCCGAGCTCACCTGTTCCACGGGGCGTTTGTCAGCTTCCTTGGGTCCCTCCGCAAAGCGGCTGGGGTTCGCGCCGCTCACCGCCTTGTAGAATTCCTGCGTCACCGGCGTCTCGCCCAGCCAGAAGCCGTCGTCGATTCTGACCCCGTGCACCGGCCCTTCGTCGGAATACCGTTCCGCCTCGCCTTGCGGCGACCCCATGTCGAAGCGGCCCGGATCGATCCAGCGCAGCCGGTGGACGACCTCGCCGAGAACCAGCTCGGCAAACACGCCGTACCGATCGGCGCCGAAGCCGCCCGCCCAGGTGGGCGGTTCGGGGGGAGCCAGCGGGATGCGCAAGTGCTTGTTCACAGCGTCCCCTCGCCGGGCGAAAGGGGAGAAGGCGGCCGGGAGCCTTCGTCGCGGGCCTCCGCCCGCGCTACCAACACCCGGCCGCCGCTCGGTGCTTCGCCCCGCCGGGCCGTCGGGCCCGACGGGACAGGGTCACTGCCCGGTTCAACGGGGAACTCATCCGCAATCAACTTGATTGTGGATGAGTTCCAGGACCTCCGTCCATTCCCTTGAGCTGGGGGCGAGAACGAGGCGGAAGCCGAGGTTGTCGTTCCGGTTGCCCGGCTCGTTCCTGTTGCGGTACGCGCAGCGGCAGTTGCGAGCGTTGTTGTTCCAACTGCCGCCGCGGACGACGCGCGTCGCGTCGAGGATGACGCGGTTCGCGCCCTTGGGCAGTGCCCGAAATCTCTGCTCAGCAGCTTCCGGCGCAGCGGTGCGCCGGTTGTCCAGTCCGTGCGCGCGAGGATGCTGCGGGCGATGGCCGCCGCGGCACCCTCCTCGATCCGCTCTCGCCTCAACGCCTCTTCACACGCCTTGAGCCGCCGGCGGGCGCGCCGACAGCTCCGCGAACTGAGGCGGAGCGTGCCCGGGAAGACCACGAACCCGAGGAACGGCAGCCCGGCCTCGGAGCGGTTGAGGCAGGGCGATTTGAGGTCCAAGTCAAGGCGGGTCTCACAATACTCTCGGAGGGCGCGCTCCCACCGCAGCAGTTCGCGCGTGGATTGTCCCCAGACCACGATATCGTCCATGTAGCGCACATAGCCCGGGGCGCACAGCACCTCTTTGGCATAGTGATCCAGCCCGCTGAGGTAGTGGTTCGCGAAGTACTGGCTGGTCAGGTTACCAATGGGCACGCCCGCCCCGGCATGACGGCACCCCCGTAGCGTAGTCTCTTGTGGGTGTCTCCCGCCAGCCGCCGGCTCGGCGCACCGGCGACGCCCACAAGAGGCTACACTACAAGGTCCCAACGGCCCAAGCTCGTGTGCGCCACAGTGCCGAGAGGCACCCAGGGGCAAGCCCGTGGCCGCGCAACCCGCGGCACTCGCGTAGCCATCGATGACCCTGTCAAGCAACGCCAACAGCGGCGGCTCCTTGAACAGCCGGGCCAGGAGCGCCTTGAGACGCTCGTGCGAGAGACTGTCGAAGTATTTGCGGACGTCTAGCTTCAGGTAGAACGGGAACTGCCGCGCGAAAGCCGCCGCGCGTTCCAGCGCCGCTAGCGTCCCCTTGCCAGGCAGGCAGGCATAGCTGTCGTAGATCTGCGCCCGCTCGAAGATCGGGGCGCACACATCCATCACCGCATGGTGCAACACCCGGTCGGCGAACGGGGCGACACTGATCGTGCGCTCCTTCGGATCGTGGATCGTGAAGAAGTCGTAGTGCTCGAACCGGCAGTCGCCGGACAACAGCCGCGCCCGCAGCCGCAGCAGGTTCGCGTCCAGGTCCGCCGCAAAGCGGCATACCTCCGGCCGCGACGCCTTGCCCTTCCGCGCCTGCAGGAATGCGCCCAGCAGATTGCCGGGGGTGACGATTTGCTCAAACAGTCCGGTTGCCCGTCTCATTGTCCTGCTCCGTGTTGAGCCCCAGGATGCGCTTGCCGAAACGCTCAACCTTCTTTTCACCGATGCCCTTCACCGTGAGCAGAGCCGCCGGCGACGGGTCGGCAAGCCGGGCGATGCCCGCCAGCTCTTCATCCGTGAACACCGCGAACGGCGGCAGCGCTTCCTCGTCGGCCATTGCCTTGCGCCGCGTGCGCATCTCGGCAAAGCGGGCGAATGCCTCCGGTTCCAGGACCTCCTTGTAGTCGATCTTGCCGCGCCTGCCGGCGCTGCCGCCAGCGCCGGTGCCGCCTTCCGCGTAACGAACCGCAATGAACCACGTGTTGTTAGCGCCGTCCGCCACAAACTCCTGCCGGATCTCCAATACCTGGTGACCGCGCAGGAAGCTGTTCAGCGCGTCCTCCGCGGCCGCGTCACCGCCGGCGTGGATGAAGAAATGCTTGAGTTGAATGCTCGCCATGAGGTTGTCCGATTTTCGTCTTCGGCAGGGGGCAAGCCCCCTGCACCCCCGCTCCGGGCTTGCTCCCCGGTCCGCTG
>Ga0210036_1002609_pt1 | contig 18873 bp, 13 predicted proteins | sample CryGeymeta201515_FD_185469 | JGI IMG/M metagenome (GOLD analysis project Ga0210036, IMG submission 185469) | Groundwater microbial communities from Crystal Geyser aquifers in Utah, USA - Crystal Geyser metaG 2015-15 (SPAdes) (version 2) | ecosystem: Environmental > Aquatic > Deep subsurface >...
TGCTAAGAGTCCACCAGTATCAACTTTCGTCCCCATGCTTTGCCTTTTTATTGGGTCCTTGATTATTGTCATCATCGTGGTGCTTGTATTTTGCCGATGCTGTAGACGCGCTCATTTCCTTGTCCGGTGATGAGGTTTGCTTCCCCTCGTCGAGTTTGGCAGCAGTAGCGGCGGCGGCAGCGGCAGCATCAGCATTTGTTTCCTCATCATCGACAGGACCACTTTCATTTGTCTCGTCGTCTTTGGAGGACAAACCGTCGAGTACATCGATTATCTCCCTGACAAAGTCAACATCGAAGTCCCCTTCCAGTACCAAGAATGACTCGGTTGGTGGCAGCACTCCCTCTTTCGTGTTTACGCGTGGCTCTTCTTTTTGAACAAATCCGATCGATGTCAGGATTCGTCGTACCGGTTCTAGATCGATATATTCCTTAATGGATCTATTCTCCAATCGCAGACGACGAAATTTGGGATCGCGAGGGTGTTGTTGTATGTTGTCGAGAATTTTTCGTAACGTCGCTCGAGACATGGGCAATCGTTCCAGAGCGGACGACAAGGCAGCCACCGCTGTGGCAACTGCTCCACCTACCGTGGCGGCAGCACTTTGTCCAGAACCAGCACAGGGAGGACAAAAAAATAATTCCGAAACGATTAATTGGTGGATTTGAGCACACTGGGCACACACAGTGTTGGGACAATTGGGAGTGTCACACAGAGGCCATCCCGGTTGATCGGGAGTCCAGAGTTTGCCACACAGACAGCTTTCATCTTCCGACGATTCTCCAATATCTTGACCATTGTGGTTGTCTTGTGGTGCATCTTGTAGCGTAGACATGCTGCTCATAAAGACACGAAAAGATTACACCGTGATAACTTCGAGTTATTATTATGGGCAATGTATGATAAATTAATAAACATAGAGAGGGACTGCAGGAGGTGACAACAAAAAATGAGGGTACAACTTCATTCACGAGGATGACGACTGATAGTTCGAGTTCACGGAGACAAGTAAGTACCACTCGTAGGGTCTACTACTACTCCTAGCTAGTAGTCTACCTGGTACTACGAAGTTCTTGCCGATACGCACTGCCGACGATGATGCCTGTTTTCGGTCTGGCGGTTTCTCAACTACAAAATTCTTTACAATAGTAGATGGTTGTGGTACACTATGGTGAAAAGTTAATATATTTGTGTCCTATAGTTTTGTTATTATGAGTTCTGTATTACTTTGCGATTTTTTATTTCTTATTACTGCTACTGTAGCTCGTAGTTCCAACTGTTTCCGTAATCTACTTCAAATGTACGTTAACGGGGCCGATCCATCTAGGTACGAAGCGATCCAAGGATGATCCAAAGCATTTTCGACATACCCACGGCAACTTGGTTCGACTACCAAGAAGCAGTGACAGAGAGCATGATGCAAGAAGAAGTCATCTTCACTGAGAATCTCCACGTCCTCCAAAGTCTTCAAACACTTGTTCAAGCGCGACGTGAACACTTTCTTGGCAAAGCGTTTGACAAGGGCACTCTTTTGTGACTTTTGATGCATCTCACGAAAGCATGTCTCCCAACCCTTGGGAAAGGAACCGAAACGCAGTTGCATTAAAATGCAACCGACAGACCAAAGATCAGCCAACAGAGCATCCGTTGGTTTGTTCTTGACAAATTGAGGAGAAGCGTACGTGGGATCTGCGCAGAAGCCAGCGGGACCGTTGTTCCAAACGCTGCAGCACGGTGAATTGGATCGCAAATGAAAAGCCGAGGGTCGCAAACGAACGTGGTGTGCCTCAACGCGGTTTGCCGAGTCGATGTTGAAATCATGGAGCATGATATTCTCGAGTCGCAAATCTCCGTGGGAAATGTTGCAATCGTGCAAGCACTCGAGCGACAACAAGATTCCCTTGATGACTTGCCGAGAAAAGTCGAGCTGCGTCTTGGGGATATTGGACGCTCCCATGAGTTCGGTGAGCGTCGTGTCGTTCTCGTTTCCAAAAGCCTCAAGAGCTTCCTTGGGGAAGCACGTAATGGGAACGGCGACTGGAGATGGGGCATCAATTTTCTTCTTGTAGTTCATTTTTGCGAAACGTTCCTTTTGTTGCTTTCGATCGCTTCGCAGTCCTCGAGGAGCCTTACATCCCGATCCATTGTCGGAATTGCGATCCGAAAGTGATTGATTGAAACCGTTGCTGATCTTGTTGGATTGACCGCTGAAGTTGAACATGATGATGGAGTTTCTTGTGATGTTTGTGATTTATTGAATTGTATTGACGAAACGATGTCGTTAATGATGATTTATGAACCTGAAACGAAACTGAAAAGTAACTCCTGCAGTAATTTGACACGTCCACACCGTGGAACGAGAGCATTTCGCTGGCTGTATAGCGTGGTACAGCGTAGGCGAGTTCGCGAGTTCATCATGGCGAAATTGTGTTGGGTCGGTTTTCAGTTCTTCACGTTTTTCGTTGTTTCGTATTTCATTCAAGGTTGCGTAGAACACCGCCGCGACGCACATCTCTTCCGGTTGCAAATGCATCATCCAAATCAACATTCGTCTATTCCTTGAAAAAGTCAAAACCACAAGCCAGAAATTACGAAGGATACCGTACTCTATAATCTATAATCTAGTAGAGACTACCACAATTAGAATCCTTTCAATCACTTCAAAAAAGGAAAATACAAGATGGGATTTGTCAACTTCCACGGCATGCTATGCTATCCTTCGACCGCCAAAAAGTGCATGGATGCGTTTGACGGCACCATTCTTTTCATGCCCTCCGATTACACACCCAATACGCTGTCGGAATTTGACTGCTCCGCGAAGGGAGTACTGACGCCACTTACCTATTACCTGCTAGTCCTGGGATCATTAACGGGTTTATCAACAGCATTAGGTATGACAAATTTTATCATGGCCAAAGAGTTTCCTCCCGCTGCTGCCTCGGAAGAAGTGAAAAGTACGGTAGGATCCAAGATCAACTCGGCATTGCGCGTCGAACCGTTTGTTCTGGAATATTGCAAAAATCATACGGAATCCAATGCCATGTACCTAAAGCGCCATTTCGAGTATGATTTCAAGCTTGTTGGATTACATGTGATCATGCTTCATTTTCTCTGCGACCAAGACAAGCTACATCTCGTTGAGGTATACCAATTCAACAACCGGATTTTGCGAAGTTATGTGGCTCCATTTTGCATGTCAGTTACCAGGACATTTCGTGATTTACTGGTGCCCCGACAGCAACGGCAGAAGGAGGAATAGGAATAAATCGTTGAAAATACTGGTAATATTGATGATACAAGATGTCACCGCAGTTGAACGACAGATATGGAACCTTCGCGGATCATTGCTGGAACGTCCTTGGCACAAGCATATTGTGGAAAGCAGTTGCTGAGGTACTACCGTAGCTCGGAAGACTCTACGGGACTCACGCCAGTGATATCTGAGCTGTCGTAGATTTCACACAAGGATAACGGAGCTCTATTTTGTTTGTTTTCATATTCACTTGAAAAATGTCGCTTTACAGCCGAAAACGCGTTGTTGGTGACTTCATGAGGTTGAAAGGCTTGCCTTAAGCTTCAAATAAAACACTAAAGTTGAACACAATACTACTGTAAGTACTTGGGACTGTGCCTCGTGAAGAAAGCAACTTTGGAAAGCAACATTTCACCTAAACCCTAATGAGTATTATGTACTGTTAGGATTGACAACAAAAGTAGACACCACTCTAGAGTAGCAGCTAGAGTAGTCTAGTAGTACTAGTAGTACTACTACAGTACGACTCAGCTACTCTCTACTACTCCTAGTAGCTAGTAGTAGTAGTTGACAGCAGCTACTGCTACTTAAGTAGCAGCTACTAGCTACTCGTAGCTACTACTAGTAGAGGCTACTCGTAGTAGCTACCACTATTATGATAGTAGAGTGAGTACTGGAGTACTCTAGCTAGTAGAGCTAGCTAGTAGTAGTAGCTACTAGTAGTAGTACCTACCACTACTACTACTACTAGCTAGCAGGTACTCGCACACAACAGAAACACCCTTTATTGTCAGATAGCAAGGATATTGCTACAGTAGGGTCTAGTAGTCCTTTGTGGACTCTCTCTCTCTCTCTTCAGCCTAGCGCCACTATCTGGTCTTTTCAGGGCCGGCGAAAGTGACATGGGTCAAAGTCTTGATTTTGTCCTTTAGAAACGCACAACACAACTGTAGGCCATACTATCATTCATCTGTAAACTACGCATTCAGCAGCAATATTATTTACTTATAATGGTACAGATAGACAGAGTCTCTCGGCTCAATATATCCATGTGGAAAACGAAACTTCCCCTGCTGATGCTGGTGTCGGCAACAGCTCTCTGTCTGGTGTGGCATGTGTCAGTGGATACTGATCCGCCGGCCGCATTGGACTCATTCTTCTTGAGTCCTCCTGGCCATTCCTCTAAGAGTCATCACTCCATCCGGCGAAATTTGCAGAAAATGTTCATCATTCTCGACGAAGCTAATAAAGCACCGCTTCCAAGTGAAACTCAGCACGCCGGTTTCCTTGCCAAGAAGGAGATTCACAGTTGCCCCGTCATGAAAGTATCCGAACTATCTGCCAATGAACAACGTCCTCAACAAGACAGGAGTCGTTATCAAGTAACACCGCCGGAAGGTGGATTGCTGCATCTACTATGTTGCCAAACTACCAAGGGGCCCTTAAATGCCTTGGTTCATGAACAGTGGGCACCATTAGGTGCCAAGCGAGTCCTCGATATGGTGCAATCAGGATACTTCAATTCCGAACGCGGAGTACCCTTGATGAGGTGCATAAAGGGATTTATTTGCCAGTTCGGATTAAACAGCGACAAGAAGCTTAGCCAACAATTTAGTGACACCATCAAAGACGATGCTACATGGTTGCCCGAAGGCAAGAAGCATCGTAAAAACAAGGACGGTGTGGTTCGATTTGCCAGGGGTTATTTAGCCTTTGCCGGAAGTGATTTGAATACACGAAGCAATCAATTTATTGTTTCCTTGGATGCGGTCGAATCGTTGGCGGGGGGGTCGCCGTGGGAAGTACCGTGGGGAGAACTGGTGGGACAGCATTCGTTTGACACTTTGTCCAATTTTTTTACTGGATACGGCGAAGATGGGCCCGCTCAAGAAGATTTATGGCAAGCTGGCATGACCGACGACATGGTCCAACAGTTTCCAAAACTAGACTATATTACGGGATGTTCCGTTGTTGATCAAGCCATTCAAACATTGAGCTGACTATATACGTGATGCCTTTTTGGATGAGAAGTTTGGACGCATGGTATTTTGGCATAACACGGTTTCGGGAAAATATTATATTATACAGAAGGTAAATCTGATGGATTCATGGGTGAATTTTTGGCTTCCTGTTTCATTGAATATTTGGATGCAATCTTCATTTCTCCACGAATTGAACATTTTTGACAGCAACATCGAAAGCACCGCATGCGATAGACTGACATTGCAACAGTAGATGCAGCGATTTTATAGACGAATGAGCCCCCAGATAAAAACATCCTTGAAAGCGGGAAGAGTCTTGGTACTTGGGCCACATTTGTGGCAACGAGTCCTTTTATACCAGCAGTATCGAAAGCACTTCATATTATGATAGATTGACTGCAGCAGCGATATTCATGACTGAACCCCCAGATAACGATAGCTGTCATTTTTCTTGCCTTCCAGCACTACCTACTCGGACGCGCCTTGGTGACTTCAATTATGTCACGTGTGTGACGTTTAGTCGTGCTGGGAAAGCGAATTTGACACCACAACAAAGATAGAGAACCTACCTTCAAACCAAACTTGCAACACTCTACTCAACTGCAACACTTACTACTACTAGCTAGTAACTAGTAGTAGTCTAGTAGAGTCTAGCTAGTATGAATTTCCCGCAAGCAAACAAACTGCTCACAAAACTAAACAAAGAATAATCAAACAAAACAATTAAGAAAAGAGAGAACTAATATAATTTAGCAAAACTGAACATGTTGGCACCGGAAGCTGGCGACAACAAGAAAGAGCCTCAGCCAGAGCTCAAGAAAGACAAAAAGGACAAGCAACCAAAGAGGGTAGAAGACCATAAAGAATGGCGCCCTTTCTTGGTTGTAGATCACAGCCTCAGACCACAGGGATATTTCAATGACTACCATTAAAAGGATTGTCGGGTTGTGCTGGTGGGTAGCTGGTATTTACACCTTGGATTCAGCATTCAGCACTCTTTATACATCCTCAATCTTCACAAAACAAAAACAATGCTCACTCCGACGGAGCGTAAATAATGTGAAAGAGCATACACTAAAGTTAGACCACTAAAGAGAATAATGAATATTGGATACCATTTACCTCGTGAACTTTCTTTCTTGCTAAATAGAAATAGACATTTCAGAGCGTTTCTTCGAGGAATTCTACATTCTACACGTAGTGGAAATAACAGTGTCATCAAGGAAGCAAACCAAGTATTATTAGAAGACAGTTAAGGTAGCAAATCTAGGTTTGTCTACGCCAACTACAGCTGCACGCTGTAGTTGCACTCAGGTGCGCTTAGTATATACAGTTCTCATATTTTTGCTATGGCAGGGGCCTATTTGTAACGCCAAAGATGTAGGCTTTGGTGCCTTTGCCTTTCTTGAATATTCATAATCAGATTATCTAATTTGTGTATGTTGCAAGCACAAGTGCTCTTTCCGCTGCTGTGAATTAGGGACATCCTCATCATCTCATATCAAATTAGGGACATCCTCATCTCATGTCAGGACGACAATGTCGTCATTCGACAATCTTTTATTCAGCTACAATGTAGCTACAAAGTCTTTCAGGAACGCACAGGCTCCCAGGACTTACGAATTCGCGAGTACTAGTAACACTCGGCCAATGTCGCAGTGAAAAGATAGGATCAAGTTTGCATGGTCGACTTTTGGAACAAACTTACCCACAGTTATTAGTGGTAGCTAGAGACTACAGGTGGTAGCAGTAGCAGCAGTACAGTGGTACAGTACGTAGGTACCTGGTACTTGGTACCTGGTACGAGAAAGCAGTTCTTGGCGGCGAAAATTCTAGCCAGGTGTTCAACATTATTACCAACTACTAGGTCCACCACTAGCTACTACTGCTACTACTAGTAGTAGTAGTAGTGCAGTAGGGTACCTGGTACCATCTACGTGTAACAGTTTTAACAGTCTTAAAGTTGGCTTGCTCTCACGGCTTTACATTAAAACTCGGAGTGGTACTAGGGTATGGTGTGCTTACCTGGTAGTTGCCAGGATGTGAACTTTACCAGGTAACCACTACCATCCTCACTGGAACTCGGATAACGGAAAAACTACTGTACACGAGTACCAGAACAAGAACTGGTCGTCTGCCACTACCGTACGGTATGGTACTATTACGGTACCAGGTACCGGTACCACAGTACTAGCTGTAGGGAGGCAATACTCCTTGCTCCTCCTCTAATTTACCAGGAAGAGACAGTAGTATGACAAGTATTTAATTGCTTAGGAGCAGCATTTGGTTTTCATTTAGGAGCATTTAGTTTTCATTTTTTGGCAATTAGGAGCGTTTCCTTGCAATTAGGAGCATTCAAAGGAGAGTTGCAATTAGGAGCGTTTGCTTTTCAATTAGGAGCGTTTGATTTGGAGTTAGGAGCATTTGTTCTGCCATTAGGAGCATTAAAAATTCGTTTTCTAGCTACCAGGGTATTATCTCTTTGAGGACCTAGGAGCATTCTTTTTTTAGTTATTAGGAGCATTTGTTTTCCAATTAGGAGCGTTTGATATGGAAATAGGAGCATTTGCTTTAGTTATTAGGAGCATTTCCTCTTTAATTAGGAGCTTTTGCCAATTAGGAGCATTTCAGAACACCTTAAAAATCTCTTATTTCATTGTTGAGTACAGAATAGTAGATAGTACCGTCTCTTCCAGGTACCTGGTAGTAGTAAAACTCTACAGCAGCCAGTCGTAGGAGGAGGAGGAGGAGGAGGAGGAGTACTAGAGTACTACCAGTATTATCTGCCTTCAGCGGTGTGAAACAACTCGGTGATTATTTTAATCATCGTTGCACGGACCTTATAATTGGTATCTGGTACTACAGTATTAAATAATTACTTAGTTTACTAGTGACTTTACGTAGACCTTGTACTTACGTAGAGTAGTACCAGGTATTCTACGGCATCACATCTACTGTAGGTAGGCTTACTAGTTTTTTTTTGGTGATAGTGTACCAGTATGTTTACTACCAGGTACTAAAGTGGTATATTTACACAAACGCGTCGTCTACTGGTAGTAAGTAAATGCGAACTAGTAAACAGACATATCGAAATATTGGAAATTAAAGAGTACCATCCATTCAATGTAATAGGACTGAATAATGTCAAACTGTGTTCGTTGATAGTCAGTCTCTCGTCCAGTGGGTATGAGTACGACGACTTTATTTAAGCACCTCATGTGTGAATTAAATTTATTCTGTGTACTACCACGGAGTGGTACCTGGTACCAGGTACCCCCCCTGGTACCGGTACCACTCAGAGTGGAAGTAGTACCGGGTACCACCACCACTCTACCAGTAGTAGACAAGCAGTCCTACATAGGGAGTAGAGTGAACATCTCCATTCTTTTTTTATTCACTCCTCCTCCACAACGTTATTTTATTTTTATTTTTTCTTCTAAAAATTGGCAAAATTTGCCCATCATCAGCAAATTCCTGATTATAGTTGATTGTTTCAAGAAAATAACCATGGCCTCGGAGGAAAAATCGACGAACCAAGAAAATGGCAGTCAGGAGGGAGAAGGGGGTCACATCTGCAACGTTGCTAATAATTCAAATAAGAGTAAAAGCACTGCCTCTGATAATGAGGAGACCAGCAGCACTGGAAGAGCCGACCAAAGGCAAGTCCAGAGTGTTGCAGAAAGCATCTCCGGTTGCGACTCTCGTCAACAGAAGGCTCTATTAGATTTGGAACAACGAGTTGTAAACAAGGATGGCGTCAACAACAAAACTCTATTGGATTTGGAACAACGAGTTTTAAACAAGGATGGCGTCCACAACAAGAATGCCGATGACATTTTGGATCTGACGTCCACAGGAGCAGCAAATATAGCAAAAGAAATACGTTCCTCGGATAATAGCTGCCAAGTTGGAGGTAGAGGCGCGACGAGCAACATACCGTTTGACACTCTTACAGCTCCTCGCGTAGGCGAAGTTATGGTCGCTAATACGCAAACACAATTGGACCAATGGATCGACGATATACAACCACTACCTGCACCTAACCCAGCACGAGCGACAATTCCTGGGGCATACGCGGAAAGTGGTGGTGATAGTAACACCTGGTCCAGTTCTGGTCGAGAAGCGGCTGAGATGCCCGACGGTCAAAGAAGTGCTGATCATGATGGTCCTCAATCGGAATCTGCTCCTGACATTTCAGGCCTTGTGGTAGCCAGGCAGGTTTCAGATGAAGAAGCAGAAATACAAGAGGCATCTACAGTGAATGGAATTGCAGCAGTAGAAGCTGAAGCGGTAAAGCGTAGATGGCTCGTGGCTCTAGCGTGCCTTGTTTTTGCAGGTATTATAGGTGCTGTATGTGCAGCCGCGACTACAACTTCCAGGATCGATGAGGTCACTGCAACCTTGGCTCAAACTGCTGTGCCTTCGTCATCTCTAACACTTTCCAAAGAGGACTACCTTCTTGTGATGTTGCCAAACTACACACGTGCATCAGTAAAGGACGTGGGAACGCCTCAATATCAAGCATTCCATTGGCTTTTGAACGATCCCCAACTGAGAGCTTTCCCAGGCTGGAGATTGCTGCAACGATTTGCTCTATCCACCCTGTACTTTTCGCTTGACGGGCCAACTGCATGGACTGAGAACGCAAATTGGCTCAGCTATGACCACCATGAATGTCAGTGGTACTCCAGTGGAAGTTTTACTTTTGCGGGGGCTGGTACTGAAGACTATACTATCGAGACAGTCTATCCAAACCCATGTGAAGAAGACCCTGATGCACATTTTGCTGAAGGTATTTTCAGACACATTTGGCTTCATCAAAATAATCTTAAAGGTTCAATACCTGAGGAGTTGTACCTTTTGACTTCTCTTCGATCCATAAATTTCCAGGTAGGTGCTAGATGACAGTCATTTGGGCATCCATGAACCTATGACTTTACTATCTCATTCGATTGAATCGACCACAGGCAAATCTGTTATATGGACGTATCTCGACTCGGATAGGTCAACTGGTAGAGCTTGAGGCACTGTCGCTCGATTCCAGCGGATTGACTTCCACTTTTCCCAGTGAGATTGGATTGCTTTCAAGTCTGAAAGGCGTCTTTGCTATTCACAATCGATTGGAAGGCTCGGTAGGTGCAATGTAGCTTATGACACTCTTTATTGTCTGGGCGCTGTTCGTTGCTGACCTTTCTTCTGTCTGCCTTATTTCATTGTATCAGATTCCAACAGAACTTGGAAATTTGGGCAACCTAACATGGCTATATTTGGACTCCAACTTGCTCACAGGCACTATTCCAGCAGAGCTCGTGCACTTGTCAAATCTAGTTGACTTAGGCATTGACATGAATGTAAGCGCTTGTGTCCCGCAACCTGTTTCATTGCGCTCTTTTTCATCATCTCATGATTTGTGCTGGCTCTACAATGAAAAGAGCTTGACTGGTAGTATTCCTTCTGAGATTGCCCTGCTGTCGAAATTAGAGATTGTTTATTTAGGTTACAATTTGTTGACATCCACCATACCAACAGATTTGGGACAACTCGAAAATCTCAAAGTGCTTGGATTGTCGAATAGTGTGAGTAGTTGCCATTGTGGGGATTTTTTTCTGGTTTGCTTCATTGCTGACAAGGTTACTGTCTTCCCAGAATATAATGGGCAAAATCCCAACAGAGCTCGGCAGGTTGTCCAATGCATTTGATATATATCTGGGTCACAATGTGAGTTTTTCATACGTCACAGTCTTGCAGAGCAAATCGCAGTGCCCTAATCAATTTTTAGGCTCTATCTGGAACCATTCCAACAAGTTTTCTTGCAGGCCTCCGCAGCATTGTGCTGCTTTCATTGAGAAATAACTCACTTTCAGGTGAAATTCCCTCTGAATATGGCTTGTTATCTACTTTACGCATGTTTTCAGTCTGCGAGAATGTAAGCATTGATCTGCCAATGTCAACCCTAGTTGCCACCCAAAACACTCACTCAAATTTTTGACTTTGCATAGAACATTACCGGCACAATCCCCTCAGAGCTTGGCCTCCTAACATCACTAGAATGGGTGGTTCTAAATGGAATATCGACAACATCAACTATTCCTTCCGAGCTTGGTTTGGCGCCAAATATGACAAAGCTCACACTTCATAACTCAGGCATCAGTGGCTCCATTCCATCTGAACTTGCTGAACTCCAGCAACTGCAAGATCTTTCCTTCCAGAATACTGATGTTACAGGTACTGTACCAGAGAAATTGTGCGATATTTCCGGATTAGTTTTTAATTGTAGCGAAACGCTCTGTGGTTGCGACTGGTGTCCTTGCTCCAGCACAAAAGCTGAAGAGAGCCGAAGCAACTAGGGAGATGCAATATATTTCAAATCTTATGCTTCATAAAAAATTACATGCTTTCCTGAAGCACCCGACTGTCATTTTGACAACAATGCTTTTAATTTAGTTGAAACCATTGCAGGTTTTGAGTCAGCAATGACAACCAAAGCAGTTTCCTGGAAGTGCATTCATTTATTTATCGTCGTGTTCTCGTCTAGTCTGGCCCTTTGCAAAGATCCGAATAACAATCACTGTGATATTGTCGGATGAACCTAAATGAACTGCAAGTTCGGCTAAACGTGCCGCCTGTTACAAATAAAAGACTGTGAGAATGTTACCGAGCTTTCACAGTGCGGCACTTAGGAAGGACATATAAAAACGTACAGCTTGCTTGGCCGGGCACTTCTTGTTAAATAGAAGATCCTGTGTGACCCGAACGGCATCGTCCATGTCCATTACGTCCCACAAACCATCGCATGCCAATACCAGAAATTCCCCTTGAGTTCCTTTCTCGCCAACTCGGATAGACTGGAAGTCAGGCTTCCCGCTCACAAGGTCTCCAACGAAACGCCGATCGTGATCTTCAGGGTACGACAAAAAAAGTGAAGTCTCCCAAGCATCACTTTCAAGATCAGCCGATTGTGGCATATTGCATGCAGCTTTGAAGTCTCTGTCTCCTATAGCTCGACTGACAGCAAGCTCGCCACACACTCTATGAATTTGAAGAATGCGCTGGGGCGCCGAGCTGCATGCTTTCGAGCCGTTATGATCATTGATTCGATCTTGAAAACAGCGTCGGAGGATGTCCACGACATCCTTGTCTAAGAAGTCCATCCGCTGAAGCTGGCTGATAGGAATTTCAGTCTCTGTCGTGGTCCATCCGCCGGCCTTTTCAATTCGATTCTTTTCATCTTCTCGAGATGGGCTATGAACATCTGCAACTTCTCTCCAGAAACATCTTGGCCCATTAGTACTGTCATCATCAGCAACAAGCTCTCGCCATTCATCCCCAATCAAGTCAGATAAATACTGGCTTTCTTCTCTGGCAAAAGTCCGGCACAATACTCCCCGACAATCACCAATACTCGCGATAACCAAGTGCTCATTGGCAAGCATAGCGACTAAAGCAGTAGATCCAGATTCCCATTCTCTCCCGTCTTCGACACAAATGCGACAGAACTCCTCGTCAAGACTTTCCATCGCTTGGCGCATGATTTCTTGAGTCAGGGCCGGGGCAATTTCTGCGTCGTTGTTGAGGGATTTCGTATAGAGAAAATGTGGTAGACGCTCGGCGGCGAATCTAGCAGCCTCGTTCCCGCAATGGCCGTCAAATATTGCAAAAAGTCCAGACTTATGCTCGCTCTCGCCGTCCCAATAAGTCCGGGCAGGTGTCCCAGGAACTATGCCAGTAAAGGTACCGACCAAATCGTTTGTTACAAAGTATGCATCTTCATTGGAATCGCGAATTCCGCACTCGGAAACTGCTCCAATCTCCCATTCAAGGGATAAATAATAATCGTTACTGCTCGAAAAAGCGTCAATTGTGTTACAAGCCTCCTGTCTTCCTCCTATACTACCATGAGCTTCCGTTGGAACTCGGCCTACGGAAGAAGCCTTTTTTGCGACATATTGCTGATCCAGGATGGAACCAGCAATAACAAAAGGATCTGCACAGCCCCCAAGTCTGAAAAGAAAATCTTCTTGCCGAGCAGTGTCAGTCTGTACAGCGGCATCTCGAGCCTCCGCAGATGGCTCGACGTTGCCCATTTCGTTTGGTGACACGGTATTTGCAGCCATAACTTTCTCGCTCTTCTCTCCGTCACCACTACCATCGCGTCCACGCAAATGTGGTGGAATATATTTTTGGGCGGCAGGTTTTGCGTCATTGACAGCGTCAGCTTTGTTCCGTAAGTGGGGAGGAACATACTTCCCGCTACCTTGGCGTAAGTGGGGAGGAACATACTTACCTCCCGTTGGCGCTGGAGGGCGTTCAGTTTCTGGATTCGCGGAAGGGGGAGCTGACAATTCTGGTGACCTGTTACTTATTTCCTCCTGCTTTTGCTGGTGTAATCTCTGAGCTTCAGAATCTGTAATAACTTGCGAATTTCTTTGCTTGAGAGGAGTCACGAGATTACTTGTTGGCGGCAAATAGGAAAGCGCGAAAGATAGAGTCGTGGGCGATTTTGATCTAGCGGTTGTATTTGGAACCGAGTGGACTGACCCATCCGAAGACAGACCTGTTCCATTCAAGTCGCCACGCCGACGTCGAAATTGGTTTCGTCCGTGTCCGTGTGAGAGCGAAGCAGCCGGTTGATTGGGCATGTTTGGAACGAATCTGGGACTAAAATTCGGTAGATTGAACGATCGCAACGGCGCGTGCAAGGACTGAGCGCCAAAACCATTTTGATCAAACCTTGGATGATGAATATCTCCAACGGTATATCCAGGCGACCTAGTTCCTCCAACCAAGTCCACCACGTTCATGACGAACGATGCTAAGGAACGGTGGAATTGAAAAATCCATTCATTCATTTCTCCTTGTTTTGGAGCCTTGAGCACCAATTTGTTCGTACATCCTTCGCCTTCATTGTCGTCCACGGCCAACAGCTCAAAGGCATTCTTGCCGTATTCCGTTTCTGCCGAACGAACAGCTCCGACGCAGCTAAGCGGAACTCGCTTCTCCCACATAAAAGTTGACTCGGCTCCGCTGCTGGATCCCTTCGAAGCCGAGGGCGATATTCCACCTACATTTGGAAAAACCAGAACACTTCGCGACGGCATGGGTGATTTCGATAAATCTGCAACTTCCGTTCGTTTGGTGGTAATCGTTTGAGGTCGTCTATCAAAGGGATCGCCATTGCTGCTAGGAGTGGTGCCATTGCTTTTGTTATCAAACATAGATAGACTAGTTTTCCGTTCGTGTTTGGCATCTTGTGAATCCGCATCCTCCTTGGTTCGATAGAAATACAATACGCCCTCTTCCAATACGCAGTACTTGGCCCTCCACAAGTGGTAATCTTTACGGTCGATATAGTCTGCTGGTCTTGATCGGCATGGACTAAAGGTTGTTGGCGGGCTCATTTCCTCTCCCACCGAAGGAGTGACGTTGTCGTACGAAGCATACGGCGCAGATGAGCGTCGATGCTGTACATTGGCTGAGTCTGAGTCAGCGATTGTCATCGAAAAAGCATTTGGATTGTTTGTTTGAACTTTGATAGGGACACTCTTGGTGGGAGTTATCGAGGACGTGACGACAGGGTTGAAAGAAGCCCTTTCTGTAGCTAGCTGCTGTGCATTACCGTTGTTTGTCGAGTCATCATCATCTCTGCTACTCGTAGTTCGTGATGAAATGCCCAGTAGTGTTCGACCAGGACCGGACACGGGAGAGGCAGACACCATTCGGACAGGTTGCTCTGGAGAGGGACGACGAATTGGCTGAAAGCTTGATTCAAGATTAATACCAAAAAAAGCCGCCGTACTATTCAAAGACTCCTCGATTGCTACCTTTCGTTTGGCAGTTAGTGCAGGACTGGCCTCTCGGGATGTACCAGGAGATGATCCAAAATCCTCAATTATATCTGTTGTACCCCTCGTACTTATGGATTCGGCATAGTCCGGAGCAAGTCGTTGCATCGGTACCATTATTTCATCTTCGTGTATTTGATCGAATTTGCTGACTAAAGGAGTATTGGGATCATCATCTGAATACGGTAGGTGAAGTGGGCGATTCTGAGAAACTGTTGACTGTATTTGTTGGTGTTGTTGTTGTTGCTGCTGCTGCTGCGCCTGATGTTGTCGATGCTTTTTGCTGTACCCGCCATTACTAGTAGTAGTACTATCTGGAATGGCATTCAAAGGTGTGGCTAAAAAATCATCAACACCATTTACCAGATGTTGCTGCGGATATAGCAAGGTTGATGACGACCCATGATTGTATTGGTTGCTTCGCGCTGTACCGTTTGTGGGCAAAGTGATTTCCAAATTATCCAAAGGAAATAATAATGGGCTCACTTGTTGATCGTGAGGCCGGTTGGACCGCTTAAACAGATACCCTGCATGACTAATGGAAGGAGCTTCGCTAAGTTGCCTGTGTAAAGGAGGGTAGAATAAATGAAGCGGGTAAAAAAAGAGGCTGAGATGGAATTGCAGAAAGGATGAAATTTTCAAGGTGGCCTGTTGATTGTTTTCAAACATTGACAGACGAGGTTAACCAGCTCAAGTCGAGCAAAGCGATCTGGTGTGGCGGATTGAGAATGATAGCCTTACTAGAACTGCATTTAATGCTGCAATTCAGATTCCGCTCGAAGCTACCAAAGACGACTACTATTTCAATAAACAATGTTCGAGTCGTCGCGTGTGACACCCTAAAAGATGTACTGGAGTATGTATGTGTGTGTGTGTGACATGCGACATGACACCTACCTGTGAAGAGGCATGTTGGGCATGCGAAAGAGACTCGCACCTGTACCCAACGATTGGGACAAGGGAGCTGTCTCTTCCATTACTAGAGCTGGTTGATCTGGTGGTGGCACCCTGCGGCTAGTTGGTCGCGGTGGTGGCTTGCCATTCATTGTCATCATTTTTCGTTAACGCGTTGGTTTTAAAATACTAGAGTAGTACCACTGTGATGAGGAGGAGGAATCTTTGAGTTAATGCTGAATCGAATCGGGTTCACCGACCCGAGTTCTCATCTGTTACGATTATTCGTGCAGTTTCGCTGGCGTATGTCCTTCGCCACCACACTACTACTAGACTAGTACGGTAGTACTCAGTAGTATTTAACTGTCGCCCATTCTTTTTTTCAAAAGGCGCACATAAGAAAGTAGCCAAAAGTACTGAAGAAACAGTACTACTAGTAGTAGTCTAATACTTAGTAGTACTAGTCGAAACAATCTACTGTATCTAATAAGAAGAAGAATTTCATTCACATCACGCACATCATACCTGGGACCTCCAGGAAGCAGTGTATTTACATGGAACTCTGACAGCAACACCTGCAGTGTATTCCGATGATGCTGTCTTCACTTATGTCTACTTCTTGCTGTTAGACTATCAATACCATTCTAATAATGAGTTTCTAATACATTTTTACACCGCCTCCTACTACTAAAACAAACAACAACGAGGCTTCATCACAAGCAATCATAGATGATCAGTGTCAAGCAACAGCAGCAAGAGTTTTCTTAACCAGCCACAGACAGATGACATGACGACATTAACACATTAACAGCACACGACCATCATCGTCTTGTCCATCAAATTCTCATCATTGTGTCGCCCATCCAGGCTGGATTCTCAGTGTACTCCACTCGAAATGGAGGCCTCCCATTCTCAAACATAAGCTGTGTCATTACCAAGCATGCTCTGAAGCAAAGGTGATGCTTATGTGGTGAGTGGTGCCAGCGAGAACTCAATGCCGTATTGCGCTTGAGACATCTGTTGACTGTCTCGTGCCTTGCTCTCGCCAAGGCCATCTGTTCCTTATGTAGTGCACTCTTGGACTTGTCGGGTGTTACAACAGTGAGATCGCGATATCCCCCATCTGCCACAATACACTCTCCAGGATCAAGCAGATCCTTTAGTTTCGCTCGATAAATAACAAGGTCAGGGTTTGATCCACAAGGAAAGGGGCCATTGTAAGCAACAACGTCACCAGTTTGGATGCATATGGCAATCTCATACCTTAGACCCGGACCATGAAACTTATGGCCATACCAGCTTCTAGAAAAGGGCTTTGGTTCACAAATGCGATAGTCAGTGCCATCAACTGTAACAAGACATTGCTGCTGCTTGTCCCCTCTATATCGATTGCTCCAACGGATCTAACAACAACACGCCAGCGCACAACCAGCCAGTCCAGGACAAATGTGGGCAATAGTAGTAGAAAACAATAATGCGAACGACAGCCAAAAGAGTGAGTGACGAGGGAAAGGACAAGCACGAGCACTCCTACTAGATGAGTACAAGAACCACAAGGGGGGCATATGACATGCTGGCTGGACAATGATGCCTGTCGTTGGCACTGGGGGAGCAGACGATGAAAAAGAATTCTTACCACACTCTTGTCTAGACGTGCAAGGCCTTCCAAGTAAAACCAACACCATTTCCTGAAAGTTTTCTCATCACAGTCACATTTTGCAGCATTCTCCTCCTCTGTCCTGTATGCCTTGTTAAACATCAGGGCCCAAAGCAAGTGACGTGGGTTAGGAGATCGAACCTTGCGTGTCCAGCCAGAGCCAACAAGCCTTGCCCATGTGATCTCGCATAGGTAAGGATCGTAGCCAAAGTGAGCCTTGAACCGCCGGTTCTTAATTCGGGCATTGTCAGTGGCCTTGAAACCAGCAATTGCCATACCAAAGCGATAGAAATCAAAACCGGTTGGGAGCTGCTGCAGCTGCTGTTGTGGTGGCATCATGAGCGATGTATAGATGCATGCCTATTCTTGCAAAGAATATTGTTATGCAAGTGTACAAGGCAACCAGGCAGTAAGCAAGCAAAACAAGTGCAGTCTTGCTTACCAACCAAACACGCACAAGTTGCTGCTCGCTTACCAGCTGCAACAAAAGTGATTAATGAGGATCCTCGCCAATCACCATACCATTTCACCCCCCATTGGCGAACTCAACAAAACTTGAGTTTGAACAACGAACACCACCAACAAGCAATTCTTGTCAATCATTGTTTCACATTTTCCTTCTCGTCTACAAGTGATGAGCAAGTCAAGAACTGGCCCTAGAGGGGAGGAGTTTACGGCGTAACAACACCAAGGATAAGAAGACGAGGAGATGTTAGAAGACAAGGACAAAAGAGAGACCCATGATCCATTTGTTCCACAACAACAAGATTGTTTTGTTGTCTCGCCATCTTCTTGTTACTCACCACATCTACCCATCTACTAGCTGAAACTGTACTAGCCATCAATTAAGTGAAACATTCTCCATGCAGTAGTATTGTTGTATATTATCTACTACAAGTAGAACGGCTTGAAATCCTCATCTTGATAGACTAGTAGCTACACTTCAAACTGAGGAGTTGCAAAAGTAACTTGTCTGCCGTGGAATCTACTACTAGTACCAGGTAGCTAGCTAGTCTACTAGAGTACTAGGTGTGGTGGTGTCCTCAGCCGTAGAAATCTACGTAGACTTGTACTAGTAATTCTTCGTTGATTTTACCTTCAATCAAAAAATCTTTAGGTAGGCGTTGATTGTCTATGTAAATATTTGGCTTCATACTTCATGCTAGCAAACTAACGGGATTGCTTTAAGAGTGCACAACTGGTTCGTGGGAACTGCCTATCTTGTTCTTTTTCAACCAGATTTCA
>Ga0210036_1002613_pt1 | contig 18842 bp, 7 predicted proteins | sample CryGeymeta201515_FD_185469 | JGI IMG/M metagenome (GOLD analysis project Ga0210036, IMG submission 185469) | Groundwater microbial communities from Crystal Geyser aquifers in Utah, USA - Crystal Geyser metaG 2015-15 (SPAdes) (version 2) | ecosystem: Environmental > Aquatic > Deep subsurface >...
ACCTGCGAAGATCTGCGCCTCTGAGATTACAACTCAGATTACTTTAGTTCTAATCTCATAATATATATTTGAACACTCTAAAACCCCTGGTTTTTAGCGTAGTGCATTAGTCACTTTCATGTAGGTATTGGTGCCTTTCAGCATCTCAGTAAAGTCAGAGTCCATGCGCAGTTGTGCCAAGTCCTTCTTGATAATGGTTGAAGTGAGCCAGAAACTGAATACTATCTTGGTTGTGCCATCAGAGGGCTTGCCCCAGGTCATTGTTTTCATGGCAGTGAATTTGGTGAACCAGGGGATATCTTTTTGGGCTTTGTGTAGGATGGCAGTCACGAGGGTGGGCTTAGTTTTGTTGTCTGCACTACTAAGCATGGCTTTGGGATCGTGAGTCTGAATTGTCTGTAAAACGAGTAATAAATCTGCAGTGGACCAGTTGTTGGCTTTGGTGGTTCTTTCAAATGCTAGTCCAAACTCGTGGATGTTGCTGGGAGTAGTTGTGTCGTCTGGGGCTTTCTTGCCGGCAGGGCCAGTCTTAGTGACGAGCGTCCATGGGGATGTGGTTGCTGGGATCGTGTCGTGGATGTTGTTATGGCCGATTTGTAGGGTTCCGACGGCTTGCGCCATAGTATCATCGAGAGGGGAATTGGTGTTGTTATGGGCTGTGCCCGAGGGGAAGGGCGTGGAAGAAAAGGCACAAGCTATGCTTTTTTCTCCAGCTGTAGTAGAGGTACAGGTACCACTACTCATCGCAGGAGATTGGTTGGTATTCTTGTTGTTGGCTGGTGTCAGGATGTCGTCGTCTTCCAGAGTGGGTATAGCATTGGATACAGTCGTTACATTGTAATCAGTAGGAGGTGGTTGTTCGCTGTTGTGGTCTTGTGTGGCTTCGTCGTTTGCCCGTTGGCCACCTACGACGTAGGTATTTGTCTCGCTCCTTGCCATGGTGTCGTCTTTCGAGACTCCTTGCTCTGCGTCGTAGCGTGTCGGGATCTCTGCCATCATTGTAATATCACCATCGACCAACGGCTCCTCATGTGGCTGTTTCTTGGCAGGTGCTGCTGCTGTCCATGGTCTGGGTGTCGCTTTTGTTGCCATGATGTCTTCAGTCGGTCTTTGTGGTGTGTCTATCCTTTTTGGCTCAGTTAGCCTCGTTCCCTTTCCTCCTCCGTCGTCTTCGTCGCGAGTGGTTGGGTTACTCCTGGCTTTGTGTGCTTCCGTCGTCGTCGTCGTGTTGGTTTGAGGCGCGTCGTCTCGTGGTCTTCCTGAGGTTGTCCTGGTCTTGTGCCTGTTGTATTTGGTTATGAGCCGCTTTTTACTTGCCGATGTTGTAAGGGCTGCGTTGCCAAGACTGCTGCTAGCTTTAATAGTTAACTTGGTAATAGTGTGTTTAGTTATGTTAATATAGTTAACTTGTTGTTAATGGTGTTGTCGAGATTCTATATTACCACTTGTTGTAGTAGTACAGCCAATTCCTTTTTCACTCGATTTTTTCTAGAATTGTTCATCAAAACAAATAAGACGTGTTACTTTGGTCAAATTTTGTCTGCTCGTCAAAATCTTCGAGAATTTTTTTGACTAACTACATAATAATAAGAAGAAGAAGGCTGGAGATTCCGAGCCAATCCCGCACGACCAACAGCAGTATCCCGGTTGCAAAAGATCAAAAGAAGAATAGAAACTGTCGTATTGCTGCTCTAATCACAGTCCTCGGAGCACTCTCTAGAGTAGCTGCGTAGTTCTCGAGCCTTTCCATCTTGTTTGTAGACTCTGTTTATAATGAAACACATTTTTCTAAATTAGCTTGCAGTTCATCTGTTCTCTATTTTGATTACTACTCAACAATATTATTTCTTTGCGAAAAAGTGCAGAAACGACTTGTTTTTCTCTGCACGAGGAGACGGAGGCAGCAAAAGCGAAGCGTCCGTGTCGTTCTCTTCATCAGAGAACTCGGAGAAGCTATTATTGCTGTCATCGGAGCAAGGTTCCACTTCAGGTAAATGCGCGTTTTTGTTCGACAAAGTTGGGGCTTGTGGGTGGATCCAACGCAAGAGGGAAGCCTTATTCTTGCCGTCATCTCCTCCAGACGTACTCCGCCTATTGATCGTTTCGCCTTCCGGGTGAAGCATCAAATGAACCGTTCTATGAAGTCTGTTTGCTAGCCCATTCTCCTCGCTAATCACGATAGATTCGTCATCCCCAGAAGTGTCACCATCTAAAATCTTTCCTTCAACTGACTTGAGCTCCGACAAGTCAAAGTCGCTACAATGAGGCCCCTTTTCGCGCTCCAATGAGCGCTCTTGGTGTTCAACCTTCGCCTCTAACTTTTCGATACGCTTCTGAAGCTTCTGTTTTTCTCTCTCCCACATCTGTTGATCGCCCAAGTGTAGCTCTTCGGCCATTTTGAGAGCTCGCAGAGCAGTTGTGTAGTAATGCTGTCGCTTGCTGGTTGCCACGGTCGTCTCTTCTCGCTCCAGAATCAGTCTGAGATAGTTTTGCGTGTACTCAGAGGCCATGGGATAGTCAACAAGGACACGCTTTCGTTGCCACTTGCGTCGACGGACCATGGTATCGTCCACGGCAGTATTGTGGCTGCGCCAAAGATGGGAGCTGACGTCTAGTTTGGCTAGCTGGTCGGGCACTTGAGAGGGCGAAATGAGACCCGTGCCAGACGCTGCTTCGATGAAATGTCCCGCCTGCTTGGCATACGACCAGCCTCGATAATCCTCGATACAACATGAACTTGTCGTTTTATTGTTGTCTATGGTGCGAGAAGATGTATCCACGTCGACGGACCATCCTCCCACCCATGTCCACGTTGGACCGTGCGAGGTTTTTGGTAGTAGATATCCATCTCGCAGCTCATAACGATGAACCAAATTTTGGTCCGTCCAAACACCTACTTTATCGTTTGTCTTGGGCAGTGACATCACTTTACCTGCTCTGGATGTGTCCTTCTCCCTCCCATTCCAGCTTGGAGAGACAAGAGGCAGAGCTTGGAAAAAGGTTGGAAAGTCTATCAGCTCCGAGCTCCATGCTTTCTTGACAGGATGATATACTTGCCACTCGTACATTTCTTCCGTGACAACAGCAGCTTTCTGTGCCTCTGGGTGCCACGGCATGAGTTCCAAGAATCTCACGATATGAAGAGGTATTGAATTTGGCTGACGTTGAGACAATGCGATCGAGGCTGCCCCCATGGCTGGTTTTCCCAGTGTCATGGCGTCCACAAGCTGACGAAACCCCTCAACCTCTGCTCGCAAAGCCACAACTGAGATGTTGTTGGTTGCCGACTCGTCCTTGTTCTCGTCACGCTGGGACTGCTTCCATTGTTGTTGCTCCTCTTTCAGATTTGCAATCTCCTTTTCTAATTCTTGTCGCTTCGCGTGTTCGCTTTCTAATGCTGCCGTTATTTCCTGGAGCTGGTCCGCCTGTCCCGCCGTGGGAGGGCAAGCCTCTACTGCATTGCTATCTGCATCTTCACTTTGTATTGCTTTCTCGGAGCCATACTCCTGGACAGCTTTCTCCGAGAAGCGGTGACAAAGAGTACTAGCAGTTCCAGGCATTATTGTTCGTAGTTTAAATGGTACTTTTGTCTTCTGTTGTGTGGTGTGATGTGCGCTAGAGGCCAGAGTGTCTACTCGTTTTTTTGTTTTATTAACAATGATTGTTGCTCTGCTGAGTTTGTGTGAATGTGAATGTGTATGTGAGTGTGAGTGTGAATGATCAATCTACCCTGGAAAGAAATTCTATCACCAGGCCTTCCCAAAATTGAAGAAGAGAAAGGCGCCAGCGAGTCCGTAATCACGTACTGTAATCTGTAATATATCTCAACAAACAATATTAGAACAATGATGTATTTTCTTGCCTTCTTAACCGAATTTTCGCTGACGCTCTTTTTCCTTCTTGTTTATCCTATCGTGAAAAGTAGAGGTGATTGAAAGGAAAAACAATGCTGATCACATGTTGTCAAGAGTTGGGTACGTACGACTAATACTACAGTCGTGCTCTACTACGGTTGACCCTACTACTAGCTAGTAGTCTACTACTAGTAGTAGTAGTAGTACTCTACTACTACTAGCTAGAGGGACTAGTAGACTACTAGCTATCTCGTACCTACTAGTACTACCAGGTACATGCTACTCCAGTAATAATAATAAGACGCTTTCACTTTCAATCACACGCAGCAGCAGCATCTCATTTTTCTCTCTGTTAATTCGAATTCTCGAACTGTCAACTCATCTGGCAAATACTGCACTGTAGTGGTAGTAGAGAGTGTAGCTGTTACCAGGTGCCTCTACCAGTACCGTACCAGCTAGAGGACTAGTACTACAGTAGACCCTAGTAGAGGAGTTCAACATAATAGTCGCCAATGACAAGAACAAGATGTGAAAGTTAGTACTGTAGAGAGATCACCCTCGATTAGAATTCAATTCGAAATTCTTGATGTGACGTAATCCTGAAATTCATTCGGAATTCCAAACCCTCCAATCATCATTCACACTAATAAGGCGTGGTGTGCAATAGTAGTAAATACTAGTAACAACAATACTTGGAGTACTCGAGTAGACTCAGCATACAGTATACTAGTAGACTACTAGTACTAGGTAGTCAAATGATACTCCCTGGTAGCATAGTACTCGAGTAGCTCACAGTACTAAATCAGAGAGGTCTAGTGTACTCGTATGTTTCATCGCTGAGTGGAAGCGATTCAGCCATAACAGGATTAACACGAGCCCAGGTACCTACAGCTACTGTAGACCCTTCTAGCTAGAGTACTGGTAGATGATAGGAACCTAGTAGTTTTAGCGGTACAGACGAGCCAAATAATAATGACGGAGACGGACTATGTAGTTATTACATTCGTCTCGATCAAGTTCGCAGACAGCTGTTCAAAATTATATCACAGCCGTGTCAGAGTTTTATTTTGAATAGGTTTCATGACTGTACTGCAATTCTGAATCGCATTAAGAGTTGGTGGTCCCAACTTTGCACTGACGAGAGGCTACGCGTCGCGTCCTGAACTTGCATGTTTGGGTATAAAAATATCGAGTTAGCATGTTCGTAGTTTTCATTGCTTGTAGTACACTGCACGCAAAAGGTTTTGATTATTACCATGTTGAAATTACTACTATCACAACTAAAAAATGTTGTTTTCATTCCAGAGTTTCTACGGCGGCAAGGATATCAGCAAGGTAAGACACTTCCTACACGTGTAAGTTGAGGGTAATTACGGGTGACAGACATGCCAATTATTACATCCTTTCCTATTGACAGCAGCAGGCAACAGGCATCCATGGCCAACAATGGCTCAGGCTTAACCAAAGTTTTATTGCAGGTGAGGCCGCCATTACAGCTCTCTTTGACCCACTCAAAATCAGACTTCGAAAACTTCCATAGCTGATTCATCAAAGCTCACAGCCCTAAGCGTTACCTAACATTACATTTTGTGGCAATCCAAGCACTTTATCGTTTATCGATCGCAGCTGAACCCACCTTGCATAATTTGCTACAAAATCTGCCGAATACGCCGAATAATATTTACTCTACATCATACTACTGCAGAACTGATTTTCCGCCATGATTAGAGATATAGTCGACAAGCAAGTCTTTGAATTGAAGAAATTATGGGCTAACAAGAGACAATTAACCTTTCAGGTTCTGAATCTTGCCATGATTGTTTTTAGTGCTCTCATGATTTGGAAAGGTCTCATGTTCATGACCAAGAGCGAATCACCGGTGGTAGTTGTCCTCAGTGGAAGTATGGAACCCGCCTTTCAGCGAGGAGATATCCTCTTTCTCAACAATGCTAAACACGAAGTCCTTGTGGGAGATGTCGTAGTTTTTAAAATTAAGGATCGCGACATTCCAATTGTGCATCGAATCCTCAAGGTACACAAGGACGCCTTTACGGGAGAAGTGGAACTCCTGACCAAGGGAGATAACAACAGAGTAGATGATCGTGGACTCTATGCACCTGGTCAGCTGTGGCTGAAGCGAGAGGATATTCTGGGAAAGGCGGTTGGTACACTGCGGTATGTAGGCATGGTAACCATTGCCCTGAACGATTATCCTGTTTTGAAGTATGTGTTAGTTGGGATGATGGGGTTGTTTGTCTTGACAAACAAAGAAGGATAACACTTAAACGGGCCATAAACTATGGCTCGTCAATAATAATTACAAAAACAATGGCTCTACACGCAAAGAGTGATTCGATTTTCACATTCATTCCAGTGTAGTCTTTTATTTCTGTTCATATCTACCAATAGCATGGACATAGATTTGTGCATACTACATCTCCGGTGATTGCAAAATCTATAGCACAGCAGCAGTTTTAGCCAAAGGAAGAAGCGCTACTGAAGCCGTTTCAATCGTGAGTTTCGAAATCTTTGAAAATAAGATTGCAAGCATTTTCTTCGGGGTGAAGCTTCTCTTCTTGGTAACACCTGCGAGGAGCCTCCGAATGTGCGCACTTGGACTCCTGGTGCGCGAACATGCTCAGATTTTCATTTCGGTTACTTCTTCCCTACTTATGGTATTGAGGACGGAATGTATGCTCAAGCGATTCATCCACCGTGGAGTACGCCGATCGTCCTCCGTGGTGTTTTCGCTGTGAAATTCACTTTTGACGATATCCAAGCAGTGCCCTCCAACAGCCGAAATGCAATGCGGTCGCAGCTGTGGTAAGCTTGTAAAATCTTGCGGCTTACACCTGATAGCAATGGCATCCGGTATGCGCAGATCATGATCCTCGACACTATGCTGCGATTTTGAGGCTCTCTTCCTTCGATCTGACGGCGGGAAGCTCAAAGAGCTTACCCCAGAGTCTGAACGCAATAGAGTGGGCCTTTTCAAAACGCTGCTCATGCTCTGATTCAAGCGTTGGTCTACAGCTGATTTGTCGCAAGGCCTCAATTCAAGCTCTCCCAAAGAAGCATTCAAGACTGCCCCTAATGCAGCTTCTTGTTTCGCCCTTTTTCGTTCTTCTTTCTTCCGATCGAGCTCCACCGACACACCTTCAATGCTACTGAGACATGCCTCATCAGATGATCCCCCCATTCTTCCTTCGAAACCTTCGCCGACAAAAACATGCTTTGGGACGATGTCAAGCGTTGCTTCCTCCTGTTCAATCACTTGGTTATGCTTCCCTTCACGCAGTTTTCTATTATGTCTACTTCTTGATCTGGTTCGGTCGTTTCCTTCTTCAGCTCGTCGCTTATTGTGTCTACTTCTCGACCTGGCTCGGTCATTTTCTCCTCCCAGTCGTTTTGCGTTGTGTTTACTTCTTGACCTGGCTCGACTCTTTGACTGCGATCGACTGGATTGCGACGGTTCCCTACTGTACGATGATCGTCTACTGTGATGGCTCTTGCTGAGAGAACGAGCTCGTCTACATGAAGTTTCTTTGAATGTTGCTCTGGTCGTAGCTCTTTCATTTCCATTCTGGTCAGCTATATATCCTTGCTCCGTGCTCTTCGTTCTCCGCCCACGGTCACCCTGCTTTGTTGTCTTTGCGGGTGGGACTGGCTCCCCGGCGACATCTCGCAAACTTTTATGCAGCCGCCAGCGCTCACTGCTGGGCAATGTGCCAGAAGCAGCGTCTGCTTTATAGCTCTCTAGGGAGGCCACTGGATCGGTCATGCTTGAATGATTATGTAGCAACTTGCGCCCGTTCAAACCTCTCAGCGCCGTTGTCGAATCGTGTGGATGCTTGTCAAAGGAGGTGTACTTATTAATATTTTGAGGTGACCCCACCAGCCTGCTCTTGCTTCTCTGCTGTTGTAGACTTCGAGACGATCCATCGTTTACCAAATTGCCGCTAGACTCAATAAAGAGTGATTTCGAGTCTTTTCGACTTGGAGGTGAGCTTTCGGAGCTTCTGGTTTGCTGCAGGCTTTGATGGTTCATCATTCGGCTGTGATAGTCCTTTCTATAGCCTAACTCGTCAATATCCGTACCCAGGGTTGTACTACAAGTCTGCTTTTTTTTCAAAGAATCAGGGTAACTCGGATATACTTGTCGAGAAGTGACAAGAGGCAGCGCGCTGTGGGCTTGGCTCGTACATTTTCCATGCTCAGAGCGGCTCACCCTGGTGGTAGCCGCAGATCGCTTGTTGCTCTGTGTACTGCTCCTTGTGTTCTCAGGCAACCCAGCGGGCAACGAAACAATATTTCCCAGAGACTTGTGCATATGCAGTCTATTTCTTGCTTTGCTGTTTCGTCCCCTGCCACCGCCAGACTCTCGAGAAACCTCAGACGCTGCTAGACTGGACTTGGACAGCCCCCTGACCAATGAACTGTCATTGTTTTTCCTCTCGTTCGAGAAGCTGAGAGACAAATCAAACGAGTCGTCCACATGTTGGCTCGAGTCTTGTCGGATATGTCTACTGCTCTCCCGTTTTCTGTCTGCACCTGCTTTTCTCGACTTGCTATCCCAGGTTTTCTGTTCTTCATCATCAAACGATCGTAGACTCTGGTTCATTTGCTTACTACTGTGATAACGATGCTTTCGATCGAATTTATCCTGTCGTCGAGTTTCTCCTCTTTCCTTGTCGACAAGCTCCAAATCCGACAGACTCGAGGTCTTTTTACGCAGCAATTTACGACGATCTCTTCCCAGAAGAATTCCATCCGGAGCTTTCCTTTGGGGTGCGAGAGGACTCTTTCTCGAGGAAACATCGCTTTTGCTTTCAGTCGTCGTACTCAACGTGATTTCAGTAGTAACCGATGAATCTACGGTGGGTTTGCATTTTACGATAACGAATTTTTCGCCTTCTTCTACGTGACGCCGCGGCTTTTTGTCCCCGCAAACAAGCGCCTCGCTTTGATCGAGAGAATGATGGCAATCGTGGCGGACAATTGATTGCATTGTTTTTTCAAGCTGCATATTGCCCGAACCTTGCTCGTGTGGCTTGGATGATGTGTCCATCGAGATGTTTCCCAAACTACGATGCAGTCGATTTTGCTGTTGTTGTTGGTCTCCGTTCTTTTTGGACCGAGTGGCCTTTGGACTTGACTTGCTTTTGTTTTTGGGACTTTGTCGTTCCAATTTTCTTCGTTCTTGTCCGCTATCAGAATCCGTACTATAATCACGCTCCTTTTTGTTGGCGGTTCGGCCTTTGTTCAATTTTATTTTGGTTTTGCCACTTTCATGGCTCATGTTGGTGGATGTTACAGCACCGCTATCACCACTAACTTTTAGGTCCTGGATTTCCGCCACAGAATCATACGTTGAACGATGATCTTTGGCATGTGACGACAACTCTCCTGCCTTGATGATTTGATTGTCGTCAAACTGGAATCGGACAGATTTGTTGTTTACACTACTGCTGAAAATGTCTATCAATTGCTGATGGGGAGACTCTTGTTGACTGGATGTTCTTTTGTTTTGATTTTGGTGGATTGTACGACAGTCATGTCGCTGTTGTTCCTTTCTATATTTCACGTCACTGTGCTGAATGTCATTTGTCTTGGATTTGTGTCGTACAGGAGAGCTCTCGTACCCCAATTTTACTTTCGCAGAGGGCATATCGTCGTCCTCCACTTTCTCATTCAACTGCTGCAAATCCAGGCTTTTCATTGATGTTTCTCGCTCGTCGTCGTCGTCGTCGTCATCATCATCATCAACATGATCTTGATTACTTTCATCTTCTGAAGAAGAAGTACTAGAAGAAGAGCTCCCTTTTGATGACAAGTCCTCCGAGGAAGCACCAGAAATTTGGAACGACGACAGTCCTTCTAGAATCGATCGTCGTTTGACCTTGTCTTGTATGGATTCTCTCCGTCGGCTAGTTGGACTCTTGGCGGTAATGCTGGTGCTGGTGGCGGCGTCTCTAGTAGTTGAACTGTCTGGTATCGGGGTCTGTTCGTTTCCGGGAGAGCCAGCAGAATAAGCTATCGCTTTTTTGTCGGGCGAGAAAGGCGCAGCCGAGAAGGAATTGACTGTGGTCTCGTTGTCGTTGTTGTTGTTCATGTCGGCAGTGCCGAGAACAGACCCGGAAAAGAGAGCCCAGCCTGTTTCCACTTCCATATTATTAGACAAGTTCTGCAATTCCATTGTTTTGAATACGTATTTCTATTATAAATTCCGTCGAGTTGTTTAGCAGATCAATTATTTTTGTGAGTCAAAAGCTGTTGCCATTCCAATTGTGCCATTCTTTAAATTTATTGGACGCTACAAAATTCTCGTTCGCTTTTCACGGGCTTTAGATGGTCGTCTGTTACGTATCCGCTTTGGCTGTACTGTATTATTATTTGTTCAGTTCTAAAACAAATAAAGTGATAGCTTTTTATGGTTTCAGTCGCCTTGGTTGTGTGTTGTGTACAACGCCGCTGCTTGTTGCCAGTAGACCTACTAGTCTAGTACTCGTAGCTAGTAGTAGTGTTGCTTTAGCTACTACCTTAGCTAGTATTAAGTACTCTAGTACAGTACCTCCAGTGGTACAAGTGGCTGGTACGACGACCAGGTAGTAGAGTAGAGTACTGGTAGAGACTAGTACTACTCTACTAGCTACTAGACTACTGTAGCTAGCTAGCAAGTTGAGCACACTCTAGCTAGTAGTAGTAGACTACACGACTTGTATGGTATGATTAGTAGTAGTGGTACTGATCAGGCCTTATTGATTTTAAAAAGTGGATTTATTAAAAGCAGTTCTTCGGCACTCGAACGCGGTCCAAATTTCGGTCATGATCAAACAAGACACACATCTCTCGCACGAATCCAAGAAAATAAGGTTTGCACACTCTTCGTTAGATCAGATGATACTCCCCCCCTCTCTACTCGTACTCTAGTACTCTACACCTCCCATCACTTATCGTATTTTTGATGATATCATCTACTGTACTTTAGTAACACCAGTTAGTCCCTCCGTAGGGAGTACTCAGGAGGAGCATCAAGCCACAATCTGTATTCTAACATCAACTAGAGTCGATGAGGCTTCCCTACTCAATTTTTTTCGCTTTACATGCGCGTTCCAGAAAATAGGACGGCTGGGGCTGAGACTGCTTTCATTGTGGTTTTGGTGGCTGCTCCCGCGTTTGAAGTGGTTCAGCGAAGTCAGCTTTTCTGTCTTGATCTCGGTCAGGTGGTTGCGAAATGAGACGTTATAGTCGAGTGCGTGTCGTGTAGGAGGCAGTGCAGGTATCTCATCATCAGAATCGATTCACGTTCAACAAAGAACTGGAACGAGTGCCTCCCACGCAAGCCACTTCTGCTGACTACTGTGATGGGTTTGCCACTTCACATGGTGTGCAATGCTGACTGCTGACTGCGTTGCTTGCGCATTCTATACTTCACTCTTACCCTATCGCCTGAGCCCATCAGAATCGGACCTATAATCGCTTGCTTCGTCATCATAACAAATAACTAGACTACTACTGTACTCGCTGAGTATGTCTACTCCAACTCAACTGTTTATTGGCTGGTGGTGTGGCACTGCGGGACGTCAGCAGCTTTGCTTACGTCCCAATTTCTGTGCAACATCTGAGTCATGCATGCATTAAAATATGATGACATCACTCAATGTACGCGCTTATTAATAAAAAATAATAACACGGACTCAACAAAATCCGAGCAATCGAATGCTTTCGTTCGTTTGGATCTATCAACACTGTACTATTAATGGATCCCGGTACTGGTACACATCAACAATCCATCATCACCACGTTTGTAATTTACTGAGGTTGGCGGAAGCCAAGGAAAGCAAAGCGAAATACAGTATACTACCTGGTAGTGATAGAAAATACATTTTCACACAAATTATTTTATAATTTAAGTTCGATCGTCTGACGACTGAAATTTTTTCCAAACAAACCAAAAATGAAGACCGCCTTTGCTTTCCTTGCCGCCATGGCTGCCGCCAGCTCTGCCACTGCTTTCACACCCGAGACTATTCCAGGAGCTCTTGCCCCTGTTGGTTTCTTTGATCCCCTTGGTTTTGCTGCCAAGGCCAATGAAGCCACACTCAAGCGTTATCGCGAGGCCGAGCTCACGCACGGCCGTGTTGCTATGCTGGCGGCTGTTGGATTCCTAGTTGGAGAGGCTGTTGAAGGAAAGTCTGTCCTCTGGGATGCTTCCATTACTGGACCTGCCATCAACCACCTACCCCAAGTCCCTCCAATCTTGTGGGTTTTCATTGGTGCTGGTATCGCCAAGGCCGAGTCTATCCGTGCCGAAATTGGATGGGTCGAACCCGAGAACGTTCCCGTCGACAAGCCTGGACAGCTCCGCGAGGAATACATCCCCGGAAACTTGGGATTCGATCCTCTTGGATTGAAGCCCACTGATCCTGTTGAATTTGAGATTATGCAAACCAAGGAGCTTCAGAACGGCCGTTTGGCTATGCTCGCCGCTGCCGGATTCATGGCCCAAGAGCTCGTCAATGGAAAGGGAATCTTTGAGAACCTTCAGGGTTAAGCTCCTCTCGTGAACTTATTTTTGTTTAGTTTATTTCCTAAAAGTTACTCAAGATAACAATTAAGATAATTCCGTTAAAAACCCTTCCAACAGATCACTCATAATTTTCCTTAGAATGTATTTCGTTTCTTATGCAGACGTGAACTCTAAACAAAACCGATCCCAGCCACCAGGTGACTGCAAGCTACATGTTGTCAGTTCAAATGATTCTCATTGCCTTTAGCATTTATTGCAGTTGCAAAATATGAAAATGCATCATATTTCTCAGGAAGATAGGTTTGGGTGTAGTACGGAATTACATGTATCCCTTTCCGTTTTTGCACCACTTTTCGAATCAGCTACTAGTTCTGCGACAACGCGGCATCGTTCGAACCCAAGATAGTAAAACATTGAATTGGAACGGCGCTTTCGTAATTCCTGCTTTTTCAAATGGAAAACACTCCTTTGCGCTTTGTCTGCCGCAGAAATGACCTGTCTCAAATGGATTGTCTTCCTAGAAATGCATCGACAGTTGTTAAAGATGCCATTCCTGCGTCTCTGAACCTTCCAAATTGGCATTTTAATCAACACTACAGAGCTGTTTGCCCATAATATTTGCCGTTCAAAGCAGAAATACTCGTTGCGGTGACATTCCGGCCTCAATGACAGACGTTTGTATGTGCTCTTTTCGGTAGCCTTACAAACAGCTCCAAGCAGTGTTCTGTTTAGGGTTGAAAGATGAGTATGATAAAATAAGCGAGCCAATGGTTCAACATCGATGTAAGTTATTCTTCTACGAGGCGCTCAATACCCTTGTTTCAGTCTGAGCATGTTGGGGACTGCCGGCAAAGAGGACGACAACCGATTCTAGCTTCGTGTCTTTGGTTTATTTTCAAAATCACTGACGGATTCTTTCTTGAAAATATTTGATCGCTATGTGGCACATCTCGACTTTCGAAACCATCACGATTCTTCATTATTCACGCACGCTGTTGTCTGCAACAGAACTTCTCTCCAGCAGGTGCTGTCTAACTGCAAAGTTGTATTCTGTTTCAGACTCCAAGAATTGGCGAACTGCTCGACGCAACCATGGGTCAGCAAAGAAATGGACCGAGTGCACAAAGTGGGGATCAAACCCTCTAGCCCATTTATAATCTGTCGAAAAAGGTATTAAATACTGAGCACCAGACAAGATATTGTAAAATGATAAAAACTCGTGTTGGAAAAGTAATAAGCGGTACGTACCACCTCCACCAGCTCCAGGTTCCATTCGACGAAGACCATTTTGAATGCAGTACTCGATTGCAGACCAGTAGCATACCTCAAAATGAAGGTTCTTGACATTGTATTCCGGCAAACAACCCCAATAACGACCAAAAAAGACTCCGTTCTTGACGACGTTGAAGGTTCCAGCAAACACATCCTTTGCTCGAAAGCTTAGTAAGCCAGTTAATTTCTTGCTATCCTTCTCGGAGACTCGTCGAGCACACATGAAACAGAGATTGTTGATAAAAGAGGTCTGACACAAGCGCTGGAAAAATTCAAGAGTCAAATATTGTCGTCCCCAGAACATTTTGTCCACAGTCGAAACATAAATCTCGAACATTCGCTCGACGAGTCCTTCGATTTTCAAAATGTCTGCACCCGAGATTGCCTCAATCCGAATGTTGTCGATCTCTCGGACCTTGGTTCTTTCTCGCTTGATAGCTATCCGTCTCTTACTACGGAAACATTTCAAGTATTCAGCAAAATCATCGAAAGGTTGCCCTTTTCGGAGGGGATTACGATTGTTCCATTGATACTGGATGGACACTCTCCGAGAGAAATCATCTCTGTTGTTTCTCTCTAACTGCTGGAGCATTGCTTCAAAGCTGTCTTGTTGCTTGTCGGCCTCCACTTTCATCTCCTCGTCCACTACTGAAATGCTGCCACCTTTCTTTTTTATTTCATCAAAGCTGATGGGAGCAGTGTTCAAAGGCCCTGCAATGGCCGTCGCCTCTGTGTCGGTACAAAAGTTGATGTGTACACCCGAACAGATGCCTTTGCCTTCCAGCGCTATACCATCTTTGATATTTTGTTTCAAAAACTCACCCACAACTTTGGTCAACTCGCCCATTTCTTCTTGCGAGAAGGTATCCCATATGCGCGAATGCCAAAGGATCCGACTTCCTGTTACAGGAGTAAATGGTACACCTAACAAAAGCTTTGGATAATAGTCTAATCCGTTCCGAAAGGCAGCATCCGCCCAGGCTTTGTCAAATATAAACTCTCCTCTGGAATGGGTTTTGATGTACGCAGGAATACAGCCGTCCACGAATTGGGGTTCGTTCGAGATATCTTCAGAGACCCTTTCATCACGGGGCAGAGGTACACGTTCACAATGAACTTGCATGGTCAGGTGTCGAGGATTCCAGCCAGTATCTGATGATACACAACCAGACTCTTCCAAAGTGTGCAGCCAAGAGTGTTCCAGAAAAGGGCTACGCCAAGGTTCTTCTTGGACATCTGTTGTAAAATTGCAGTCGGATTTTGTCTCAGTAGCGCTGCCGGTTCCAAGGCAATTATCCCAATTTTCTGCCGAGATTTCGCTGATGGAAGTATGCCAGGTAAATTCAATAGAACCACCAGAAAAATTTACTCTGGTGAGCTTTGATGCTTCAGCTTCTTCTCGGGGTACTTCTGGTAGGTTGTCACCGTTGGTACTTTGATATGGAGGGCAGAGAGGGGGTGCAGGTCGGAAAGGATGGAGCGTCGGTCGAGATAGCAAGTGAACTTTCCTAGAAGAAAAAGCATGGACAGCAGGTGCATAATCACACCATTGTAGCACAGACATGAACACAAAGCAGTAAGCCAAAAGACGAATCTTTCTTGGGAAATCCTTTGCGAAAGGAGTCTCTTTCATTTTTCCGAGATAAGATGGGATGGGAGCTAAATGCCGTCTAGAAGCGCGAATGAATCGCTCTTCTAATAAGAAGTTTCCAAGAGCATCGTCAAAAAGCAGGATGGGTCTATGCTAAAAATTAGATACAACGAGTGAGCAATTCTAGCGTAGAGTCCAGAGTCCAGATCTTTGTCGTCATGGTTGCTTCCTTCTTCAATAAAAGAAATCTGGTATTTTAACCTTAAAACACAACATCTGTACGCACACACGAACTGAACGATAGTGAAGAAGAAGAAAAAAGAAATACTCGTAATTATACTCAGTAATAGCTAACGATGCAAAAGCAGGAAGTCTACTAGACTAGTAGGAATAATAGGGTGTAGTAGAGCTGAGCATTGAGGTCGACTAGACAGCTTTGATACTGGCCGCAGGAGCAGCAGGTTTATCATCTCCTTCGCCTTCCTTTTCGGTGTCGTTGCTGCTGGTTGTTTTTGGCGGTGGAAGATCCACGATGGTGGGAGTGGGAGCGCCATCTACAGATGTGGAACGTGCCATAGACGTTGGCATATTATTCTTAGGAATGCCAGAAGAATCCGTCGATGTGGTACGCGCTATTTTCATCAAGCCTCCAAGTCCAGAGGATGCCTTTGTGCCGTTCGTCGAAGCTGGATCTGCTTTCGTTGGACCTCCGCTACCAAAACGAGCGAATGGATTGCGCCGCATCATCGGCTGCGCTTTAGCAGCGGCACTTCCGAAACCAAAACCGCCAAAGCGATTCGTCGCCGGCACCGCGGCTGGCGCCTTTGCTTGTGAGGTATCAACAGACTGTGAAACCTCATCCTTAGCATTAATAGCCGACGTAGCAACTTGTTTCCAACGAGAGAACCGGTTTTGGTTCTCATCTGCCGCGGCGGCTGCAGCCGGAGCTTCAGCATTATCTGTACTGCCAGCTGGTGCCACTGCGCGACCAAAAAAGGAGGAGATACCAGCCGCAGCCTTGGACTCTTCGCTGCTTTTCGCTGGGTTGGTCGAATTTTTCGTCGAAGTCTTGTCGGCTGCTGGGGCTGTACCGTCGATAGAAGCAGCCGCTCCCACTTCGGCGGCCAGTGTTCCATCTAACTGCATTTTTCCGCGTACAAAGGCCGCTAGCGATTGATCCAAGACAGATTGCAAAGCTCGCTGAGTCTTGTAGGCAGCTGCAGACTTTTGTCCCATACGAATCTTTTCCATTTGACCGAAAACAGACACATCTGGATCGTAGTCAACAAGAAGAGCATTTGTGTCGAAGCCCTTCTTTCCTCCTTCTCGTACCAACCATGCATGTGCCGCAGCAAATCCGCCTTCCAACACAGAAACAAAAGGAAACCCTCGCTTAACAAAGAAGAGGGCACAATTAGTGGTTTTTGATTCGTCCTCTCGCATATATTCTTCTAGTTGCGGTGTAACATGTTGATTGTACAGAGCTGGAATGGCAGAGTGGCCTTCGCCCATGACACAAATATGAAATGTTCCACGGACAGTCTCAAACGATTCTTCGTACTGCTGTAGCTGCTCTGGGTCCATCAATGTGTCAGGACTCAGTCGAGCTGCAGTAGGGAAACGTCCCTGCTGAGAAGCTGCTTCTTCCGATCGAGCATCCACCAGATAAAATCGAAGGGGCATGGGCAAGTCCTTTTGCAAGCAGGTCCTTCGAATATCATTGGCTTGTTCGCGACTCATGCAAATAAAGGGTAGTATTTCTCCCACTTTGACGCTGACAGAAACACGGTTGTCTTGCTTCCGCTGGTCGTCCGTTTCTTCGTCGTCGTCCAGAGGATTGTCTTTGCGCTCGATTTTATTAGAACCTATCGAAATTTTCTTCATTCCCTCGTTCATGGTCTGCATGGTTTTGAGCACGGATTCGTTAGCTACCTCTGTCATGGTTTTCTTCTTCTTGTTGGGGTTGACGGCAGGGTTGAAACCGGTTCCGTATTTTTTCCTCAACTTCGCATCGAGCTCTTCAAGGTTATCCTTGTATGTTTCTAAAATTTTATCCACATTGCTTTCTTTGGTAGGGTTGTAACGACGATAATAGGCAACCAACCTTGCTCTGGTGAGTCGCATACGCGCCTCCTCCGCCTTTCGTTCTTGGGCTTCCCGATGAGCGGCTGCTTCTGCTTCCAATCGCGCCTTCAAAGCTGCTTCAGCCATTTTCTGTCTCTCCTTCAACGCCTGTTTCACGGCTTCATCTTCGGCGGTGCGTAAGCGATCGACTACCGAATCTGGAGTCGCTTGTTTCATGGCTCTGGCGCGAGCAGCCCATTCTTCCATGGTCATGGCACTGGAATCTTGCATGTTCTCCAACAAAGATTCCATCAGTTCTGGTCCTGTCAATTCGAGCCAAGTGTCCGAATGTTGTTCCAAGACTACCAAAACGAGAAAGAATCGCAATGAATTGTTCTCATTGGTAAAAACAAGATCGAGCAATTGCAAGAGTCGATTAGGATCTAAAAATGTCCCACCGCATTCTCCCACCAAGTGAGTCATTAACCAGGATGGTGGGATCACTCCTTGCTCTTTTAAATGCCGTCCCTTGTAGGTTGGATGGTTTGTATCCTTTTTTCCATTATCGTTGTTGCTACTGGAATCGTTTGCATTTGTATTTGCGCTTGAATTTGTATTTGCTTTTTCGCTTTGCTTTTGTTGCAGTGGTGCTGGTCGTTGCGGCCAGTACCATCCAGGCACGTACCGATCCAAATGGTAGACCAGCATGGGTAGATGGTAACAGGCCAATAAATAAAATTGAGAATGCAGTAATTTCGATGCCTCCCACCGTTCTTCGGGAGTTAAAGCCACAAAAGGCATAAAGGATGGAATGATGTGGGACAACAACACAGGTGCTGCCAATTTTGGAACACCCGCACTCAAAATGGCACACACAACAGGTGGTAACAAGGGATCATAATATTGTGTTGTTGTTGTTGTTGTTGCTGCTGCTGTTGTTGTCGTAACGCCAGTGTCCGACTCTGCAGAAGCGTTCTCATTAGTGCTATTGTTGTGGTTGTTATTGCTGTGATAGTGGTACATCATAATGGATTGCAGTGCCTCTTCGGCTTCGGCTAACTCTACCACCGTTGGACTAGTTCTAACAACTCTGGGTGCCAATTTGGCTGCTTCGGTTCGAATCCATTGTTGCAATTCTTCGTGTTGTTGTTGCTGCTGCGAATGTGTGTGGCTCTCGTTGGTGGTGTCAAACGTCTGAAACGAATCGGCCAAACTTGATAACGTCAATTCGTCTACAGTCTTGGAACAAATAAGACGAGACCACAAGAGCGGTCGCAACGAAGCATCCTTGAGGGTGGAATGTTCCTGTTGTTCCCACTGTTCCAAGATTTGTAATTTTGTAGCTTCCGGTGATTCTAATGCTTCTTTTAGGGATGAAAAAATAGGATGTGGAGGAGGTATGGGGACCACGGTAGCAGCAGAAGCAACAACTTGTTCTTCTTTCTTTTCGTTTTTTTCTTGCTGTTGTTCTTCGTCTTGCTGCTGCTGCTGCTGCTGCTGCTGCTGTTTTTCTTGTGATTTTTGCCGATTC
>Ga0210036_1002627_pt1 | contig 18789 bp, 34 predicted proteins | sample CryGeymeta201515_FD_185469 | JGI IMG/M metagenome (GOLD analysis project Ga0210036, IMG submission 185469) | Groundwater microbial communities from Crystal Geyser aquifers in Utah, USA - Crystal Geyser metaG 2015-15 (SPAdes) (version 2) | ecosystem: Environmental > Aquatic > Deep subsurface >...
CACAGAAATGAAATGTATAAAGTACTTTTGGACAACTTAAAATCTGACCCGTTGTCGCTCTAAAGGTTACAAGACCCCAAATAAATCCGAGATCAGGAAAACAATCCTGATATTATCAGCAATCCAAATCGAGTATTCATTGACTCTTTTTCCTGAAAGCTTGTGGGTTTTTAATGATGGGTAACGAGCATCCTGACTAAGTAACTTTAGCTGCTTGCTGACTCTTTTTTTAAGCTGGGGATGTTTTATTAGTCGCTTGCTAAGATTCCTTTTGAAGTGGTCTGAGTAAACCAACTTCATAGAGAATCAAGAAATTCATCGATATCGCCTATCTGCTTAGTCTTCCCCTGCTTGTGATCTTCCAAAGCCTGGAGGGCAACCCTCTCGGTTTCTTCACTCATAGGAAATGTTGGAATTGCCATATCTCTGATATCATCCAAAACTAAATGTTTTATATAACTTGATACTGTCATACCAAACATATCAGCCTTACCTTGCACGAACCGTTGCATTTGGGCTGGCAAAGTTACTTTTACTTGTACTGAGGAGGCTGCTGTATTCATGGGACTATATTAGTCCATTATTGGTGAATTATCAAGGACTTATTGCTTAACTGTTGTTGCGCTCAATTTGATTAAGCTTCCTCCCCACCAACGCCAGCCAAACTAAAACATTGGCAGCCAAAACTTTTTGAATCAAACCTTTTGTGTTGGTAATATGCTCAAAATTTACAAGCACATACCAAGATAAACCAATAACAAAATTAAAAATGAGAACATAATATGTGAAAGCAATTATTGAAAGCCACTCCTTATTTTTGCGAATTTTTCTTAAAACATCTAGCAACATAAATGGCGTGACTAGAATCATTCCAAGGACAAAAAAATGGTGAATTCGTGCTGTCGCACTCAGTTTGGCAAAAGCAATAATTTCCCTTGGATCAGTCTTGTCAGTTGGAACCAAAGCAATGAAAATGACGCAGGCGGAGAAAAATAGCGAGGCAAGAAACGTGGAATTATATTTTTTACCACTGATTTTCTTCCCAAGCCCAAAACCGATAAATACCACCGAGGCCGAGAGCACGATGAAGTTCAATATCTGAATCCAGCCATACTCTCCAAGAACTAGAGAGCTAATCGTGTTGCGCATGTGGCTATATTCTGGCTGTACAAACCCGAGCGTCATAAAAACAACAAAAAACACAACGGAGAGAAGCGCCCCGATGGCGCCGGCTTTGCCAGATGAAGGAAGAATAGACACAGGAGGTAATTGTAAATGAAAAATAAGCTTTATACTACTCATATGAGCATAACCACCGAGCGTTTAAAACTGGTTCCTCTTTCTCTCAAATATGCTCAAGTGATGTTTAATGAGTTCACCGACGAGATCACTATTTTCATGTATCCCAAGGCCCCGAAAACGATTGATGACACGATTGTGCAAATAAATTCCCGGATAGAAAAAGCAAAATCGAGAAAAGGCTTGACGATGGTTATTTTACGAAAAGGTAGTGATGAATTTCTTGGCCGGGCAGCAATCCACCAGATGGATACTGATACTCCCGCCATCGGGATCTGGATAAAGAAGTCAGCCCATGGCAATAAATATGGCCGCGAAGCTGTCACTGCTCTCCGCGACTGGGCGGAAGCAAATCTAGAGTACAGATATTTGAGATATCCAGTTGATAAAAGAAACATTCCCAGTAGAAAGATAGCTGAGTCACTTGATGGAGTTATCGGCAAGGAATTCACAAAAAAGAACTTGGCAGGCAAAATTCTTGATGAAGTTGAGTACTGGATTTATAAAAAAAATTAGTCCAATTGTTTCAAAAGATTAGCCTTTAAGTCGCCAAGCTCTTCCGCTGAGAGCACTTTTGATCTTCTAGATTTTTCTACCTCCCAGACCGCTTTATCCGCCTTTTCATCCGTACTTCTTCGCGGAAAAATATGCCAATGTAAGTGAATATCTGTATTTCCCAACAGTTCATAATTAAGCTTTTCCGGAGAAAATGCTGCGAACACCGCCTCCCCAACTTTCGAGATCTCTTGTAAGAACTTTTCCCTAAATCTCTCTGGCAAATCATGTAAGTGCTCCACATGCTCTTTGCACAAAAATAACGTGTACCCTTCGTATGTTTGGTAATCTCCAAGGACAACGTAGCCTGTTTCTAGTTCTTTGACAAAATAAGGATTTCTACCTTCTTTGATGAGCTTAATTCTCTGGCAAATGAGGCAGGATTTATCATTCATATTCTTGTTACTGTATATATACTATGACTCAATGTCAAAAAAACTAAATCTTCTAGCTGTCTGCTCTAAAAACAAAATCAGAAGTCTCACTCTTGAGAAGATTTATGCCAACGATCAGCGTATCGATGTAAGATCAGTCGGCACCAGTCCCAAGGCACGCAGAAAAATATCCAGCAGCGACATTGCGTGGGCCGATTTGATTCTTTGTATGGAGGATAAACACAAAGAAATTATTGCAAAACAGTTTGGTAGAAATGATTTACCAGAGATTCAGGTGCTAGATATTCCCGATAGATTTGTTTTTATGGAGCCGGAGCTCATCACTCTGATTGAGGATGGAGTTGAGGAAGTCATCAAAAACTCTACAATAGGAATTAATGAAAAAACTTGAACCCGGCACCTACCAACACTACAAAGGCCATAAGTATCTGGTCATCGGCACTGCCACACACAGCGAGACTCTTGAGAAAATGGTTGTCTACAAAACGCTCCCTGATAACGACCAGTCAGCCATTTGGGTAAGACCACTCAAAATGTTTTTAGAAAAAGTATTTGTTGATGGGAAAATGGTGCCGAGGTTTAGAAAGATTTCTACTCCTTCCCAAACAACACCTTAGCAGCCTCATACTGCGGAGCGACAATTTTCTTCGCTTCTGGTAAAAGCTTTTTCCAACTTCTATCTAGTTTTTTCATCACAAACTCTCTGCCCTCACCAACTTCAAGTTTCTTTACCTTGAAAGCCAAAGAAAAAAGCGTATCTAAATTAGCAAAATGAGCCATAGCATCAGCACTCGCTAATATCTCTGCTTCAAGAGTTTCCCTGAGTATCTCTTTACTCGCCCTGTGAGAAAGAATGCAGTGCTCGACTTGTAGTATTTTTTCTTCTGGATAGTTAAATTTTTCTAAAAGTTCGCGAGCTAATCTTGCCCCGTGAATGTGATGATTTGATGAAAATTTATGATCAACGATTGATGCGTAATCATGTAGAAGTGCTGAGAGTTCCACAATTTCAATATCTGCGCCAAGCTCCTTGGCCAATTCTCTAGAGAACTTAGCCACCGTCTTTATGTGATGCGTCCAAGCGCTGTAGCCGTAAATGTTTGTATCTGCTTTGCAGGCTTTTTTAACTATCTTCGCTATTTTTGTCGATATTTGACTCATAATTCCTACCCAAACATCAGCCACTCTGGCTTAATCAGCAACAGCAAGCCAATGATGAACATTAAAACGCCTCCGATCAAGTGAGAAAACCGAGAGTACTTACTCTGGATTCCCATCGCTTGTAGAGTAATCATGGCCGTGAAGAAAATAAATAAGTCATCAAGCATGAAGATAAATACATAAAATAAAAGATAGAGATAGTACTGCCAAGTTGGCAAACTTGACAGACTGAGCACTTTTGTATAAATAGCCGGTAACCCAGCTGAGCAGATAAGCTCAACCATATTTACTGCCACTGCTAAAAGAATTATCCCTCCCAAAGCTAACCAAAACTGACTTTTCTGGGTAATTGCTTTTATTTTCTCAAATACTTTTTGACGCTTCTCGTCCCCCATCACACTGCAGCCACCACCTCTGTTAACAAAGTAGTCTCTCAAGTTATATACACCAGCGCCCAAGGCCACTAAGCCAATAAGAACTCTTATCCAGACCACCATTCCTAGAAAAAGAAAGAGGTTTAGCCACGCAGAAAGAAAGAGAAAATATACAAGCGCTGAAGAAACAATAAAGGTCGAGCCCAAGATCCACATACGCTTTCTGTCCTTCATGCCCAAAAGCAGACTGATGAGGAATAACAGCGTCCACATGGCACAAGGATTAAAACCATCTAGAAGAGCTACTACGAGAGTCAGCAAAGGCAAAGATAAGTTTTTCACTTGTACTTCTCCAAAGAAAGGCAGGCTCAGTGCCTCTGGCGCACTCTCAGCTGTCTCCTCAGGAATCTCGCCTGCAGTATCTACATTGCTTGCTTCAATAATGCTCAAAACAGCTGCCTCTATTTCTTTTCCTGTCGTCGCCTCATTTCTATAACCTGTAAAATGCGAGTCCCCAACAACTGTGAACGGCACTCCAGAGACATCAGCCTTCAGATCGCTCCCAATTTTCTCGAGAAGTGCTGAGTTTTCCGCGTCATGAGTTATTTCATAATCTTCGATTATTAATTCGGGATATTTATTTTGAAGTTTTTTTAGAAACACTCCTTCTTTAGCGCAGTGTGGGCAGCCATCTGCCCAGAAAAACTTGATTGTTGGAGCTTCTACTGCTCCAACAGTTTTAACTGCCAAAATTAAAAACAGACATCCAAAGAAAAGTGATCTTAAGATCTTCTCTAACATAATTTACTTATCTTTATTTTCAGCTATTTTCTCAAGAAACAAATCTTTTTCTACCTCGCCACTTAAACGCAGAATTTCTTTTGAGTTTTTATCAAGGAAAATAAATACGGGCAAGACACCGCTAGAAATATTAAATTTTTTAACCATTTCTTTGTCTTGATCAAAATCAAAATAATTTGTTTTAAGCCAGGGATTCTCTTTTTCAATTTCTTCCAAGCGTGGTCTCATAACTAAACAACCATTGCACCAAACCGCTCCAAATTTAAGTATTTTCATTGATCTTATTTATACCTTTCTTTGAAATATTAATGAAATCATAAAAATAAACGCTCCAGATACAATTACCATTGGGCCAGCTGGTAGACTAAAAATTAAAGAGAGGAAGATGCCTGAGATAGTGCCAATAACTCCAAAAGCTACGGCCCAAAGCTTATACTCTTTCAGATTCTTACTTACATTTTTTGCTGCCCCAGCGGGTATAGCGATGAGAGCAGCAGTTATTAGCCCCCCAACCAAGTAAACTCCTAGCGAGACAACTACTGCAATAGCAACTAAATAACCCAGGTTGTACGCATCTATGCTTTTCCTCTCTACTCTCATTAAGTTCTCATTAATATTTATAAGCATCAATCCGCTATAAAGTTTCTGAACTACAAAAAATGTAACTGCACTCAAAACCATAATAAATAAAGTTTCAATTAATGAGATTTGCATAATATTTCCCACTAAAGCCTCTTCTGCCTCACCAATTGGCAAAAATATTAGCGATGTCCCAACTCCGACCGCAAACACGAGAGCTGTTAAGTTTTCCATCGGTAGCTTTGTTTTTTTCTCTAGAAGCCAAATCATAACCGCGCCAAATAAAACAAATGGGAAGACTCCTAAAGCTAAATCAAAGCCGAACAAAATAGCAATCGCTACACCGGGAAAAGCCAAGTGAGCCAACGGCCCAGCGACCACCGACATCTTTTTTGACAACATCAGGGTACCCAAGTATGCAGCTATGCCGCCAATCATGATTCCGCTTAAAAGACTTAATAAAATTTGTGTATTCATAAAAATTTCTTCAATCATGCTTATAAAATTTCACTTCCATACCGAAAATATCCTGAAGCATCTCTGGAGTTAAGATTGCTTTTGGCTTTCCTATACAGGTGTGGTTTTTTCTTTGTAGACATAAAACCGTATCTGAGTGCGCATAAACAATGTGAATATGATGAGTTACTAAAACAACCGTGAGCGGATTATCTTTTCGAAGACTCTCAATTAATGAGTAAATATTCTCACCACCCCCAACGTCGATTCCCGTAGTGGGCTCGTCTAGAAATAAGACATCCGGCTTTGAAATCAGCACCCAAGCCACCAAAACTCTCTGGAACTGCCCTCCGGAAAGAGTTCCTAGCGACTTCTCTAGAAAACTTCCCTGCAAACCCACAGATTCCAAACAATCAACCATCTTTTTTTGAGAAAACTTCTCTTTTTTTAGCTCAAAAAAATCTTTTATGGACAGAGGCATGTCCTTAATAGCCTGATGATTCAAGCTCTGGGGCAAGTATCCGATCCGAGAATTTTTATGCCAAATCACCTCTCCAGTGTGTGGAAGCAATCCCAAAAGTACTTTTAATAAGACACTTTTTCCAGATCCATTGGGACCAAGAAGAGTGATCGTCTCGCCCTCCTTAATATCAAAAGACAAATCCTTGTGAATAATATTTTTGTCAAATTTGACACCCAAATGTTTAACTTCTAACAAAGTACTCATGCTAATTTTTCCTCTCACAACTAGAGCAAGTTCCGTACAACTCAAAGGTATGACGCTTAATTTTAAATCCTTTTTTCTTATAGATATCTTCTTCTAATTCGTCTGCAATACAGTTGGCAAAACTGTCAACACTGCCGCAAGAATCACACACAAGGTGATGATGGTGCTTCAACTCGGCGGATTCATAAGAAATTTCATTTGGGTGGATACGAGCTTCTACAATGTAACCGTTATTAAGTAAAAATTTTATTTCTCTATAAACTGTTGTCTTGTTAGCCGAAGACTTGGAAGATATTAACTTTTTTTCTATCTCGTTGGCAGAAATTGGACAAGAATTCTCTGAAAAAATTCTCACCATTTCCTTCCTCACCTTTGTTAATCGGAAGCCTTTCGCTCGTAAATCAGAAAGAGCTGAGTCTTTGTTCATAAATATGTCTTAATGCAAGTCGTTTGCATGTAGATCATAATTCAGATATAAAGTAAGTCAACAGTTAGATATAAATTTACTTTGGTTTAGGAAAAATTAGAGTATATGCTCAATCTTGTCACTCACTCCACTCAGCGCCACTTTGCGATTCGTTTGATTCTCAATAAAAAATCTCACATCTTCTCTAATTCCAGCAACGGTAACTAGATCAAGTGCTTCTTCTGGCGATACCCAACGATACTCTGAGTGTTCACTACTGAGAACGATATTCTGAGTTTCTGTGGTGCAGTGAAATGTGAAGCCATGGATTTCTGTTTCAGCCTTCTTTTCTCCTCGATAAAAATGCCAAATTCTAAGCAGTCGTTTAATTTGGAAACCTTCAATTCCCGTTTCTTCCATCACTTCTCTTCTAAGTGCCTCAAGAAGCTCTTCATGCTGATCAATGCGACCATACATGAGCTCCCAGTCACCTTTCTGGTAGCTTGCTCTGTCTCTATGTAAACACAAAATTTTCCCAGTAGCGGCGTGCTCCATCACGCAGCCAACCCCGATCATGAATTTGCCAATTTTTTGTTCAATCATTTGGTCATCTTTCATAAGTTAATGATATCATCTCCACATGAGCAAACTCCTTTCACTAAACCTAGGCTGCGGCAAGGACAAGCGCGCGGGTTTCATTAATGTCGATATAAATAGTAGTTGTAAGCCCGATGTTATTCATGACCTCGCAAAACCGCTGCCGTTCCCCTCAAAGTCAGCGACAAAAATACTTCTTCAGGATGTTTTGGAACACTTTACTCTAAAAAATGCCTTGAAATTGCTTAGAGAATGTCGTCGGATTCTTGCTGCCGAAGGCGAGCTCATGATCAGGGTTCCAAATGTGAATCAAATACTCAAAAAATACAAAAACCAACCAGATTTAGCCATGCTATTTCTGTATGGCGACACTTCCGATTCCGAGGTTTGGGGCACGCACAAATATGGTTACACTCCAAAACTGATGCGGGAAATCTCGGAAAAAGTCGGTTTTATGTTGGTAAGTACAAAGAAAGAAGATACAAATTTTATTTTCAAATTAGTAAAAGCCGACGTCTCCAAACCCGCTATTAGATTTCTTGGCTCAGGATGGAAACCAAGCCAGAAAGACTTGAAAGCGCTACTAGGAAATGGCTATCGAAATGTATTTGTGGCTGCAGATTTATTCAGTTACTTTTCTAGTATTTTTTATCAGGGAAAAAGAATCTGGTGCCTATCTTCTCCCCCCTCTGACCTAATTGGCAAAGTTCTTCTCAGACCACTAAGTAGACGCGTGATTTTAATTATTGTCAAAAATAAAAAATCCCAAATATATGTCAGAGATGTTTTAAAGTATTCACACCTAAGGTGTTCCTACAAACAATAAAAAGTCTTTCTATAAAATTGTTGTACAATCAATGTATGCAAAAACTGAAAATATTTTCTCGCAGCTTTATAAGATCTATCAGCGACCCCGCCTACTACAATGATATTTTAAAATCAAACTTATCCTTTTCTCTAAAGTACTTTGCCTTTTTAAACTTACTCTTCACTCTGATAATCAGTATCGGAATTGCTATTCCTCTTTTTAAATTTGATCCGACGAATTTCGCCGAAGAAGTTGCCAATATATATCCAGAAGAATTAGTGGTGGAGATGGAAAATGGTCAAGTTAATATAAATCAAGATTTGCCGTACACGATCCCGTTCCCAGAACATCTGTTTGAATCAGAAGATGAATCAGACTTTGACTTCGACTTAGTCAGATTCGATGATGATAAAAACATCGGAAACATTCGAGACTTTCTAGACACAAAATCAATTGTCACTGTTACCCAATCCACCATATACACGATGAACAGTGATGATGGTGGCGAGGTAAGAGTTTACCCAGTGCCAGAGGGGGAAGGAATGATTATCGACCGCGACTCGGTTAACTATGTGAAAGATAGGATCATGGAGAATTCTCTGGTGAAATATAGACTGTATGCGCCAATCTTGAGCCTGTTTATGATGACCTTGATCTTTGCTGGCTTATATATTTCCAGACTGATTGTGGTAGCAATTTATACCGTATTTGTCGATATTTCACGCAGAATATTTATGAAAGACAAACAGCTCAGCTACTCTCAGGAGTTCCAAATCGGTCTACATGCGCTTACCCCGATCCTTGTTGTTGAAACAATAACTAACTTACTGGGAGTTACCCTCCTAGGCGGTTGGATAAGCTTTTTACTCTATATAATCTGGGTCTTGTTCATAATAAATAAACTCAAGACAAAGTCAGTAGCGTAAGTTCTCGCAGGCTATTTTAGTCATCAAATAGACAGCTTCTTCCCTACTTATTATGCAGCTCATAGTTCTGCAAATCTCTTGACCATTTCTGGGCTTCAGCCAAAAACCTGCTAGCTGCTTTATAAGAACCCCGCTAAACTAAGCTTGCTACCCTGAACATATCGTTCGATAAAGACTCAACCAGCATTTGTGTTTCAGCCATACCTAATAATACCAAACTTATTCCGGAAATTTTTTATGTTGACATTACATACCTAATGTCATAAAATATTCACAAATGAAAAAGTTTGCAGATTGGAATGAAGAGAAAAATCAATGGCTCAAACAAAACAGAGGAATATCATACGAAGAAGTTTTAATAGCAATGGATGATAACCAGGTTTTAGATGTAGTGGATAATGAATCTCACCCCGGCCAGAAGATAATGGTCATTAATTTTAACAACTATGCATATGCCATTCCGTATGTAGAAAATGAATCAAAAATATTTTTTAAAACAATATACCCAAGTAGAAAATATACAAAGGTCTACCTTGAGGGAAAGGACAACGATGAATAAAAACAATCCATTTTATAATTTAAAACTAGATCCAGAGGAAAAAGCTATAGAGGCAGCTATCGAGAGAGGTGAATATAAATCTTTGAAAGATCTTGAAAAAGAAAAGAAAAAGCTGGCTCTAATTGCGAGGAATACACTTGGAAAAGCCAAGAACATAAACATTCGTGTTTCAGAAAAGACCATATTAAAGCTGAAAACTATTGCCGCACATGAAGGGCTGCCTTATCAAACCTTGGCGTCTTCTGTTCTTCACAAATTTGTGAATAGTTAAGAAGCTCAGCAAATTTCATCTTCTTTCTCATCAAGCAAAAGTCTCAAGCACGCGATGTCGAGCCTATGTATTATGCAGCGCATAATTTTGTAACAGCACGCCATACATTAAATAACGCTCCGCAGAAGCTAAAGAAATATCGGTTACTTCTCGTTTTGAAATATCTGCAGCCAATCGAGCGATGTAATCAGCAACTTCATCGCCCTGCAAATCTTTTGACCATCTCTGGGCTTCAGCCAAAAACCTGCTAGCAGCTTTATGAGAACCCCGCTGAGCTAGACTTGCAACTCTAAACATATCGTTCGATAAAGACCCAACTAACATTTGTGTGTCGGTCATCTCAGCTCCTGGAAAAAATACTCAGTTAACTCTTTGTATATTTTTTTGATCTCCTCACTTTGTATTTCATTTTTAGGATTATCATCTCTGGGACGAATGTTGATGAATGAGTTGAAGTCAATGTCCTTTGTCTCCAGGTCAATGCCGCCACCCCACAAATTTTTCTGCAGAGAACCTTCTTTCAGCAGAATTTGCTCACCCTCAAAATGGCGATCCATGCCGGCGCTGCAGACCTTTTTTTCAATATCAATAACTGTTTTGATATAAACCTCGAATTCTTCCGAAAGCTGACTAATCTCATCTGGGGAAAACGGCTGGCTCTTAGTGATAATCATAAGCTGATGATACCAAAGTTACCGTAAAAATGTGACTGGGAGAGCATTCTAATACTTATCTAAAAAGATCGACGAATTTTTTTCTCTCTTCCAGGCTAACTTCCCGCTTCTTCCCCATGTTCTCCCAAAGAGAATCTCCGTCGTAGCGAGGGAATAAATGAAGATGGTAGTGGAAAGCATGCTGACCAGCGGCTGGTTCGTTGTTTTGGAGCAAATTAACCCCATCACAGCCATATGCAGACTTCATCTTAATGGCATATTCTTTAGCGGTTGAGAAAATTCTTGCACCAATCTCGTCGGGTAAGTCGTATATATTTTCGAAGTGCCTGGTAGGCACCACAATCAAGTGTCCCTCACTGCCCTTTATAAAATATGAAGCAATAAGAACCATAACCGCGTCGTCTCTGTAAAGAATATCTTGTTTTCTAATCAGGGTTTGCTCGTTTTCCACTCCTTGAACACCAAGGCAAATTGGGCAGATGTAATTTTTTGGGGCGTGTGTATTCATGAATTAATCCCTAGCGTCTAAGGTCTTAAGCCCCTGACATTCAATGACTAGTATTTTCTCATCACTCGTCAACAATATTAAATTGTTTTCTATAGCGGTCGCTGCTAAAAAATTATCAAATGGATCTCTGTTTTCTGAACTAAATATTTTATATCTTTGCAAACTAGACTGATCACCTGGCAATAAAACAATTCCCATATTTTCAAGATCGCTCATTACAGTAGGATTAAATTTCAATTTTCCTAAAGAAGCCTTAATCGTCATCTCAAAAAAGGACATAAAACTGATAAAGACTTCATTCGAAGTTGAGAGGGCTAGTTTTTTGCTTTTTACGCCAAGTCGAGAGTCATCATTAATTAGCCAAATAAAAACTTGTGTATCAAGTAATAATTTCATTTTTCTCTACTGAGCCAATCCAGAAACTAAATCCGCTACTAAAGACTCCGTCTCATTGCTGAAGCTATCGGGAGTTTGGACAATCTTATTATTTGCCAAAGAAAAATCTCTTATTTTTGCTTGTGATAAATCAGCCGGTGTTACCTGAACAAGCATGACTTCTGGCCTGCCAAAACCACCAATAAAAACTTTCTTACCTGTTTTCGCCGCTGAGATGTACTTGCTCAAGTTAGTTTTAGCATCATGGATAGTGACTGTTTGCATAACAGGTCTATCTTAGCTAAGTTAGCTAATTAAGTCAATATTAGATCAGAGTGAGTTTCTCCCTCTCTTCAATTGACTCTACTACAATCTCTCCATTCTTCTTAAATACTCTGTAAGCTCCGGCATTCTTTTTTGCAGAGATAACTTCGTAGGTATTATTGCATGAAATAATTGCCGCCTGATCATCGATAGCAATTCCCGTACCACCGCGCCTTGATATCATTTCTACAAAACGCTTCTTCCTTTTTGCACCAAGCGTCTCGCCATTAAAATGTGGACAGCAAATCCCCTTCAATATTTTTGTTCCTCTTACCCGAATGTATTTCCAATTACCTGGTTGATAAAATGACATTGAATCACTGTGACCATAATCAAACCAACAAATGGCACCTGCGCTGATTCCAGACATTACTGTCCCATCTTCATAAGAAGTCTTAAGTTCTTGATCGACACCAAGTCTTCTCCACACCTTCATCATTTTCAAAGCATTGCCTCCGCCCACATATACGATGTCAGCAGAATGTATTCTCGTTTCGATTTCTTTTTTGCTAGGTTTCCCTCTAAGAAGCAACAGACTGTCAACAGCGCACCCAAGCTTCTTTCCATAAATATTCTCGATGGTTCGCACATATCCTGCATCGTCCTCGCTTGCAGTAGGAATAAATAATAATTTTGGATGTTTTTTTTCTGAAAGAGAAACTATTTTCCTATCAATCTTCAAGGTTTCTAACTGATCAATCTCTCCTCCACCGATGGCAACAATGTATTTGTTCATAGATAAATTTTAATACACCTGATTATGTGACCCAATATCGAGAAGTACACACTTGTCGTCTTTTTTAGAATAAATTACCCTAATATCTCCTGTCACAGAAAATGCTCTGTATGATCGCTTCTCTCCCCTGAGCAAATGATCTCTGAGTACGGGATCTTGTGAGTTAACCATAAACAAATCTAATCTGCTGCGAAATTTTGAAACAAGATTATTGTTTGGAGCAACACGTTTCTTATAGCTTTTCTCAAATTTCTTTGAGGAAACAATCTTCATGACTATGAAAGATCTTTCATGAGCTCTTCGACTGAAGAGTAAGCTTTTGCGTCCCCATTCTTTAAATCAGCTTCTACCAATTCCATTTCTTTAGTTAGCTCTGCTTCTGCTTTTGCAGATAGTTTTTCCTCAAAATCAAGGCTGACAGAAACACCAGTGTGAGCAACCTTGGTAAGATAAAGTCTCACCAAATCCTGAAGACTGCTTAAACCTGCCTTTTTGGCTTCTTTCTTCGCTTTTTCCATCACGGGGCGAGCTATTGGTGTCTGCAAAACAAATGTATCGTTCATATTTTTCCAATGTTATTATATTGTAAATTCATTGTAATGATAATAAATTACCTGGAAAATGTCAATATTTTGTCACTTCTTTTTTACAAACGTCGATTCAGTCATCTGAATATCAATGACTCGATCAAATCGGAATTTCCTGACATCGCGTCGCGTATTACAGTATCCCTCGCCGTAAGGAGCATCAGATTTGTAAGGATCCACCAAGCGCTCGGAAATTCCAGAGCTCTGGGAGTCATAGAGAAGTCTCACCTTTTTTTTCATTTTGACTGCTTCTTTCCAAAGCTCGTAATGGGCTGGATCATAAGTAATTTTTCTATCGAACCAAACCTCTTCTTCATAGCCACGTTCGTGCTCCAAATCAGCCAACACTGCCTCTTGATACTCATCTGCTAAACGACGAGCGCGATTAACCACTATTTTAACTTCCTGATTTGTAAGCTCTTTTTTCAGCTTCTCGAGTTCTCGAAATAATGGTTTTTTCTCCTGCTCCACCCAATCGCAGATCTCAAAAACTTCCAGTGATAATAGTTGAGATAAATACTGATACATTGCTGAAGTCCAGATAGATTTCATACTCTGTATCCCCAAGTTGTTTCAAAAATTCTGGCCAATAAAAGTCGCCCATCATCAGTCACTGTGAATTTAGTTATTTCATAGCTTGTTCGGTATTTTTTAATCTTATCAGTTGAGACAATGCCAAAAAACTCTAGTTCGCGAATCAGCGTATACTCTATTGACAGTCTAACCCACCATGTCGAGTCACCATTCTCATCTTTTATTTCCTCAGGATCTAAAAGATCGAAGTACGTACCAAGGTTTTTAGAAAAAACCTTCACATCAACTGGAACGTTGCCATTTTCGAGCAGATATCTAAAAATCTGCAGAGAATTTTTTTGAAGTACCTGGCTAACATCTATTCTATTACTCGTCCCAGGATGCAGATATGACCAACTAAACTCATATACAAAAGTTAAAAAAAGATGCGTTAACTGAACTCCTGGGGAGATATTTTCAAGAAAACCGAGGCCGTTTTTGCTGAGATGAACTTTACCCTTGCGATGATAACTCAAGTGCATAATCTTAGCCAAAGATCTCAGACATAGTAAGTGTCGAACTTCATCCTCAGTCATAATCGGAAACATAATTTCTCCAGCCTCATTCCTATGATAAATATCATGAGTAAAAAGGCTGCCTAACTTGTTGATTTCGGCTCGCTGCAAACGACCTGTCTTTGTAAGACCAAGCGGCCTTTTTCGCATTTCATTAAGTAGAACCAACATATCGTGATGATAAATTGAAGATAAAGCTAACTTATCAAGCGAGTCCCCCGTTTCCAAAGCCTTCTCGGCTTCTTTGATAGCCTCCCGCATAAATTGCTCGTCGTTGTTAATCATGAGGCAAAACCTACTTCTCCACACATCTACAGTAGTTCTGAATTATTAGCTTGCTTATCCAAAACTGACACTCTTTCTAAAGATTTTAGTTGCATGTCCATTTTGGAGGTGGACAGATGTTCGAGCAATCTTTTACCATGCAGGATCCACCGCATTCTGAAATTGTGTTAAATGTTGGCAGCTCCACATAGTAATATGGACCATCCGCAGCAGCACCATAATCCAAACCCAACATTCCATTGCAGTAAGTCACCCCTTCTGGGAGGATACGAATACCTATTGCCACAACAATAAGAATTATTAGAGTCAAAAGACCAAACAAAACAATCAGCAATTTAGTATTCACTATTGAAGGATATCATATCCCATTACAAAATTACCCTTGTTTGCTAAAAATCTTCCCGCTAATGATGACGCCGTCCGCGTCGAAAAAAAATGTTGGTTTCACCAAATCATTTTACCTTATGATTGAAAAATAATTCACATACTCTAAATTAATAATAACTAATATACTAAACAACATGATCTTGAATAGAATTAAGAAGCACCATTATTTACTATTCATACTCTTTATTGCTCTAACAAACTACCAAATCGCAAAACTATTCCAAAGATTAATACTGAATTTTTTTCCCTCCTTTTCTTATGTGTGGTCTATCTCTCTTCCCTGGGTACTTTTAGGAGTTATTCTTTGCATCTCCACACTCCCATCACCAGGCATAAAAAACCAACTTAAGCTTCTTAAAGAGAACTGGAGTTCGTTGTTTCTGTATTCACTCGCAGTATGCGTTGGCCTTCTAATCTTTTATTTATTAGGAGTGACTAAGTATTTTCATTCTGTCAAAAACCCCATCATCTTTTTCATTTTTACTCCGATAGCAGAGGAGCTCATTTTTAGGGGTTGGATTTATGATCAGCTGGAAAAAATGAAGTTGAATTCTATTCTTGGAAGTAGTGTTCTATTTGGACTTCATCATCTGCAGTACTTTAGATACATACCCACACCCTTCGCTATCTTTCAGGTATCTTATACATTTGTATTAGGTCTGCTTTTCGGGAAAATAAGGCAGAAAAGCGGAGGCATTTATCTCTCTATTGCTCTACACATGCTAATCAACTGGTTTTCAGTTAGTTTTTAAAGCGACGACAAAAATGTGAAAATTAGTGCTGGGACTGGTGAAAAATGTTGGAGCCTAACTGAGGTGTCACCCACTAATAAAAACTGTATGGAAAAAGATATCTAGATCATCCGCTTCTACAGTGGGGACAGCTTCCTTTAGTTTTTCTTGATCAATAAAAAAATCAATAATCCTCTGCTCTGATTTTTTTTGAGTTAGTTCAAAAAATAGTTGAGCCATCTGTTCTGATCCAGAGTCAAACATCTCATGTAAATAATATTCTCCGAACGCTTCAGTAAAAACCTGATCTTGCTGAAGAAAGCTCGTTAAGTCTGAGAATGTTGATTCTAAAGCAAGAAATAGCTTCCCATTTTTGAATGAAATTTTATTCATATTAAAATTTTACAAGATTAGAAAAATATGTTCAAATTCTATCTGCAGGGACTAGTCAAAGACGTTAGAACCTATTTATAAACACTATGCGTTCCTACATCCAAGAATAGTATTTCGTTCTTGAGCGTAAAACGAAACACGATCCGATAGTGGTGGTCAATGGAAAAAGACCAATATTCGCTTAGCTTCCCAGAGAGTTTATGAGTTTTAAGACTTGAAGTAAAAGGATCAAGGCGAATTGTCTCGACATATAGATCAAATATCAGCTAATGAAGAGAGCATCTTTGACTCGCCAGAGGCAAACTCGCTCTCGCTCTTTTCTATGTCAGCTAATGCTTTCATCTCATCCTGCTCTCTCTCCAAGTCCACCAATTTTTCCCATCGATTGAAATCGATTAAAACCACATAAGGAGTGCTTCTTTTTAAAAAAACAATATCATTTCCACCTTGAACATCATTTGATAATTCAGAGTAATTTCTTGGTAATGAAGAAATTGGTTTGAGTTGTGAGAAATTAAGATTTTTCATACGTAAATACATAGTACAGTATGTATTTAATTATGTCAAAATAAGATTGCAGCACTAGGTTGCAGGGACTAGTGAAGGATGTTGGAACTCGTTTTTCTAAAGGGCATATTACCAGCCATCGAATAAATTGCTGAAAATAAATCAATGTATCTGCTTTAGTTTTTTCTTCAATATGATCTCTCATGATAAGATATGAATATGGACGGCCCATTTGACTCAACAAAGAATATGTTAATTTTTGTGCTGGGAATTCCCATGATTATATGGGCAGGCACCATTCATTTTTATCTAATCATTCCAGTACTCCTGTTTATTTCGTTTGTTCTCTTCGCTGCCAACGACAATGGTCCAAAAAAATAACCATACTCATTATTTACTAAAATAAAATGAGCTAAATTTAAAGAGTTCCAGATTTTAGCTCTAGCTATGATCGATTACTTGCCCAACTAAAATAGAAATCACATCTATTTTATCCAAGACTCTGTTCATTTCTTTGTCAGTGAACATTTTTTTGTCAGAATACGAATTCAAATAACGAGTTAGTTTATCTAGGGCGATTCTCAACTTTTCCTCCGACGGATGACCTGCAATTGAGTTACTAAGCTGTTCTACATAAGCCACCACAGATTCTTTAGCCAGCCTTCTATGCTAAATATTGGTAAAATCGCGTAGCTCCGATTTTTCAAATTGCTGTTTTTGTAATCTGCAAAGAGGCACCCAGAGAACCACTTGTTCTTGAATTAAATGAATGGCATTCTTCAGGTTAGTACCTGCATATTCATGTGGTGTAGTTTTTTCTCCCAAAATATTTTCTCCTATCTCTAATTCATTACTTTTTGCAGGGCTACCAGGATTCGAACCTGGACGGAGTGTTTTGGAGACACTAATGCTACCATTACATTATAGCCCTATTACCTAGATGAAATCTGGTAAGGTAGTATAAATTGACTTGAGTTGCTTAGCAACGCGAGTATCATAATAGCGCACTCTGAAACTTCCCATATAATTCGGTCTTTTTCTAGGTCCAGCATTGGACTTTAAGTAAGATTTTGAGAACTGGCTTAAAGGAATGTTAGAAACTCTCGACCAAAACCCTAGCACCTCCTCACTATCATGATATGGATGCAGATGAACCATGCCGCGGAATTTTGACTCTGAAACATCGAATCCTTTCCTTAATGAATGTAAGAAAACCCCAATCATCTTGGGGTCTGAATTAATAAAGGAAACACTGGTGTCTTTCTTTCCACCCTCGGCCCAGTACAACATCGAGCAAATAACTTGAAAAAAATGCTTATCTTTTTTGATGGCCGAAAATACAGATTGTGCGGCAGCGCCGTATCCTGCTTCTTCAATACCACGCGTCTCTCTCATTACGGATACTGCGTTCCTGCGCGCAAGATCTTTCAATTTATTTAATCTTGTCATTCCCCTTGCCGAAATTGTCACCGAATTCGTCCACACTGACGCAGTACTTTGAGAAATATCTAGTTTTTTGGCAATTTCACTCTGAGTAGCGCCCCTAGAGCGAAACTTTCTTGCTAATTTTTTCTTATCTGGCGAAGATGCATTCGCGAACTGTGACATGCAGTTATTATTTCAGACAGAGCTTACACGAACTTATACAAAGTCGAATTCTGCTATATACTTATGTCATGCCCGCCCTTTTCGACCGCGCCCTAACCTCATCTCGTAAAAAAGATAAAGTCCTTCTAGAGAAAACCCGCCTGCCGATCGTGACGGTCTCGGCTACTTTCCGCGAAGATCTCAAGGAAATTCATGGTTTCGTCGAGAACGAAGCTATCCGTGACATCGTTTTCTCCCGCGCTCACTACTCGATGGCTGTTGGTGTTGCGGTGGCAGCTTGGGGAACATCTGTCGACCCTCACAAAGCCTGGATTATCGATCCCACCAACTACGTCACTCACGACCACTGGCGCTCCATTCAGCTGACTGAGGTCATTGGCAAAACACTTGCTCGCCATCCTTTACTCAAGATGCTTAAAGATCTAGTGGATAAATTTGGCCGCTCCAAGCTACCCATTCTAGAAAGCATCACTCCTCCACTTTTATTTCTTACTCATGGTGTCAAAAAGCCCATTCTCTCGATGCACATCGCCGCCGGAAACATCCTGGCTGCACAGGGTAAAAAAGTTGTTCAAGTTATCACTGATCCCCATGTTCGCAGTGATTATCTGATTAATGCCCACCTACCGAACATGACTTTCTGTGTTTTTGACGAAAGAACGAAGGGTGAAT
>Ga0210036_1002634_pt1 | contig 18752 bp, 12 predicted proteins | sample CryGeymeta201515_FD_185469 | JGI IMG/M metagenome (GOLD analysis project Ga0210036, IMG submission 185469) | Groundwater microbial communities from Crystal Geyser aquifers in Utah, USA - Crystal Geyser metaG 2015-15 (SPAdes) (version 2) | ecosystem: Environmental > Aquatic > Deep subsurface >...
CGTAAAAAGCTAGTGTGGAGACATAAGAGTAAATATGAATATTATGGCAAATAGGAGTAAACTAGACTAGTGTGTGGATACAGAGCAGGCATAGGCACACGACCTAATAGAGTAACACCTAACTCCTGAGTCCTATCACAGGAGACAAGGTAAACTGCCGTAGTCCACCTGGGCTTAATTTGGATCTTTTGACGAGGGTAGGCGCGGTTTCACAATTAACACATAAAACACACACACACACCCAAAAGCACAGAGCAACCGACTGAAAGTCAACCAAAACTAGGTTCACTACCAGGTAGTAGTAGTAGTATCAACAACCATTTACTTCTCGTCAGTCTGTCCTTGACATTGACTGCATCCAAATAATTATATTCTGCTACAGTCATCGGTACTACGCTTGCTTGTTGTAATTATTTTGCTACTGAAATCTGAGTCCTTTGCGGTCGACCGAGAACCGAGATTCCTTCTCATTGAGTTAACCAAGTGGAAGATCCCAAAAGATTGTAAAGAGCGCACTACACTGTAGCTATTAGAGAGGTGGAAGTACCAACGCCAATACCAATACACAAAATCACAACACAACGAAAATAACACAAAACGCAAATATCTATCTATCTATCTATATATATATATATATATATATATACACACACACACACACACACACACACACACACACGCACACTAACTTCAAATCATGATTATAGACGCCAAAACTATTGTTATCACGTTGGTTATTGTGGTCATTGGGGCCTATTTTGGACTGCAATTTATTCGAAAGTTTGCACTGCAGATTGCACAAGAAAATCATGACGCCATTTTGGCAATGGATCAAGCAGACGAAGAGGTTCGTCTCAAAAAGGAAAAGGCTGCAGATCTAGCCGCAGCATCAGCATTTGCCAAAGTAGAACCTCTCGTGACGGAAACGAAATCGTCAGAAAGACTGGCAGCAGCAGCAGCGGTAGTTGTGAAAGAAGAGCCATAATGCTGTGTTTACTAAATGTAAATAGTAAATACAGTACGCTTATATATATATATATATATTTATAAAAAAGATAGCACTTACATACTCTTACGCTTACGCTATTCTAGAGTTGTATTGTATCTACTGCAACACGTACTACTAGTAGTACGCTACAGTTTAAAAATGCAAGCACCGGGAAAGGACGAGGTTAGTACAATTATCATCATCAAAGCTATAAGTAGTGTTCTGCTAAAGCTTTTTTTTTTTAAATAATAGCCCAACTTGCACATACAAGCAATTGACTCACCTTTGCATGTACTTTGTCGGTCAGAGGCAGGACGCCGGCATGCTGAAGACACTATCTATACCAGAAAGATGCGACGTGCAATTTTACCAAACAGTGTTGTGCCACTGACAAGTACCTTGATCCGTCTTTCACGCACAAGGTTGAGCGCAGGGTGCAGGCGATTGTTTAGTTTCGTGTTAATCACGAGCACCGTGAAAGAGTGCAGATTCCAAGCAATACAACAAAAATACTTGTATGGAAGTTTTGAGGAGGTGACCGACAGGAGGTTCTGTTCAGATTGCTTGGAGGTAGACGGGTGTGTGGGCTGGGGGCTGGGCAAGCAAATCCCCGCGCCGAGCAGCTAGCTCTCATTCACTATGCTTGCAGCTCAGATCCACGACATAGGGCTATCCGAAGCAGAGAGTTGTCAATTACCAGTTTCATAGAAAGTCAACAGGAGCCGGATCGTGATAGTTCCTGAGCTGAATGGATAGTAGCTTGCCATTCTAAAAGGTGTGAGCGCAACACTGCCAATTTTGTTTTGCTCGGTTCGTTCCCTCGCAATTTGAGTGAAGAGCGAATGCGCGTCTATAAATGTCAGACATGCGTGCATCCATGAATTTTTTATCCTCTCTAAAAATAGGAACCCAGCCAGAAAAGAGTCGTTGCATAGGTACATACACACCAGAATCAGAATCGGCATCAAAAACATTTTGAATTTCATTACACATTCAATTAAAACATGCAAATGATACCACATACGAGACTAGTAGCATAATAATTTTTTAATAAGTCATCTTTAAAAAAGCACAAAATTGCAGAACCAAAACATGTCAATGAATCGCAGCTTTTCGCTTTACAGGACCAGAGATGATGATAGCGAGGATGGCAAAACCTCGCAGTCGCTCCCACCGTATTTGCAGACCCATACTGCTACTGCTACATCGATGCGGTTAATGCTACCATCTCTGGCAGATAATCCTATAGTGAGCGCTTCTTCCGATTCTACCGAAGTCAACATTGGAGCTGACCAACCTGAGAATTGTTACAATGCTACGACGGAGAAGAAACGGAACATACACCAGGAAGTTCCCATGGTCGCTGCGAACAACAATGGTATTAATTCGTCGTTGCTCGACAAGGACAACTTCACCATGTCCACACAATCTTCTATACGACCTCGAACCATTCCCTTTGGAGGAAGCCAAAGCGAGGCTAATAGTATCAAGTCTCAATCGCAACGCTCTGGAAGTAGCAACAGCAGCGAAAAAACGGACAAAGATCTAGTCATGTTCTACGAAAACATTTTGGCCGATGCCGCAGAAACAGGGACTCCCAGTCCTAAGGCGTTGCCTCTGGTCAAGGCTGTTGACTCCAATGGATTTCCTGTAGCGACGCCAGTAGCAACCGCCAACAAGGCCGCCAATGGCTCAGCAGTCGGTAGCAGCAATGCGTTTGGCAGCCAAGGTCAAGTGCCGAGTGTGGTAGAAAGTAGCGAGCAACAAAGTGTCAACATGTCCACAATTAGCTTTACTGACAATACGGTCCAAATCGGAGAAAAGGCGTATCTTAGCAAGCATGCAGGCGGTGATCAGATGATCCTGTATCAAGTACTATCGCGTGATCAAGCGGAAGATTTGATTCAGAAAAAGGGAACCTTTGACACGGAGAATCTAGTTTTGTCACTCACCGAGAGTGAGTCTTGCGATGGAAAAGCGATGATGAAAGAAAAAGAGGACGTGCAGAACATTTGGCGGCCCAGAGAGGCGGGTACTAGTTGGAGATTCAAAGTAGCCATATGTGTTTCTGGTTTCATGATTCTGTTGATTGGATTGTTCGTCGGGATAGCAGTCACGGCCATGAAAATTGACAAGACTAGTGCTAGTGACCCCAGCAGCAAAAATAATGCACAAGCGAGCCCTGTTGATGATACAATGCTACCTGATACTCTGCCAAATACCACAGAGACAGCAGTTCCCGGAGCAACTGCTGGAGAGAGTAACACATCCCAGCCCAGAGAAACAATTGAGCCTTCAGTCCAAAATACAGTAGCGTCAAATCTATCGCTGCATGAAGTTTTGGACTTGCCAGACTACACATGGGAAGCAATTGAAAACGATGCGACTTCTCCTCAGTCAAAAGCCTTTTTTGTGCTCCAACAGGATCCAGTGTGGACCAGCTATTCAATGGAGCGCATGATGCAGCGCTTTGCGCTTTATGTCCTATATTTTGCCACAAATGGAGACAACTGGACAAAGAACGATACTTGGCTCGACCACAACCGACACGAATGTCAATGGTGGTCCAATACATGTGGAGAGACGGATAAAATCCATCGCCTTGTCCTAAAAAACAATGGACTCAATGGAACTCTTCCAGCAGAACTTGGGCTTTTGTCATCACTGACACATCTGGATTTATCCAGTAACCATTTAGTTGGTACCTTACCCGGTATTGTTGTGAACTCGTTGGATGATTTGCGATCTTTAAATCTTACAGACAATCACTTAACAGGACAACTCCCCAGTGAGTTTGGGAAGTTGACTAAAATGACACAATTGGACATGGAGTTCAATAAATTTGACAAGCGAATTATCACTGAGTTGGGACTATTGGCGCAACTCGAAGTTTTACGACTCTCCAATAACGAGTTCACAGGATGGCTGCCGGAAGAGGTTGGAAATTTGAGAAGTTTACAGGGACTTCACATGCAAGTCAATAAACTTTCTGGTTTGCTCCCAAGTCAAATTGGTAGACTCACTGCATTGCTAGAGCTAGAGCTATACAAGAATCAGTTTCGTGCTGCCATACCGAGCGAGTTGGGGCAGCTTACCAAACTTGAAAAGCTTTCTTTAGGATGGAACAGCTTCTCGGGTTTTCTTTTTTCCGAAATTGGTCGACTGGATCGGCTCATAGAGCTTGACGTTGTCTCCAACAATCTTGACGGCACCATACCAACAACTATTGGAAACATGGCAAGCCTAGAACATCTTTGGGTATTTTCAAACAATTTGGAGGGCGAAATACCGTCAGAAGTCGGACAGTTGCCAAACCTGAAGCAAGTGCTACTGTTTTGGAATTGGCTCACAGGCCCGTAAGTTTTGCTTTGTAGCGTGGTCGTGTCGGCAGTGGCAGTTCGTGCTGTTGAAATTATTATCTGACAAAAGTCTTATTTTATTCTTTCAAAACAGAATTCCCTCCGAAATTGGACGATGTTCGAACCTCTCCGTTATGTCGCTTGAGTCCAATGACTTGTCAAGGTCTATTCCGTCTGAGCTTGGCTCACTGTCGCAATTGCAGTGGCTGATGCTATTCGGCAACAGGCTAAGTGGAAGCATCCCTGCAGAACTTGGATTACTGACCAACTTAACCTATCTGCGGCTCGAAAATAATATGCTCAGAGGTGAGCTTCCAGATCTGGGAACACTGACTAACTTGGAGCATTTGTCGCTCCAAAGCACTTCTGTGACGGGATCTATTCCTGAGGGGTTCTGTGAACTCATCGAAGAAGATCAAATGCAAGTCGGAGTTGAATGCGGAAGAATCAACTGCGATTGTGGTTGCATTTGCTACAATTCATACATGGCGTAATACATATAGTAGTAACATAGCAAGCAAAGAAATTTCAAGTAAAACGGATTTTCTCGCTTGCTGTATTAGTAGTAACGTCTAGACATCAGAAAGCTATCGTGGCTCTCCCAATGCTGTTATCCCCTGTTCGCTCGCCAGGCTAAAGTACAATCCGTTTGTGTTTCGGAGTAGCTCCTCCGGGTGCCCACTCTCCACAATTTGCCCTTGATCCATCACAATGACACGGTTGACATTCAAAGCACGCACTACGCCTAGACGGTGGGTGACCATCACCATACTTTCTGCGTGTGCAAGAGCCCGTTGCAGAGCTTTAACAACTTTTTTCTCGCTATCCGAATCTAGCGCGGCACTGTCGGTTAAAGAAGAAGAAAATTGTGTTAGGTTTGTCCAAATCGAGGCAAGCTACAATGCGTTGTGGGAAGGCAATCTCAGTACTTACGTTGGTTCATCAAGCAGTAATACCTCTGGCGATCTGCAAAGAGATCGGGCAATGGCTACTCTTTGACGCTGCCCACCAGAAAGCGTTCTGCCTCCTTCGCCGACTCTTGTATCCAATTCCAGAGCCAGGTCATTTCCTGGTTCAATTGGTAGTCCACAAAGATGCAGTGAGTCTGACACAACGGAGCGATACTTTTCACTGTAGCACGGCTCCCCTGTTTCAGGGTCAGTGCTATCTTTGTCGATGCCGTAAAGAACGTTGTCTACGAGAGACATGGGGAAAAGCGAGGGCTCCTGTTCGACGACAGAGACTGTTTGTGCGATTTCTTTTCTGGTCAAGGTTGTCATCTCCTTGCCGCCAAGGGAGATTGAACCGGAAGAGGGGTCATAGAATCGAAGAATGGTCCGTAGCATGCTCGATTTACCACTTCCGGACCGACCGACGATAGCAACACGATCGCCTGGAAATACTTGCAAATTCACAGAATCCAAAGCCGGCTTTGCCATGGCTCCGTACGTCACTGTCATATTTCGCATCTCAATAATTGGCTTTTGTTTTTCTCCATTCACATCATTGATTTGCCAGACAGCCTTTTCGTCCACAGTTAACTTTTGTGGAGCAGTTGGCACAATATCATTTTGTGATGACTCGTCGGTGAATCCAACTGGACGGGGCGGATCACGAATGGAAGGAATCCGCCGGATTAAATCAAAGACACTCGTAGAAGCCCCAATAGCACTCTGAATTTTTGCCCACTGGTCCCCTACCTCATTGGATGATTCCAAAACAAAATTGGTGTAGAACATAAAGGTTGTTAATTCTCCTGCCTCAAGTCCACCCGACCGTCCCAGAGTCCAACAAGCCAACAGCAATCCGGCATGTATAAGTGATTGCAGAGTATCACTGATAAATTTATGGGATCCATAGGCAAATGCTTGGACCTCTTCCAATTCCAAAGCCAGGCCCTGTGACTCCTCATATTTTTTCGAGTCGATTTCTACACCATTGAAGGAGCGGATTGTTTCGCTCATTGAGAGCGATGTTTCTGCGACAGCCGTGGAATCGGCAAATGCATCCTGTACCTTTTCGGCCAACATACGAGCAAAATCACCGTAAATTGCCGACAAGAGTGCCACCAAACCTACTCCTGCAAAAGCATACAGAGAGAGCTCTCTGGATATCCGCCAAAGTACGACAGATCCAAAGATAAATTGCGCAAGTTGTCGACAGACGACGTTGATATGATAAGAAATCACATTTCCAATTTTGTTAACATCATTGTTGAGGCGCGAGAGCAAGTATCCTACTTCATTGGAATCAAAAAATGCAGCCTCTTGCAACAGCAGATTCCTATGTAGCTTGACTCGAATATTGTAGTTGGCTCTGCTTCCTGCCAGCCAGAACAAACTGCCTCTCAATCCAGTGAATAAAGAGGCCAGGGTACTGGATACAACCAGTCCTATCAAGGCCTCTACTACATTCTTTTTGACAGGATGCAGCGTAGCCACCAGCTGGATACATTTCGACTGGTACAGTGGCACTATACTTGTCATGACAGCACCCAATAAAAGAAAGGCAAAAGACGGAACGACAATGTGGGCCTTGTAACCGGCCAGCGTAACTAGATTCTTACGCTGCTCGTTGAGTTTTGTTAGAGCTTCCCAAAAATTCTTTCGTCGGCTTCCTCGTTGCTTCTTCATCTTGTTGAATAACATGTTCTGCTTGTTCAATCGATTGGTAACCATTGTCCTCACAACGAACTGCGCAAAGTACACCATACTGCCAGTGATGGACTTGGTCTGGGGCTCGATGCCATTGGGATCATATTGCTCGACCAATTCGACACCATTAATGGTCATCTCGGAAGAGAGTCGTATCCTTGTACGGTCAGACAAAAGAATGTGTGAATGTCGATGCATGGATAACAATGTAGGTTGTGGTGGCCGTTGAGGGAGTGTCCGAACGATAGAAAAGCCTGATGATAATGTATAGGAATCAGCTGTTGGCGAGGAAGACAATAATATTATCAGCAAAGCCAATGAGAATGATGACCAGTATCTGCTAGCTGCAGATGCTGGAGAAGAGGGGGATCTGCAGCTCGTTAACATTTTCTACTATTGGTTCAACTTAGCAGATTGGTAGTGGAAGGAACATAAGGTATTGGAAACAGTATTTTTTTTAATGGAAATCGAAAATCCGATTCTCATTTATTTTTTAGTATTACTGTATTATTTTTGTTGGTTCTTATTTGATGTGCATAGAGAGAGAGAGATAGTGACGGCATACGAAACAAAGACGCATGCGACGAGGAAGTCAGACGACGAGCGTACCCTAAGAAATTACCCGGGCTATTCGTATTGATCCAAATGGTACTAGTACTCTATTCCAGCTGGAATAAAACATGGAGTAGTAGTCTAGTCTACCCTATTCGATTTAATTTTAGACTAGTAGTCCTCAGGAATCCAATATTATTGGATGTACGAGGAATAATTCTAAGCCCTGCACATCTCAGCTTGTCCGACCTTACTTCCTTACATGTTTCCTGTTGTGCTAGCAGCTTCTTCATGGCAAACATGATGCGGGAAATTTATTTTATGCGACAGCCTTCGCAGGTGTGATCACCCGAAGCTTCAACTTTTCGCTGTGCTCGCGAACGGTCTGTTCCAGTCTTGGTACCAGCGAATTTTCAATGTGAGAGTTTATCCAGCAATTGCAGTACTTTCCCTTATCGTCCTTGAACGGATTGATACCAAGACCAGTGACTACCTTTTCATCGAGCCATTCGGTCGAGTCGGGACAGACAAAGCCTAGAGAACATTTGTGTTTGGACTCGGATTGACACATGGCGCTTCGATAGATGGTTTCGTGAGGCAAAACTGAACGAGCATGAATCAATGTGCCTTGCTCAATCTCGTCGAGAAAGATTTCCTTGTCGTCACCAGCCACTTTCCAGTCCCACAGCGGATCACTCGCGTTAGTGTTAGGCTGGTCCTTGTGCAACCGAGCAATGTCTTGCGTGACGGTTGAATAGTGTACGTAATGACTCTTGACGTAATCGGGTCGAAACAGCTGCTTCATAGCCCTAGCAAAGCGGTCTGGACGCGGTGGTTTGATGTAATCACAATTGTAAACTTTCAAGAACGTTTCGCTCTTGCTTGGCTCCTGACATGATTCCATTTGTAGCTTTCGAAGTGCGACAGAGCGCTTGGGGGGAATGTCGCAATTATGTTGATTCGCGAGCGACACCATCAGATCGTGTCTCGGAAGTCCTCGGCTGCTTCTCATCTTCAGTACGCTCAAATTCTTTTGTTCCATATCATCTAAAACATCTTTCCACGTGTCCTTTTTCATTGGCACCAAGTACTCGTCAGTGTCAATAAAGCTCATCCACTCTGTTGACGGGCCAAACCTTTCTCGACAGCTGGCTTCAGCCGCGTATTGACTACTCCGGTCTCCAGGGTTCTTGTGCATGGGCCGATTGTTGGAACAAATTGTACAAGGCCATCTGATATACGTCACGCTTTCAGGAGGAAACTCTCGTGCTACGGCCTGAAGATTTGGGTAGTCTGAAGGATCCCCATCTCCGTTGTCCTCTGGTGGCATCGGTGAGTTGTCGTAAACATAGAGGTGCTCGAACCCAACGAGCTGATGGAAGAGAATCCATTCTCGCAACCTCGCACGACTATCTCGAACCGTAAAGGCGTTTCCTCGACGCTGATAGGAGGCAGATGTCCAAGTACATGCGACAAGTCTGTGGACTTTCGTTTGAATGTCAGCTGGTGCATTCTCCTTCTGTTTCAATGGTATTGGTAGCTTAGTGTTGAGTGTTTTTGACTGCAGCCCCTTTTCATCTTCGGCGACTGCTTGAGCCAACGGACTTCTACAAATTGGAAGATTGGCCCACCGACCCGAGTCTAAAACAGATGGCAGTGTATGATTCGTTCCGTAAGCAGCAGCGAGATCAAAGAGCTTTCCAGCATGTTGTTGTACAAGCTCTTTTCCAATGTGATCTTCTGTTAAAAGAACCTCCTTGTTGTTGTAGCGAGGGGGAGTGCGAATGGGCACGACATCCACCCACAGCATGGCTTGATCATCAATAACGTGTCCTTGATTTCGCACTAAAGATTGGAATTGCTGTGGAATGGGACAGGAAAATAAGAGTTGTGAAACCCAAAAGGGACTCTGGTTGATTGCTGCCTTGCTCGATTCTTCTTCCATCATGGCTTGATGCTTTCTCCACGAAACAAATTCGTAATTAAAGGGAAAGTCTGACAAGGTATAAAACGCATGATTGGACGCATTGTGAAAACGACAGATGAAGCGTGTTTCTTTGGCGGTAGCATGCTTTATGCTGTCGGCTAATCGAATGGTTGGTTCTGCATCTATAATTTGACCATTGTTTTCTTCCTTCTTTTCTTGTACCACAATCACCGGAACGGGTTGAAAGAGCGCAATCTGAGGCTTGAGAAAATGCATGACGGCTTCCATGCCTTCTCCTGTTTGACAATTGCGTCGATTTTGTGCAACAAATTGCATGACCATGGTGGTTCCATTCTTAACGGTACTAGGAAAGAAATCATGTATCCACGGCAAAAAAGGATCCTGGCTGGGAAAGTGGTCCACGACAGACCGTCCAAAGTCCTGCAACAAGGTGGAACAATTTTGGACAGCAGGAAATTCTTGCACTTGCAATTGCGATGCACGAGTGTTGCGACGGGGAAGTGGTTTGATGTTGTCACGAAGGAATGCGGGAGATTCTAAATATGCTGTCAGCACCTTTCGATATGGATCACGTGTGTGCTGTGGTTGATTTTGAACTTGAGATTGACTCAGCGCGGGTGGTTGTGGTTCATCCTCATCTGTCATGAACAACAACGTATCCTGCCTCTGACGTTCATGTGAATCCTCTTCTGGATTGGACAGCATGCGATAACCAGCCTCTGCAGCACTAATAGTAATCTGATTGTTTGGGTTATAAGGCTCCGACAATCCTTCCAAATAGTGCTTCAGTGGCATGCGTGTTGTTTTGGCGGTTTGGAACGACGTCCTTGATTTTTGCGAAATTTCGTGATGTGTACTCTGGTGGTCTTTTAGAATGGTTTGGGTGCATACAACCAACAACCACATCAAGGCAAAGGCATAGGCCCATGCTTCCAAGGAAGATACGGGTCTTCCAACTTGCGTAGAATTTTGTGAACTCCTTGTCATCTGTTTCTGCTTCAGTTTTTGACGTTTCCGATACATTGTTGATTTGGAAGGGCTTTCGTTTGCTGCATCATGTATCGAGGTGGTGGCGATACTTGAAATAGTTGCAGGCAAGAGACGAGATGATTTTGGGTCATTCACCACGCCGACAGCTGATAAAGATTGAGAAGTGTCCATCCTGGAGTGGGTTGTTGCTTGTTGTACTTCTTCCTGGCCCGCTGGCTATCTAAGTTGGTCGGATTTTTTCACTTCTACTCCAACATGGTTGTCAGAGTGATAGAGTTTCAAAAAAAAAAATACTCGTATTCAATTTCGATTATTTTTTGTTGTCATTTTCTGAAAATGTAGACGCGCACAGCTTCTGTTCAGAACTTGAATCACGAGCACGACAAAAACAATTCCAAACAAAAAAAACACACGAGAGACGAGAGCACCTATCATCTATCATCAATCAACACAAACTTCCTCTACACAGCAGCTGTTCATCTAGCCCATATCATACTCGAGTACTCAGTATTATACTGAAATCGCATTGACAACATGGCACACAGAAGAAGAGGTGTTGGCGTAGCCCGATCAAGTAACAACAAAAAGTACGTTCCTAATTAATATCGTCGAATTCCATCCTTTGTGATCACACCAACTAAAATCGAAAATCACTCTCCTCGTCCATTGTCCATTCATCGTCACTCGTCATCACTTGTTCTTCCATCCTCTTCTTCAAAATAGAATCCAAGAAAAAGCCGATGAAATGAAAGCCATGTCCATCCAGTCTGCAATGGATACTGTTCGAACTCTTGAAACCAAACTTTCTGAATTTGCTCACAAGCATCGTCACGAAATTCAATCCGATCCAGCCTTTCGTCACGAATTTTTGCGCATGTGCGCGCCCCTGGGCGTGGATCCCTTGCTCAGTAAAAAGTCTTTTTGGAATGGTGTGCTCGGCATGGGCGATTTCTATTACGAACTGGCCGTCAAGGTAGCTGAGACGTGTTTAGCAAGTCGAGCCAGGAACGGAGGCATCATGAGCATTACCGAAGTCCAATCGGAATTGTCACATCGCAAAACAAAGTTCGATTTTGCCGGACCTGTCAATAGCAGCAGCAGCAGCAGCAGCAGCAAAAAGGGCAAAAAGATGGGCAAATCTAAACAGGGATACAGCGAAGAAGATATCAAAATATCCATAAAGAAATTGGCCAAACTTGGCAATGGTTTTCGGACCATTGAAGTTGGATCCAGTACCATGATTGTTTCTGTACCCACCGAACTCAACACGGATCATATGGAAGTCATGACTTTGGCCAAGACTATGCAATGTGTGACCATTGAGCAAGTACGAGAGGCGACAGGATGGAACGATGCACGAGCGGAGAGGGCCTTGCAACTGCTGTTGCAAGAAGGCATGGCGTGGTTGGACAAGTACGAGGGACAAGAATTGTACTGGTTTCCAAGCATATGGAAGGAAATGATGGAAGAGCAAATATAACTCTGACAATCTACTACTTTATAAAAACCCATCAATGTACGTACTGATTTATTGGAACCCACTTTACACGCAGACTCCTCGAGTATACGATTAGCTATACTTTTTTAATTTTCATATGCTGCCATATTCGGTATGCCGAGTCTCGGCGGCGCTGCTCTCACCGCCTACCGTAGTCCCACAAAAAATAATGCGTGGTGCCATGGGGGAGTGCTCAAGCTCGTGATCAATTTCAAGGCCCAATACTGGATCACGCAAGGGGCTGATTGCAGTATAGAGATTGGCTTTCCAATCGTTCTTGTCGTTGGCAGTATTGCGTTCCGGTGACAATGCAACAATACCTGCTGAGGTATATGGCGTTTTAGTAGTGGTAATCTCGCGAGGAAGCGGAGGAGGCGTTTTTTCTCGACGAGGTGGAGGTTGGATGAGGGAGGCGCTACAAAAATCAGAATGTGAATGCTTTGTACGGATTGGGCTATCATCAACACTAGGGTTTATGTTTTTGGTCGGCTGAACTGCTTTGAGATGTCCTGGCTTTTTAGCTGTGTTTGACCTCTGTCCATGTGGGCTCAAACTTTGGTGGCCTCGTCGACTCTGGCTCAGTCGAGACGACGTGACACTACTGGCAGAAAACAATGGCTTTCTTCGGTTTGTTGGAACCCTGTTGCCCCAATACAACTTGGGTTTGAATGTGCACTCGAGCAACTGTTCATCTTCATATCTCTTGCGACGAAGTTCTTGTTCCATCTTTGTCGGGTTATGAGTTAGAAATTGTTAAATATTGCGACAAATGAGAAAATGGCGGTCTACGTTAAATAGTGGCATGGTTACATGAGAAAATTACCTTTTCTGTTGGAGGACGCTGCTTAGCTCTTCGCAAGCCATCTTGATATAATTCTTCAAAACGGGAGGACTTTGTCGCGCAACTTTCATCTCTCGATGGAGCAGCAAGAATCCTTCGTCTTGGCTGTGCCTCCTGCTGTTGTTGTTGTTGTTGCTTGCGCTGTAAACCTTGCCAATATTGGCGAGTAGTAGACACATTGTTTGGTGTCGTAGTAGGCGTCGTTGCAGCAGTACTTCCACTTGGGGTGGTCCGAATGTCATTGTTTGACAACGCCAGAACCTTGGGCGTCGTTGTCTTTTGCGTAGTCGTCATCATTTTTCCTTGATCGGTTCCAGCCCGGGAGATAAAAACAATCGAATCACCTTTGGTCTTTGTCAAGGTTTTCTGGAGATGCCGAGGACGTGAAGAGATTTTCGGTTTGAAAGTGCACTCTTCCATCATTTCGCATCTCACTTTTTCGAGTTTCTTTTCTCGTTCTTTCAAGCGAATTTTGGAGCGTTCGTACATGGTGAGCTTGCTATTATTCTGTGGCTCATTGTTTTTTGTTGTTAATTTTTGTAATAATTCTCTCTGTGATGCTGATGTCGTCTTGTTTGAGTGATAGTGACGAGGGCTTTTCCGTGTTGCAACGGGAATACGTGGCTGTTTTGGTTGTAGTAGTTGTTGTTGTGGTGGACTTTCTACTTTCGGCTGCCGAAGAGTAAGGGGTGTTAATGGACTTGATGGTTCTACAAGAATGCTCCTCATATCGAGTGGATGGGTGCTTGTCTGAACGTCAAGTTCTGTGCGCATATCATCTGTGTACTCAATGTCGCAATACCTTCGTCGACGACGCGACGCAATCGAAAGAGAGACCATTTCCATGCCACGATTGTTTGCCTTACCATTCCTACTGGAGGCATTGTTGACAAACTTTTCGTAGATATGAAGGATGGGAAGATTGTTTTGCTTTTCTTTGCGCAGTCTTCGTTCGGTGGCCATGGTCGTGGTAAATAAATGAGGGGCGTGATATCATTCTTTTTTCTTTTTGTTTTTCGACAGTGAAAACTTTATCAGAACATATTTATCGAGACTTCCGCGAATGACCGTTGGATCTGTCATTGGATATTTTGAGCAGCAGTTATGTTTCAGGCTTTGTCTTATCGCAGTTGTCTCTGAGGCTTTGGCTGTATCGAAATATAGAGGAAAACCTGTTTCCAATGATGTAATCATGCTGAAGTGGTGGGAGTTGTCCGTTCAACTCGCTCTTGTTTGATTTTCGCTCTTGTTTGACAAGTACAATAAGATTAGGATTATTTTTTTAATGCTAGTCGGTTCGCATTTTTTTCAGTCAGCGTCTATCAAACGGTCACCAAGATCATCCGTATCAGCCAATTATTACATTCTAGTCTAGCTACTACTAGTAGGTACTGGTCTACTACTACTGTAGCTAGCTAGTCTACTAGTCTACAATTAACAAAGCAAAAATGCACCACACTGCACCATCACATATTCCATCCTCCAAATAACAACTCCTATTATCTTTTACTATAGCAATAGCTAAAGCGTATTCCTTCTTGCAAAAGCTTCTTGCATTAATCGCAATAAAGCTATCGATCAACACGCCTGTCACCTGCCATTGCTGATATTCGTATTATTCCTTTGGATTTTTCTACCGACAACCTAACATTCCACCATGCTCTCGAAATCCTCGTTTTTGTGGCTTCTAGCATGCCTTCTGCCAGTATTAGCTCGAATTCGCAACGACGACAATCCTACCGGCCGGGATATTCACATTATCAATCGATCCGATGTGAAGGTGGATATTTTCTGGGTAAATCCCACCAATGGTGAATTGGTGAAGAGTGTGGAGGTTGGCATTTTGAAAGGCACGGATACTCAAATCCAATCCTACATTGGCCACGAGTTTGAAATCCAAGAACTTCCTAAAAAGACCACTGGAAAATGCACGGGCGAGAACGATGAGTGTATGAAGGGGCGCTTCGTTGTCACATCCAACGAAGATCAAAAGTTCCTTATTGAAAACGATTTATCGGTCTCCTATGAGGATGCACGCAGCCGTGCCATGGAAAAGGCCAAGCAGGTGTCTCAAGAATGTCCCATGCCAGAAGCCACAGATTCTGGTATGCCCGACTTGGAGAAGTGGTCCCAGTGTCTACAGCAAAAAATCAATGCCACGTTGGATATTTCCCGAGAAGAAATCGAATTTCAAGCGGGCATTCGCAAAGGTCTTGGCAACAAGCTACTCAACTATGCTTGCGGGGATGAAGAATTTCCCGCTTCCATATCAACCTACAATCAAACACTGAATCTTGGATTGGGACCGCAACGAAATCCTAAAATGAAATATCTATTCCAATCCGACAATACTAAAATTGTCTTGATTGAAGACTTTGTGGCCCGCAGTCAGTGCAAATGGTTGAAGGAGACAGCTGCCAGAAGTGGCGGAAATAAAATTAGTTGGAAAGAAACTAGTGACGTTGCCATTCGAACAGTCGCCGAACGAGTCTACAAGACATTGGATCAAGTTTTAGAGTACAAAAAAGACGCGAACTTTTTGAACGAAATGAAAGAGAAATCGCCTCATCCACTATTTGAAGTGCATGCGTCTTCCAGCTCTGCCACCCCGAAGCGATTTTTGGCGGAAGAAGACGAACGCCAGCCCCTCATGGGAAGCTTTATGCTTTTCTGCGACGTCCCAGAGAAGGGAGGATACATTCACTTTCCAAAGTCTGGGGTACATGTCAAACCTGAGGCAGGACAAGCTCTCTTGGTGTCCTACATGAATCCCAAGACTGGAGAAAAGGATAAAGATACGACGTTCACAACTGAGCATGTCGAGTGCCCTGTCGTTGAAGGAACGTCCACAACACTTGCCTATCATATTCCCTTTGTTTAGTGTGCTAGGCCTGAATTTTCAAGGATGATTATCGTTCCACTGTAGTTCAGAAAATGCGACTACGTAGATGAATAATTTTTAGTGTTTACGACAAAAATTGAAGTTATGCTTTGCTTTTTCTTCGTTTGAATCCATTCTGATAAATAATTACTCGGCGTATGTTTTTTCTTTTTCAAGGTAAGAAACAGCAGACTACTACTAGTAGTACTAGTACAGAGCACTACTACTAGCTACTAGCTAGTACTAGTACAGAGCACTACTACTAGTAGTACGAGACAGGAGCTTTACTGTGGTATGGTACTCCATACTAGCTACCAGGGTAGTAGACTACTACTACTAGTAGTAGAGAGTAGCTGGTACTACGTAGCAGTACTGCATTACTACTACTAGTACTAGTACTGCTACTACTACTACTAAGACAACAACAGTAGTACTACTACTAGCTAGTAGTAGCAGTGGAGACAAGCACACCACCAGACACCTCTACTTGTAGTAGTTGTAGTAGTAGTAGTACTACTACTACTTCTAGTAGTAGGAAGGATTGCAAGAAGCATGACTCAGAGTCACTGAACCTCGATAGCAATATGGGTCATTATTATCATCAACTTTGAACCAACAGAGATAAAGATTAAACATTTGTACCGTACGGTAAACACAGAAGACCCGAATGCGAAAACCAAGACCACAAGAAAGATTGATTGTAACAGCAACTACGACCACCGCAAAATTTGCAACCCACTGGCTTCGCTTCAAAAAGCTTAAGTAACATCTCCCTACGCACCGAGGGAATAATAATAGTAGCAGTATCCTTTATCCTTTTATTCGTGACCTCCTTAGATTTGCGAACCCGACGTGGCGAGGTGGAACTTGTCATACCATTTATTGCCAAGAAGTCATTGTTACATATTTATAACAACTGCAAACATGATTCTAATATATCAAGTTGTGCTGTGCTTGGCTCTTTTGTTAACAAACACTCCTGGTGTATTTGGCGGTAGACGAATCAGAAAAGACAATGAGCCCAATGCAAGAACGTTTACCGTGAGAAACCTTTCATTATCTCATGTCGAAGTGTACTGGATCAACCTGGTCACCGAAGAACGCAAGCTTCAATTCGATCTTGTTCCTGGCGCCAGCAATAGATTGAATTCTCATGTTGTTCATGAATTTGAAATCCGCGAAGTTGAAAAAGACAACGTTAAGTGCCATGGCAATCACGACAATTGCCGCAAAAGGTTCTTTCAGATATCGGAGGAAGAAGAGCAAATATTCACAGTCACTAGAGACTTTTCCTTGGAGATATCCAACAGTAAAACTCGAGCTCAAGAACGAGCCCAGGAAGCTGTAAAAGGCTGCAGAGATCTAGAACAATACTTAGAAGAGGCAACCTGCGGTTCGCCTTTTGATCATCTTGAACGATTGACGGAATGTATGAAGGCTAATGTAGAGGAAAGTCTCTATGAAACACAGGAGGAAATAGTCTTTCAAGCTGACATTCGTAAGCGTTTGGGGTCGCAATTGAAGGAATACGCCTGTAGCGACCCGAACGCACCTACTACAGAGCCAATATATGAGGAAGAATGGAACCCTAGCAATCCACATTTGCATTTTGACGACCTGAATCACAACCTGAAAGTACTACTTCATGTTGATACAAACATGATTGCAATAATAGAAAATATGGTGACGCCCTCGGATTGTGAAGATTTGCTCACCTTGGCAAGTACAAATGAAGAGGATCCTACTATAGTGCCATGGGATTTGCGGAAAGAGACAGTATCCTTGGATATGCTTTCAAGAATATATGCTTACGTCAACCCGGCAGCAAAACAAATGAGCATGTATGCCGGTCTTCCCCAAAAAGGTATGGATATCTTCAAAGTACACCATGACTCAATTATGCTGCCCCAGAAACATCTGGAACCGACTAGTAGTAGTAGTATTGGCAGCCACGAATGGCCAGTTACTGGAAACTCGTACGCTCGGCTGTTCATGTTTTGTGAAGTACCCGATGAAAATGGCGGAGGGGCCATGCACTTTCCAGAATCCGGAGCCCATATACAACCAAAATTCGGGGAAGGTTTACTCGTCACTTACACACGACCATCAGAAGGCGTAAGTTACAACGAGAAATTCTTCAACGAGCATGCTGAGTGTCCCCTTCTCAGCGGAAATCGGACCATGCTGGAGCATGTGTTTCGTCTTCATCCCGCCGTTGCATAATTTTACACGATATTAAATCTTTCCTTGATAATTATATCACTGGTCAGGATTTTTGGATGAATGTCTCTTGTTAGTAGTACAACGCCAACTTTTACCAGGTACCTGGTACCTGAGGATGATACCATAGCTACTACTGTACCCGATTACTCTACTACTAGCTAGCAGCAGTAGCGACGATAACATCTATTACCATATCCCCAAGACCAACGCCATAGCACTGGAAGTCAGTTACACACACCATTTCCGAGATTTTTCTGTCTCGAGTTTTGGATAATGGAAACTCGAGAATATTTTCATCACATTTCTCTAAGTATTTCAACCGTTAATTGTTAACAGTCAATTTGTCTAGTTACCTTAGTGATGCTATTTTATTACTTAAGGATTCATTGGATTTGTATTAGTGTATTCGTGTATTCATGTATTCGTGTATTCGTCTATTCGTGTATTCATGTATTCGTGTATTCGTCTATTCGTGTATTCATGTATTCGTGTATTCGTCTATTCGTCTATTCTATTCGTGTATTCGTGTATTCGTGTATTCGTGTGGTATTTGTGTATTTGTTATCATACGATCTCCAATGCTGAACCCTTTAATTTAATTCATTATTCGAATAAACGTACTACAGTTTTACCTACTGTAAACTTATTCGCAATCATGTGTATTAAAATAAAATGGTCAAGCCCTTTTAAGCTAGCATTTAACAGGTAGGTGCTGAACAACTTTAATTTAATTCATTATTCGAATAAACGTATTTATTCGATTATTCTAGTGTACTGTTTTACCTACTGTAAACTTATTCGCAATGGTATTAAATAAA
>Ga0210036_1002641_pt1 | contig 18716 bp, 12 predicted proteins | sample CryGeymeta201515_FD_185469 | JGI IMG/M metagenome (GOLD analysis project Ga0210036, IMG submission 185469) | Groundwater microbial communities from Crystal Geyser aquifers in Utah, USA - Crystal Geyser metaG 2015-15 (SPAdes) (version 2) | ecosystem: Environmental > Aquatic > Deep subsurface >...
CATCCTCATGCCGAATCGTCTTATCCTGCTGTCTTGTTATCTTCTTAACTTCTTATTACCATATTATTTGTCTTACTATTCTTGTTTGATTATATCTGCTGATGCTCTTATCTTGTTGCTTGCTTCGTTCTTGTTTGTTGTCTTACTTCGTATTGTCGTGCTGTATTGTACTGTTTTACTATAGACTTCCTGGTTCATCCAGGCTAGCCGACAAGCAATTTCAATTCCACCAAATTGAAATTATAGAAGTTTTACTAGATAGCAGCAGCTACCTACAAGAATCAGATCTAGTTGTTGCTAGCTAGCTAGATAGCTGTAGCTATTGCACAGTACTCGCCGACTATTCTCGACTACAGAACAGTTTGCTAGACTACTACTACCCTAATACAACAGCAGCTGCTACCTGGTACTACTCGAGTACTACTACTACTACTACTAGCTAAGTACTCAAGTAGCTAGCTAGCTAGCTAGTAGAGTAGTAGCAGTAGTAGGCAGCAGGCAGGAGTAGACTAGACTACTACCACTCAACTCGGTGATTAACATAAACCGAGTAATATATATCTTTTGCAAGGAGGGAGAGTCCACCCGAGCAGTAGGTGAGGTTTTTCATCCACCCCCCAAACCATATGCATGTCCGGCTCCAGCAAGAATAATATTTAACGGAAATGGTACGATAGCACGTATTGGTGTCCATATTCCTGATTGCGTCACCAGAAATTGAGAAACTGGTGTTAGTACCATAGTAAACTAGGCGATTTAAATGATTGGATCTTTGCGCTTCTGTGCTGAGTACCGCTGTTTGATAATTTACGTAAAAGGACTATTCGATTTTTCTGGGAAATTCTTTTAGGTTGGCATTTATGCTGGCAGCGCCAAATTTGAGAGTGTAATTGGCGCAAAAGAAAACGTACTTAAGGGTAGTACTATTAGACTGGTTTTCGTACAACAATTCTGTACCAGCAGTACATTAATTGTTATTATTGTCTATTTGAAGAGTATGAGGTTTGATTGTATTCGTGTACAACCACTAGTAGCTAGCAGATAGTAACCAAAAGGCTTGTTCTGCTTGAACGCAACAAGAAGAACTACTACTCCATCTAGCTACCTGGTAGTCTAGAGTAGTAGAGTAGTCTCTAATACTAGTAGCTAGTAGAGTACCGTAGTACTACTAGTACTAGTAATAGTAGCTACTGTAGCAACTGTAGCTACAGAAGAGCAGATTGAACATTGAACTAACACATTAGCCGAGCTGGATAAGAAAGAGGCTTCCTCCCGCGCAATCAGTCTCTGTTCAATCCGAAGCCCTAATAGTAGAGTGTAAAGGATAGAGGATAATCCTTGTTTGGTCTGGTAGGGTACAGGGCTGTGCACAGTGTGCAGTGTGCAGTGTGCAGTGTGCAGTGTGCAGTGTGCAGTGTGCATTCATAGCAGATAGCAGTATGACACAGTCGTCCTGTTCTTCGCCTCTGTCGGTTCCTGATGCAGACGATAAAGAGACAGCGCGGGTGTTACGAGAACAGCACGCTTTGTTGGAGGCCTGTGCTTCCAATCGGAAGACGACTTCTACTTCTACCACAAACGCCATCACCGCCACCACCACCACTACGAGTGATGCTACCTTCATTACTACTGTTACCCCATTTACTACCACTACAACTACCCCAACCACTAACACTACTGTGAAAAATGACAGCAGTAACAGCAGTGACAATAACAATAACACGCAGGAAGACTTCCTCCAACGTCAGCAAGTTCTCTTGGAAGAAATCAGAAGTCTACCATCCTCCATGCCTCTGACCTCCACCACAGATAACAAGAGACTTTCATCGTTACCGTGTCTGGATGAATCCATCATGACGGCTGTGACCATGGCCATGGCAGAAGATGACAGTAGTTGGTCACCATCGACGGATCCATCCACCGCTGAACAATCCTTGAAAACTGTACAAATGCAACAACAGTACTTGTGGGAGCAACTGAAAAATCAGCGAAGCCAGCAGCAAGGTCAAGATTCAGCAGATTTGGATCAAAAACCACCTGCCAGGCCACAACACTCTTTACTACAAGAGGCGTCAGTTGCAACAGATGCAACAAATGCAACAGATGCTACAGATGCATCACACCAAGAAAAAACAGAGAAAACAACCACTAAAAACTCTACAACTTCCCATAGTAGCAACTATCAAACGCTCTATGAACAGCAACAGGAAATTGTAAGACGATCTTCTGAATGTGTTTCAGCAGCCAGAGCAACACCAGAACCTGCCTCATTGAATGGGACGAGCAATTACAATCCTGTATATCGGAGGAATTATGATTCTGCCATGTCATCTATTACACCTAACAGTTCATCCGAACAGCATCATTGGAACGATCAGGCAGCCAAGGAACAAATGGATCTTGTAGCTGCTGCTGCTGCTGCTGCTACTACTACTACTACTACTGCCCAACATACCCTAGTCGATGACAGTTACTCTTCCCACCACTACAACCTGTCACTCAGTAGAAGCAATTCAAACAATAATGACGACGATCGAGAGCGAACGATAGATCCCAAACATGTTCGCATTGAACGTCCTCCTCCTCCACTGAGACCACTTGTCAAATCCTCTAGTTCGTCTTTCAGGGCCAATACTGTTTCTGCTTCTGCGACTACAACAACAACAACAAGAACAAGAACAAGAACAAGAACAACAACAACATCTAATGCAACCACTACCACCAGAAGTGATCACAACAATAATTTTGACAATGACATTGTTGAATGTAACAACGGTGATATGATCGTTCCAGCACATGATTATATTGGAGCATTTTATGTTAGTACAACAAATCATCATCATCATCATCATCGTGACAATCATCATATTGACAATGGTCAAGCAACAACACCGAGACAACGACCACCAAGTCACAGAATCGTTGGACCACCACCGTCCCACATTCAACGACAACCATCCATCGATTTCTCAACGCTCACGCAATCAATAGTTTCATCGACGCCTACTGCATCCTCTACAACAACAACGAACAGTCGTAGAAGTGTCTTTTACGATGAACCATCGGGTAGTAATTCTGTTATTACCAGTTGTCACAGTATCAGTACTAACACTAATTCTTACACAAATGCAAATATCTGTCGGTCGTTCAATGAACCTGATTTGCCACCCATTCCAGCCACCATTGTTCAACAACAATCGGAACATGCAACCACTACAAATGCCCGTGTAGCAAGAGTACGAATTAGCACAATGCAACAAGAAGTCAACAACCGGAACAATAACGACGATGACGACGACGGCAACCCACTGGTTAAGGATTGATATCCTTTAATTAACCAACGCCATGACACTGGAGGACGATTACAAACAAACAACAATTCCAAAAAACAACAACATCTACCTAGTGGCTACCAAAAATCAACTTTGGTTTATGTTGCTGGTGGAATTTGCTTTGTACTCGTCTTGGGAGCCATCTTTTTAATCGTTTGTTTTACGATTCCTGCTTTTGCCTTTGTTGGACTTTCCAATGCCGACAACCACAACAGCGCTAACGACAATCATAGTCCAGGTCATTCCATGGATGGGTCAAACACGTTGGTTCCTACCGTGGCTACTGTGGCTCCTACAAATAGTCCTACTCTGGCACCGACGGCTGTAGTAATCGACTTACCAGAGTATACACTACAAGCCATCCGAAATGATCCAGAAAGTGCCCAGGCAAAGGCATACCGATGGATCATCCAAGATCTCGAATGGAAGGACCGACCACTTTCTGTGATCTTTCAACGGTATGCTCTTGTCACGTTGTATTATGCTACCAACGATGTAGGAGGTTGGAACAAAAAAGGTTGGTTAGATCATAATGTGGACGAGTGTGACTGGGTCACGATTGGAAACGATGAGTCCCTCGTATCGGGATACCGAGTTTGTGACCCGAACACCGGATTGTACGAAGCACTGGATCTGGCCGGTGACGGTCTCCAGGGATACCTTCCAAAGGAGCTTGCCCTACTGTCCAAACTAAAGTTTTTGGACTTACAAAACAACAAGTTTAGTAATTGTCAGCAATGCATTCCCACAGAGCTGGGCCTACTGTCGAATTTGGAGCACTTAAATCTTTACTTTAGTTTTACAAAGGGTGGCATTCCCAGCGAAATGGGACAGTGGACCAACATGAAGACTTTGGAGCTGGGCCAGAACCGACTCATATCGATTCCATCCGAAATTGGTAAGCTCAGCAAATTGGAACGATTAGACCTGTCTCGCAACGTCCTCCAGGGGACGTTGCCATCGGAACTGAGCATTCCACTGAGCCAGAAATTGTATTACTTTGATATTGATCGAAATTTTCTCACGGGAGCCATACCAGCAAGTTTTCAAGGTGCAATCATTGCTCGTCGGGCAGTCAACGGAAGTGAAGGGGAAATTGTGGCACCGAATGGTCTCTTTTTTACGGCGCGGTTTACTGGCAATAATTTCACTGGCCAAGTCCCAGACGCCATGTGTCTACTTCAGCAGCGATTTAAGTTTGATTGTGACCCCCAAAAGCTCTGCGGCTGTGACTGTACATGCTATTCTACTTGACGAACGATCGATGAATGCAATCTGTACAGTCGAAATCGGATTAATAGTGAGCAGGTGATTGTAGCATAGTGTATTTTAATAGTTTTTTTAACAACATCATGACGCATGAGAGATACTATCACCCACAAACCGGGGGAAGGATGACAAGCAGGTAGTCCTTTTCCTTCACTCCAAAACCTATTCACCCCGGAAGAGGCTTCGGTTCGAAGGGATTTTCTGTTTCAACTATACTGTCTGGTAACAATTTGGCATAGTCGCAGAGGAATCTCTGCAGCCGCTGATCTTCATCAAAACTGTTGGCAACCACTTGTTTCTCCTGTACCTGATGAAATGGTAGCACGTGTCGTAGCGATTCATTCAAACCGCAAAATGAGAGATCACGTTGCCGGATTTTAATTTGTCCATCTATCTGCTGATGCATAACATGATTCGTGTCACTCCGCGGTAACGTTTGTTGCTGGATCCATTCTACTTCCGCAGCTGCTGCTGTTACTGCGGTGGGACATGACAGTTTGTCTGTCTGTTTCACTATTTCTCGAAGTTGCGTCATGGAAGCTGACTCTTTCGAACCGTATCCATCAAGAGAGTTCCTATCGCTTGCGACGAAAGGATCTGTATTTCCGTCCTCATCGGCAGCACTTCCCTTTGCCAGTTTCTCCTGGAAGGCTTCCTGTATTATCTCCAAAACTTTTCGACGCGCCTGACTCTTCGTAATTTCAAACCAACATCCAGTTAGGCGATCCATTCTGAAAAAGCCTCCACCTACTGGCTTAAGGGCATTGACTTTTTCCACCACATCCGTTACGAGCTCCGTCTTGTCCTTGCGGCTCATACCGGAAGGATGACATCGTGCAAACCCAGCAACGACCAGTTGTCGACACCAAGCGTTGCCGTTGTAGCGGTTGGAGGCGCCACGACCGCAAATGACACTATATCGCGTTGGGGAAAAGTTGGATGGCAGTTTAACTCCAAGATATGGAGGGTTTCTTTTCGTCTTTCGCCCGTGCAGTTGTCGTTGTTCTTCTGATTGTGTATTTTGTGCGTACTGCAAATGCTGTAATTGCTGAGCTACTGCCTTGTCATCTCTGGGAAAGTTGGAGCTTTTTTCTTCCATAATTAATACTCCGAGTACCATGTAGTAGTATTGATTTTTTGATGTTCTCTTTGATACGCATTTTATGTGCTCCCTTACAATTGCCGAGAACACAGCTTACTACCAGTACGTATCAGCAGTACCTGGTACTGTACCTGCTACCAGGGTCCTCCCTCTCGGTACTACTACTACCAGGTAGTACTGCTGTTAGTGCATTCTTTTCTGGGGTCTTCTTAGATGCAACAGTACGGTACTAGTTTCATAGTAGTAGCTTCTCATTGCTTTACTAGTACCTCGGTACCTGGTACTAGTACCTGGTACCAGGTAGTGGTAAAAAGCTCGGGTACAGAAAGAATCAAGACTCAGGATTCTCTCTTGAAAAAACGTTTATTGCTTGTTTCCTTCTTCTTTCGGATTGGAGTACCTGGGATCAGGGTACCTGGTACCTGGTAGATGAGTCAGTTAGACCGATTTGTCCGACGGATGCATGAAGAACGACCAACTTGCACTACGTAGTACCAGGTACTACAGTTGTACCAGCTATGTACCTGGTAGCAGTCTCACTACAATCTACCTGATAGTAGTTCTATCACTACCAAACAATTATTTACTGAGCCTGGTACTGGTACCACTTCTACCACGTACGAGGACGAGATACCATCTTTCTCGTTCTACAGTACCAGGTAGTCTACTAAGAGGTACCTGTTACGGTAGAAGTACCAGGTACCCTGGTACCAAACTGTTAGTCTACGGTAGCTGGTACAGATAACAGTACCATGTACCAGTACTGGTAATAGGTACCAGGGTAAGGAACAAGCAGAAAAAAGCATGGCCTATGTAAGTATCTTCTCTTCTTTGTCTTCTTTGGCAATCGTGGCACAATCAGACGACAATCGGAAGCTTACCTGTTAAATAGGATAAGGCTACTAGACTAGTCTAGTACTTAAAAACTCTACAATGTACCAGGTACCAGGTACCGCACTATGGTAGTATTCCTTGTTGATACTCGAGTAGCTAGGTAGAGTAATATGTACCATTACTACTACTAGTAGTACTAAAGTAGCACAGAATTTCCTGACAATTCTACTGCTAGACTACCTGGTTATATTAGACTACCTTGTACCAGGTACCTGGTACAAGGTAACAACAGTATTGTAGTACCGGTAACAGGTACTACTAGTAGTATTACCATAATTTCTGCTCAGTTCTGGGACCAGGTAGTCCTAGTCTACCTAGTAGTGTGTACGATTACTACGGTACCATACCAGGTATTGGGGTACCATACTCGGCAGGAGTGCAGTTCTACTGGTACGTACCTCGTTGTTCGGTGGACAAGAAGCCTTCGTCCCGAGCGTAGTATGGTACCAACGTAAATCTGTTATTGTACTACGAGTATGATCGTAAATACCGAGTGGTAGTCATAGTTAGCAAACCAAGCACTTTGCTGAATGATCAACTAGGTCTACCAGTTATGCGTTAACATGGCGCCACTTCATTCTCCTGGAACCTGGTACCTTGGTACCGGTAACGACAAACTGGATGCCCTACCAGGTAACCGCGATATGTATCACTACTAGTAACTACTAGTTGTACTACCGAGTTGTACGTAGTACCAGGTACAAGCTACTGGTAGTCTCAGTGGTATTCCACAATGGAATCGGTCTTTGCCCTGTCCTTCTTTTCGTAGAAATTGCCTTTATGTCCAATCTTGCTGTTTGGGTTGGGTACAAGCGCAACTTCAACTTGTTTCTCGTTTCCTAGTTTTGGCTAGCGCTATTCGCAGTATTCAAAATTGATACACCGATACCCCACACCTCTCCTCTACACGTTTCGAAAGAACAAGCGTCCAATAAGACCAGCGTCCAATAAGATTTACTCTACAATGTTGGGGAATAGAGGCAGGCAGGCTATATTTGGTTGCAATTTTACATACGACATCTTTTAGCCAAATAACCATGATTTATCGCATCTAGATTGCATACATGTAGATATATAAATATATTATGTGGATACGGTGATAATCAACGTTGCCACATATTCAGTACTACGAGTCTTGTTCCAGCTTTACAAAACCGCCGCCATGAGGTGATGCTCCTGGCAACAAGAAGTTCGATACAAATGAAGATTGGACTGTGTGGACAAAATAATCAATATCCAACGTGGGCGCTGCGTAGTGACATTGAAGTCTCTTGTGATGTTCCAAGTGATCTCCCGTACCCACAATCCAATCGGGAGCAAAGGCATCATAATAGTGTTCCAAAGGTGGACAATGCATTACCACGTTAAAGAAACCCATAAACAAAACAGAAACCGAAAATGCCCGCGCTTGAATAGAAGGAAAGAGTAGAACGGCGAGCAAAAAGGGAAACAAGTATGCGGTCATATATTCGACTGGTGACACAGCTGCTGCACTGACAGGTGGTACCAGCGTATTAAAGGAATGATGGAACTTGTGGTACTTGTACAGCTGGGGATGTGAATGAAACGTCTTGTGAACCTGATAAAATCCGAGGGAGTGCACAATCGTAATCCGCAAAACTTGCCAAAGTATTTGGAGAATCTTGATCGATGTTGCTGCCGTTGCTGCTACTGTTGTTGTTACTACTACATCTTCGCTGGTGGCTTTATCGTCATCCTGTACCAGCCAGAGACGCAACATAATATAGCCAGGAATGGCCAGCACATAGTGATTCACAAAGTTAAACATCCAAGCTTGCATATATAGTGTTTGGTTCTTCTTGTAGAGAGCTCGGGCCGTACGAAACGACAGCAGTTCCAAGAGGATGGTAATGGCCACAAGATAGGTCATGAGGCGAAGGCCTTCGTGAGCATACGAGAATACGGCATCTTGAATCTCCTGCCAATTCTCATACGATTTGATTTGAAGATATCTCATCATTATCTGAACTCTGAACTCTGAACACCTATGGTAGCTAGTACTTGTAGCTAGTAAGGATGGGTAGCTACTGCTAGACTACTTATCCTGCGTTTTCTTTTTCGCAGGGATTACAATAGTAAAGATACTGCGTGATCTTTCTCATTCATTGATTCATTGATCCATATCGAATATCGAATATTGATCGCCCTCCGTTATTTGAAATTCTCACAAGATGATGTTTCCGTGATTAGATGACATCAAAAAAGACTCCACGCGCCGATTTTTAAAATTCTCAATTGACATCTTCATTAGGGTTCAGGAGGAGTTCACAATGACGACAGACCACTACGTACTACTTGCTTGTCTACTCTGAAAATTACTACTCCGTAGCTACTAGCCAGAGTATTAGTTAAGACTGGCGCAATAGAAACCGGGTGTTTTTTTCTGTCATGCGACCGGAGGTGCGAAAAAATATTTAAAGATATGGACCGTTGAAGTTTACTTTGTGGCTCAGTCCCACGTGTTAAATCTAATTTCGAAACTTCTTTTTCTAAATGAAAAACCACAGGATCATTAAAAAACCTTCATCGCCTGATAGAGCATAAAAAAGACTATCTAATGGTATGCCTATCAAAAAATCGTGTTTGCCGGTCGACCGACAGACAAACACCCTGTTTCTATTGCGCCAGTCTTAGTTATTAGTAGTACTACTAGTAGAGAGAAGGGTCTACTACTAGTAGTAGGAGACCCACTACTAGTAGAACTACTAGTAGGTACTCTAGTACTGTTCTAGCTAGGCAGTACCTCCTGGTGTTCGCACAGTACTACGGTAGTTGTAGAATGATACCTCTAGTACAACTACTAGTACTAGTACTACTACTACTAGCTAGTGGACTCGTCTACTCACTGTCATGAGAACATTACTTTGATTACAGTTTTAAATAGTGGTAGACTATACTACTATGCAATGAATATTGATTTGAAGGTCTTTTTGTTGTGGTTGATCAAGACGAGTATTATTTCGGACCAGTTATTTTTCCTCGCAAGGCCCAGCAGTACACTGAAAACAGAGAGACTCACACTTTCTTAGAAGGACGTCATGGTTTCAACCAAGTAATTGCCGTTTTGGTCCTTGAGAAGTTCGGACGTGTTGATCGCACTGGTAGTAGGGTTGGTGGCGGTACTTCTATCGTCCATGTTAAGACTGTTGTTGCTTTCTAGTGTTGTGTCGTTGAACAGCTTGTCGGGAACGAGACTGCTGTTCTTACTATTCGACGTCGAATCGGTCAATGGTTGTTGGACTCTTCGATTCACTTCCTTCATGGTACTATCGTCGCATGAGTTGGCGGAATCGTCAGGAACACTGGTACTTTCCGAATAGATTCCATCGTAAGTACTCCGAGACTTTCCGCACGACGTCAATTGTCCCAGTGCCTTGCAAACGCTGCTGCTGGGAGTTACAGACTTCTCTGCACTGTTTCTGGGACTCGACTTTTTGCGAGCACTGACACCCATTCTAGCCGCCAACTTGGCATCCGGGTCGACTTCGGCAAAGGGATTGGTACTTCCATCGTCTAGACTAAGAGGTGCCTTGACTTTCGATGTGACTGTAGTCGTACGTTTTGAGGCGCCATTGATACCAGCATCGACATTTTGGGAGGTTGACGTTGGAGATGCCCTGCTTTCGCCTGTTGGGCTGTCACCATCGTCCTTTGAATGCCGCATACGATGCAAGTATTCAGCGTATGTACCTGTTGCAAGACTCGCCATGGTCACGTCATCGTCTTCATCAATGTACCCACCATTCTTGGAAGCCGTAGTAATCATCATGTTGCTGGGAGACTTGACAATATCAAGCACATCTGTGGGTGTTTGCGGTGGTTCTTCTTTGCGTCTATTCATGTGCGCAGGCGAGGCTGTCTGGTCGTAATTGTAATTTTCGTCATTGTTAATGCCGTCAATCAAGGACCACATAGTCTTGGATTGAAGACTGGCATCGTCATTGCCGTATCCGTACATGTATGAAGGTGCCATACTTGCATTACCGTGATCGTGCAAGTTCGAATCCAAGTACGAATAAGTGGATGTGGCCAAGGACCGCTGATCGTCGTCCGTTTCGGCCACAAACCGCTGAAAGTATCGATCGCCACCTGGATCGTCGGCGTCAATGGATTCGGATGCTTCCAAGTCTCCGTCACGGCTGTTGTTGCGTTTGCCGTTCTTGGTCTTTACGGTACTTTGACTACGCTTGGACTTTTTCTTGTGGGTAGCAACGGGAGTCACCTTCATATCATCATCCGTGGAACCAGTTCCTTTAGTAACAATTTGTCCATTGTCTTCTCGCGCGACAATATTTTCCTTTCGTATAACGCTCAACTTGTAGCAAACACACAACAAGAGCAGAATAGCAAACGCAGCAATTCCCGCTGCAACAATGGCCAGGGTCGTCAAACTCACTTCAACGCCCAAGACGGTCCAGGCACTGGTCGCTTCTCCTTCTTCGTCGTCACCATCATCGTTGGTGCTGGACGTTGAACTGGCAGCGGATGTGGTGGTTCCCGCTACGGCATTGCCGTCATTGTTATTGTTGTTGATCGTGGTGACAGTGCTACTTCCAGAAACAGCGCTGTTACCATTCAACAGATCCAGAGGTAATCCGATCTCAATCATGCTGGTACGTTCCAATACGGGATCACCCGAGGCTCTCAAACTGTCTTGATACCGTTGCAACGACTTTCCTTCAAAGGCCGCATCAACGTATTCGTGGAGCAATTCGGGATAGTCCTGAAACGTAGGAGGTCCTCGCAGCGAAACAAATCCGCTGATGGCTTCCGTAATGGCGACGGTTTCATCAGGAAGTATGAAATGACGAACAGATGTCATGGTAATATCGGCACTGATTTCCAATGGTTCCGGCTCTGGCTCATCGTCTTTTCTTCGTCGTTGTCGCAATTGTACCTGTTCCCACCAAAATACGATTTGGCGCTGCAGGTCCTTTTGCACGTGATTCGAAGTGACATCCTCCAAGATTTGTCGATCCATTACTTCTTGCTTGTTCAAGTTTCTACGCAAAAAGTAATGATATCCGTTTCCATGACGAGATTGGAGCTTGTTAATCGTCGTTGTGGTACTACTGGTGGTAGGAACAGGATCTATCATGTAAGTAATGACCATGGTCGAAATTTCATAAACCTTGGGCCCTCCTAGCTGCGTCTGTGTCGGAGTGACCAAATTTTCGTTATTTTCTTCCTTCTCTTTATCATCAGCATCAATGACATAATAATCATCAAAGTCATCAGTGTCGTTGCCTTGGTCCATTGCATTCGATACTGCTTCCGCCTCAGTGGTAGAAGCAAGAGAAGGTCTGCTAGGTTGCTCACTTTTTGGTTTAAACGAAGGAGCAGAAGTTGGTATCCATGTAGGTTCCATCGAAGGAACCGACGTTGGTGATAGTGTAGGTTCCAAAGATGGATCCAAACTGGGCATCACTGTAGCTTTCATTGCAAGAATAAAAAAATGAGAAGTAGATAAAACAAAATGAGTATTACAAAAAATGAGATGTTTGGAGCATTTGGTTTTGGTTTTGGTTTTGATCTTTGATCATGTTGTGCAGTGTCTTATTTTCCACTCACGTGCTAGACTGGGTACAGTACTTGTGCCATTCAATCCTCCGTAGGCAACCATCCACAAGTAGCAGGGTTCGTTCCAATCTTTCAACTTTTCTAGATTTCCATCCCATTCCCATTTATTGTCGGCACAGTGTTCTGGTATTTGATTTTCGTCCAATTCTTCCATGACCCATTCGTGACTGTCCCAATCACACTGCACTGTCTTGTCCTTCCAAAACCAATCCGCAATGTCCTTGGGATCTCGACAGTGGTAAATATCGTCCGGAATTTCATTTTTGATATCTTGATCATCGTCATTATCTTGGTTGTCATTCTTATCATCGTCATTGTTTTCTTCTTCATCGACTTCTTCGACTTCTGCAACTTCGACTTCGGCATTTTTGTTGTCTTCTTCCTCCTGTTTGAGCTGTCGATAAGACTGTTGTAGTTGTCGTTGTTTAGTGGAAGGAGAACGAACACCACGAATGAACGTAGTCGTACGGGAATCGACGTTGGAATTCGTCATGGATGGACCTTCTACAGCGGCAACGGCTGTCATCATCGTCGTCGTCATGGTAGTCATGGTGGTAAATACCAGCAGTGCAGTAAAAATGAAACGCATCATTGTTGATTCTCTGTGTGCTGGTTGTTGGTACGTTTCTGGCTCTTTGGAATAGGAACTGTACTGTTGGTCTGGTTGGTAAAGGAAATTCAATTGACGTAGTCTAGCAGAGGAGAGAGTGTGTGTGGGTATTCTACTAAGTGGGAAAAAATGACAACTGTCGTTGATACCTTCTTGTGGGATTGTTCTAAAAAGTATGTTCTATCTACTTATTACGAGTACCAGGTTCAGGCTAGTAGTACTAGTGGTAGCTAAGTTGAAAATCCTCCCTTCACAACTCTGTTTGAACGCGCCAAATTGATTTTCGAATTCATTTGCTTGGCTTGCTCTTTTTTTAAGAACGCGGAGCGCCCGTAGGGTCAATTCACGGATTAACGATAGTTGGAAAAATAGACAGACAGACAGACAGACAGACAGACAGACAGACAGACAGACAGACAGACAAGAAATTGAGAATTACTATAGTTTTTTAATCCACCCAGACAATATTTATTATTTATTATAAGAGTTTGACGATGGACAATACTAGTCAACTGCCTATTGACTCGAGTACTCTAGTAGGTACTAGCTAGTAGTAGAGCTAGACTAGCCACTGTACTCTTCTATCGTAGCAGCCCAGTGTATTATTTGATTACCTGGTACAGTAGTATTGAAGCAGCCATTATGGTCACTGCTCGTAGTAGTTCTTCTGGGACAATCCATTGTACCAAACCTCGTGATCTTTTCCGCATTTGCTTCCGATCTTGCTTGTGTGTTTACAGCAGTTCCTGTAACTTCTGCAGTATTGTCGTCTCATCTTTCAGAAGGACGTTACAGTTGTTCACGGCACCGTGAAATTCCAGAGTGTAACCACGAACGTAGTTTCTGGCCTGTCCACTGGTCACTCTGGTACGGGGCCTACTAAAAGCTAAAAGGGTAGACTAGTATGTCGTAATGTTTTAATGTCGTGATGATCCTACAGCACGCCCACGCAACAATGTTGCCTTCTCAATCCCTACCTGGGTAAATCTAGCTAGAGCTTCTCTGTGAAACAGCAACAGCTACTAAAATAGAAGCGTGCTACTGATATTCCTCGAAGCAATGAACATTCTTTAAAACGTGCTACCTCTTTAAAATTTAAACTGTTGTTTGCCCTGCCATTTCCTCACCGTTTCTCGTTTTTCCTTTTGAATACATAGACGACTATATTATGCCATCACTGCAGTGTAATTGTCATTGCCATTTATTTGCCAATTCAAATATCCAATCCTTCCGCTTCCCACAGGTCCACCAAAATATCTACCATTTGTGGTAGTGGTACACTGCGCGGAAAGGCCTTGGGACCACCACCATCCGTAGGATCCTGTCGCGGTACGGCAAAAACAACTTCAATAATTTCGTCGACTTCGATGGGTACTGCGGCAGGACGTGGTGTCGATTGCGAACTGTGACTATTGCTTTCAGCGGTCGCAGAATTATTATTGTCGTCGTCAGACTGTCGTTGATGTCCCAACCACTGCGTTCGGGAGTGTTCCCATAATTGGAGTCCTGTGTGTGTACATATTATTTTTAAAGGAAGAACAAAGCAGATCTCAAGATATTAGGGCTTTATTGGGCGACAGGCAGCAAGCAGAGGCGTTGCTCACTTTGTTCCTCTCACTTCTCGATCAAAAATCCCAACTCAGCATTCAGTAAAGGATCTTGAATCTTGAACGGCAAAAATAAGTTGTTCGTGTAAAGTTTAAAGTTTAAAGTGTCCACTTCGCACTTAGCTCACCTTGGTTGACAAACCTTAGCTCTTCTTTTTCCTCCTCCATTTGCTGCTGCTTACTCGCGCTCTCTCCAGCCTTGGTATTATCCGCCATACCGTAGTTTAATTGTGAATATAGTATGCTTTTGTATACAGGACAGTATACACGATTCGTGATTCTTCCAAAAGTCTGCTTTGGAATGTCTGGCTCTGTTCCTTTATTGCTTACAGTGCCAGGTGTTGCCCTTACAGATATAAAACGTAATTATCAAACGTTGTTACCAGTAATAATGTCTGCGAAAAGAGAGAGAGTGAGAGATAATATTGCGAAGTGTTATGCGTTACGAATGCCTACGTGCACATCATACATAGCTACGTGTCATCATTATCTTTTCAATTGCTGTGTGGTAAAATACACTGTTAAAAATAAAAAAGAGTCTTGTGCCAAATGAGTAGAGTAATAGATAACTCCAACTCTGATGATTGAAATTGTATTTTTTGGACGTAGAGTTTTGAATGAAGTATTATTTAATTTCTTTCTGCACACGACTTAGATGGCTGACGATACTAACAACTAGCTACTGTACAGTACTCTAAATACACTAGTACTACTAAAACCTGTCTCGTCATTTGTCTCACATAGGAAGTTGTGTTGGCTCTTGATTGACTCCAGTAAAACGTATGGCTAAATTTGTAATTAGAAAGGATTGGAATGGCTCGTTTCATCCATATTATTTTTCGTTGTTAAAAAAAAATCCAGATCACACGTGAACAAGGCAAAAACAGCGATTAAACAACAACAATCCTGGTGTAGTTAGTAGTCTACTTTAGTGTAGCTATAATAATTAATAATAATAATATTATTGAACTCTACCAACTCACCAGTCCACTCAAGTCGAAAGGCTGTGAAAAAGAAAAGTTAGTTGTTTAAGATAGTAAAGCAAGAGAGGAAATAATAATGTCGGAAATTCAAGCATGGTGGCCCTCCGTGGCAAATGATGCCTGTAAGGAAGTCGCAAGAGGAAAAGAGTACGAAGAAATCTACTGTATCTATCCAGCGCTCAAGAAATTTTACATGGGGTAAGTGCTACGTATGTTGTTGTTGTATTGTGATGGTTGTTCGTGCACCGTGTACCGTGTACTAATTGTGTTCATCTTGTCCTTGTTCATGTTGCATGTTGCATGTTGCTTCTAACTTCTAACCAACCACACACATTTTGGCTCACTCTCTTTCCTTTCTTCTTATGATCCTCTCTACCCAAACTAACAAACTAACTAACCAACAACAACAATATATATATATGTACATATATTTATATATATATATATATATATTTATATATATACTATATACATGCAAAAACAATAACAACAAACACATAACAAAAAACACAAATGAAACCAGTTGGGAATTTACTTGGAGACCCGAATATTTGTACGACTGGATGCACGAGAATGCTTGGTTTCCTTTGGTTTGTGTGTGCATTTATTTGGTGGGCATTGTCATGGGTCCCATGTACATGGAACATCGGGAACCGTACGTGATGCGAAAAACCCTGGCGGCTTGGAATTTAGCCCTCAGCATCTTTAGCTGGATTGGACTGGCCAGGACACTGCCCGCTACGGTTCACAATTTGTACACGTACGGGTTCAACAATTATTTGTGCATGGATCCAGAAAATTCGATCGGTGCCAGTGCTGCAGGAATGTGGTGTCTCTTCTTCGTGTTGTCGAAACCGGCAGAACTATTCGATACCTTTTTCATTGTTGCACACAAGAAAAATCTCATGCTGTTGCACTGGTACCATCACGTCACGGTACTGCTGTGTACCTGGTACTCCTTCGTCACGCACAGTCCGCCAGGATTGATTTACAGCACCATCAACTACGGAGTTCATGCTGTCATGTACTTTTATTACTTTTTGATGGCTATCAAGTGCAAACCAAAATGGTTCAATCCGAAATGGATTACTGTGGCGCAAATAATACAAATGGTCATTGGGAGTGTTGTGTCAATGGCAGCCTTTAGCGTTGTACAAAAGGAAGGGTGTTGGGCGACGTTTGAAAACAATACCGGTATTCTCATCATGTACGTGAGTTACTTTTTCTTATTTCTGCAGTTCTTTTTGCAGCGGTACGGTTATGGATTCAAAGTATCCGCTGCCAAGACGAAATTGGCCAACAAGACAGAGTAAAGGATGATGAGAAGAATGAAATAAGAAAATCAATAATGATGCCCACATTGGTAATAAGGAAAGGAAAACGGAGCAAGCAACATTTTGTCAAGTGGAAGTTTGACGGCTCGATGAAAGATGTTTTTCGTTCAATCCAAACCAGAAAACAATATTATTATAATATATTGTGCACTCACAACACATCATGATGCAAGCACAAAAGCACAGCACACATTCAAATCGAAAATCATATCATAATATAGTAAGCATTCATCTATATAGCGCTAGCATTGTTTCTCACCGTCGTCAGGCGGAAAAAATTCATTTTACAATAATTGTTAGCTTCTGCTATTATACGAGTATTACAGTATTATTATTACAGGATACCGACAGGATATAATTGGTTCGTTGACGACTGACTACGATGAAGATAATTATTTCTTCTTTTCCTTAGACGAGGACGAGCTTTTCTTTTCCTTGGACGAAGACGAACGTTTCTTGTTTTTGTCCTTGTCCTTGTCTTTTGATGATGACGTTTTTTTGGTAGTATCTTTGTGTTTCGAAGACGATGACGGCGATTTCTTCTCGTCTTTTTGCTTCTTCTCGGTGTTGCTGCTACTACTGTTCTTCCTACTGGCCTTTTTCAGATCCAAATCGTTCATACTCTTGTGAAGTTTCTCTTTTTTGTGTGTCTTCTTTTTGTCATCTTCCTTGTCCTTGACATCGTGACTGGTAATCGTTTTGGAAGATTTCTTCTCCTTATCTTTGCTGCTGCCCGCTTTTTCTTTTTTCAAAAGGTCCAAATCTCCCATGCTCTTGTTCAATTTTTTGGAATCTTTGTCTTTATCCTTGGAAGACTTTTTGCTCTTTTTCAATGACGATTTATCCTTCTTGTCGTTGTCTTTTTCTGTTTCTGATTTTTTTGTCGACGATACTGGCTTGAAATTCAAGTCTCCCGTACTTTTGTGAAGTTTCTTCCGGTCGTCTTTTTTTCGTTTTTCTTCCTTCTTTTTCTTGTCCGCCTCATCCTGCTGTTTGGCTGACTTTTTATCTTTGCTGCTGCTGGATTTGTGATCCTTCTTATCTTTGTCGCTGTTGCTACTACTACTGCTCTTTTTTCTAGATGCCGATTCGTAATCCAAATGGTTCAAACTTTTGGAAAGATGTTTTCTAGAGGATGACTTTTTGTGGTTGCTGCTGCTGCTGCTACTGCTACTTGTACTCTTCTTTGTTTTCTTTGGCTCTGCTTTGTCTTCTTTGATGATTGGATCATCTGCAAACATGACACTTCTTCGTTGTCTTCGTTGTTCACCTGCTTTCATCATATCCAATGTTGCCTGTGGTACTTCAATAACACCCAATTCCATGGCTTCCTTGAGCACATCCATGGATGGTTTTTCGTTCCGTCGTTTACAATCAGCTATAATGAGCTTTATTTGTTGTTTTCTTCGATCTAATTGATCTTGAATTCGTTTCTGATGTTCGTATTCGGCATTAATTTGAATACCCACAAACAAACCAAATTCATTTTCTTCGGCATGTGGACCACCCTTGAAAGTGCTTCCTGGTGAAATATCATCATGATCATCATCATGATCATGATCATCATGATCATCATCATTATCATTCGGTGGGGGAGCCGTGTTCCATTTCAAAAAGGCATCCATAATATCCTGATCTTCTCTATGAAGTTCCGAATACTTGTACTTATCCTTTGGAAAATGATCCCGAAAGTAGGTCACGATCATGTGTTTTTGGACACAACCGGTTGGTTTGACCAGTAACCAATTGGAAGCAAAGGTACAAAAATCACGAAACAATTCTTCTTTTCGTTCGATTTCTTGTAATTTCATTCGACCCATGGGAGTCAACAATGACGACGATGATGTTCTAGGAGATGGTGGTACTGGTGGTACTGATGGTACTGATGCTTCTACATTGGTTGATGATGGAAGTGAAGGTTGTTGTGGTGGTGGCAGTGGTGGTGGTGGTGGTGGTGGTGGGGGTGGTGGTGGTGGTGGTGGCG
>Ga0210036_1002643_pt1 | contig 18702 bp, 12 predicted proteins | sample CryGeymeta201515_FD_185469 | JGI IMG/M metagenome (GOLD analysis project Ga0210036, IMG submission 185469) | Groundwater microbial communities from Crystal Geyser aquifers in Utah, USA - Crystal Geyser metaG 2015-15 (SPAdes) (version 2) | ecosystem: Environmental > Aquatic > Deep subsurface >...
TGGTAGTAGTAGGTGGTAGTAGTAGGTGGTAGTAGTAGGTGGTAGTAGTAGGTGGTAGTAGTACTACTAGTAGTAGGTGGTAGTAATACTAGCTAGTAGGTGGTAGTAGTAGGTAGTAGTAGGTGGTAGTAGTAGGTAGTAGTAGGTAGTAGTAGGTAGTAGTACCAGGTAGGTGGTAGTAGGTGGTAGTAGGTGGTAGTAGGTGGTAGTAGTAGTAGTAGTAGTAGTAGTAGTAGTAGTAGTAGTAGTAGTAGTAGTAGTAGTAGTAGTAGTAGTAGTAGTAGTAGTAGTAGTAGTAGTAGTAGTAGTAGTAGTAGTAGCTCTAGTAGTAGTAGTAGCTCTAGTAGTAGTAGTAGTAGTAGTAGTAGTAGTAGTAGTAGTACCAGGCAGTAGTAGTAGTAGTAGTAGTAGTAGTAGTAGTAGTAGTAGTAGTAGTAGTAGCAACCAAAGATCGAATGTACTACTACTACTCCTCTGCCTACTTAGACTACTACTCCTAGCTCCTCTAGTAGTACTACTGTAGAGCTAGAGTACAGTAACAAGCAACAAGAGAAGAAGAAGTACAAGGGTCTACTGAATAAAAAATTGATCTTTTGGATCAAAAACAGCAGATAAACCGAATAATAGTACTAGTAGTAGCTAGTACTAGTAGTAATAATTGTAGTTTGTAGTAGTAGTAGTTGATCATCAGCCATCGTCACACGTAACACTAATCACCAAAATAGCCCTCAATCTGCATATCTTACACCCTTTCACAAGCACCTTAAAGATGATTTCCTTAAATCATGCACTCCAAAAGCAAAATCCCGGAGATAGAGTCATTATGGCGACTGCAGACGATGCCGTACTAGCCAAGCTCGCTACCGTCAAGGCCGGGTATTATCAAGATCCCTACATTGAAGCCCTGAGCCAGCATGCCAGTGGTATTGCCGAAGGAGGACGAAATCGGCAGCGGCAGGTACAGCCTCTTATCAAACGGGGCACTCATGCCAGGGTTTGCTGCGTAGATCGAGCCATTCGTGCCTTTGTGGACTATCACAGCAGCAGCACCGAGCCGAACAAAAATAGACCAGTTCAAGTGGTGGTCCTGGGGAGTGGCAAGGATACATCATTTTTCCGTCATGGTTCTCCTCGAGTTCAGTGGTACGAAGTGGATCACGCGTCGGTCCTTCAAACCAAGGCGTCAATATTACAAGCTCGTCCAGATATCTTCCGATCGCAAGTGAAAACCACCAAGTATGGATATTCCATTCAGCTGTCTCCCGAACAACTGAACAAAAGCTCTGGAGAGACTGCGAAGAAGGACAGTGCGCCGACAATACATGATTGCCAGTTGATTGAACATGATTTGAGAGACAATCCTAAAAAATTGCTTGATACACTGCTACAACAGACAACGTTTGATTTTAAGGCACCGACATTGTTTCTCTTTGAGTGCGTATTGATGTACATGCCCCAGGAAGCGAGTGTAAGATTATTACAATGTTTGGCAAACTCAGCCCTTCTTCCACAAGTCTATGTCTGCAGTTACGAACCGATTCTAGGATCGGATTCCTTTGGTAAAATGATGGAACACAATTTGAGCAAGGCGGGAGTGTGCGACGCTGATTCTTGTTTGCGTCAGACTCGATCTTTGGAGGCGCAACTAGGCAAATTGATAGGGCAAGCCTCCTCAGACAATGGTGGTGGTGGATTTGTGCGAGCGGTGGGATGTGACATGGCACAGGCTTACGAAACCATCATGACACAAGTGCAACGTGCGAGAGCCAATCAGTGCGAATTTTTGGACGAAATTGAAGAATGGATGATGATTATGCGCCATTACTGCTTTATAGTAGCTACCGCTGTTCCAGAGGGTAGCGATGGGGATGACTTTGCCAAATATTTTTGCAATGTCGGGGAAAATTCAGCATTAGGGTTTGTCGAAGGGAAATGCATGGTCAAGTTCAAGTAAAACGGATTCAGATTCTTTGTATTCGATAGGACAAGCAGCAGCTCTAGTAGAGGTATTAGTAGTAGTATTTCAAAAGAACTACTGCCAAAACTAAGAGCCATCAGTGATGTAGATCACGATTCAACGTCAAACTATTACAGATATCCTTAACTCTATATCCACATATTTCGTCGAAACAATGACAATGATGATGAGCAGATTTTTTAAAATGAAATTGAGTAGACTACTAGCTAGCGCACTGGATTACTCGTACTCAAACTCGTGTAGCTATTGATTACTGTACTCCAATAATGGATAACATTCGAAAGACAATCCGCTTGACTTAATTCTGGACATCCAGTGAATTCATTTGCAATTGAACTGCAATACAACATCATGCCAGGCTTAGAATTTCGTCCTACTCAGCCATCAGCCGAGGCAGACGAAAACAATGAAGAAACCCGCCTTGGTCGTCAGCAGGAGCAGGAGCAGCAGCGCGATTCTTCGGCAAATTCCCGCCAGAAACGCCCCCGTAGTGCGAAATCAAGCTACGAAGCACCCGTACCTGCAATTATGGTACCCGATCACACCTTTGCTGCCAAAAGTAGACAAGGCAAAAATAGTAATTCTACCAGTGCCACCAACACGACACCCACAGAAAACAACCTCCTGTTGAATCTATCCGAGGCCTGCAAAAAACACTCATTGTGGCACAAAGCCGCATCCCTAGATGGTACCATTACAGCTGGAGATATTCTCATACGCTGCAAAAGTGATCTCGCGACGCTGCGTAAGATATTGCCTCGAGTAGAACGCAAAATCAATTCTTCTGCGTCGTCGAAGAGCTCCTTCAAGAAGGCAGGTGGTCCCGATCCAGCCGAGGCTGCTCAATTATCTCACTTTTACCGCGATGTACTGAGTGGAGGATATTGTCCTCAGGCACCTCAACTCTTCAAAATACATGACGGAGAATTGCCAGATTGCCAAGAAGGTACGTTGACAAAATCTTAGTGTGTGCCCTAGCTGTTTTGGATAAGTGTAGATTGACCTGGTCTACCTCTTTGCATCTTTTAAAACCTGACAAACTCCCCCATTTATTCATTTTAGTTTTTCTTCGAGTTCACTCGTTACTTCAGCAACTAGCATCTCCGCGGCTGGTGGCCGATGCAAAATTGGGAGCTGCTTCCGATAGGGCACACAGCAACAAAAGTCCGGTGAAACTCACGGATGAAGACACTTACAAAGCTTGCCATCGGCCTGTTTTGACGATATGGGTGGTAGAAAAGGCAGTATCTCATTTTCTTTTTACTCTAGTAGATGAGAATTCAAATTTGTCGTCGAGCAGCAATCAACAGCAACGACGACGACCATGGAAACAAATACAAAAGCATGTAAACGCATTAAAGTCTGACTTTATTCAAACCATGATGGATTTGGCTATTCTGTCTCAGTATCTGGCATATTTTCCGACAACCAGCGAGAACCCTGTTCTAAAGTACGATGAAGATGACAAAATGCAGATCTTTTTGTTCCCCAAAACAATAGCTTCCCTGATGACAGAATTACAACTCTACAATTCTTCACAAACCACTGCCAGTACTACAACTTGCGCACAGGAATACTTATTAGACGTAGCCATGCGAGAAGACACGGTGTTTATGCTGCAGTCGTCTGTACTTAACATTTTAATTCGTTGGAACACCATGCTGAACACATCTCGGCTCAAGTGTGTGCCAATCCCTACCGATGGCCTGATGCAATCGCAACCGAGTACCAAGACTCCCTCGAACAATACATTTGAGAATACATACGACCAGTTTCCGCTTGAACAAGCATCAAGCCGTGACTTACTAGCGTCGCTTCGCCCGATGTTCACCTCCTCTTCTGTTTCTGTTTTGGCGGAGCGGGCAAGATCTGCAGCCTTGGAAATGATCATAACAACCGATCTTGTCTATCCTTCCAGGATTGGTAGTGGTATGAACGCGTTCGGCGACGACGGGATGGATCTTAGTCTTCTTCTGGAATTGGCGCTCTTGACAGTTTGTGCGATTGGCGGCGTGTTGCTTCGAAATCAACAGTGGCAGTCGTATGGCCCTGATGCTTCTGGCAATGAATCGGTGCCAACACAAGCTGACGACGTGCTTCATAATTTGGCATTGCTCTTACGGCGAACAGTGATCTTTCCCCCTCTCGTCAGAGGATACACATCTAAGCAGTTACTACCAATTATACGACAAGCAGTCTTGATACCATTGTTGGAAGGCTGTCTTCCTTGGATTCGAGCTGTCCATGCCTCTATTGCTGCACCTAAAAGCAAAATACGACAGTTGCAAGACTTCACGCTCCGTACCATACACACCTGCCTCTTGACTCGGTCAGATCCTGCGCTCGGATTCAGCTTGGCAGCGCACACTGATCCTGTTTCCATTGTGGGACCCTTGCTCGACTTGCTTGGAGATGCTGAGCTGTCTTCGTGTAGTCTCCTCATTTTATCAGCTCTCTTGAAACCTTTGAATTTGGGCGTACAACGAATGTGCTCTTGGTGTTGGTCGCACCAGAACGACGCAGGATTGCCTCAGGTGCGGGCCGCAAAAATCCCACCGGTACCTCCAGCTTATCCAGAAGACCTTCCCAAAGCAATTTCGAATTCGATTCACGAGCAGCTTTTTACTCAAAATGAATCAGCTGCTGCTAGTGGTGGTGATAAGAAGAAGACAAAACGGCGAGCATCTTTGCTACAAAAAAGCCCTTTGAAAATTCAAAGTCCAGTGGCCAAACGGCGACGGCATCAGAATGCTTTTACTTTTTCACCTCCAAGTACCGATTCCCAGCCAAAATCGAGCACTGACCACTTCTTCGTCGAAGACGTCCTTCAAGAATATTTCATTAAGGGTCTGCAGGCGGCCCAAAATATTTCGGAATGGAGATCTTCCGAAGAAATGGGATCCATTCAAAACCCTAGAGACTTCTTGACTGATGCAAATGTCCTCTCTGGTTGCACACGGCTGCTTGTTTGTCTGCTGCGGTGCCGCGATAACGACAATGGAACCGACGAAGATATTATTCGCAGCTCCTCATATCTCGTGAAGCTCGCCGAAAATTGGCGGTCTTTATCCGCGACGATACATAAACAAGCGTCGATGGCCGTGGGAATCGCAAGTGATAAAAAGGACGAGACTCATTGGAACATACACTGGCAACAACTCGCCGATATTACAGTCAATTGTGGCTTGTTCTATTTTGAACACCTATGCCACAAGCGCATATTTGAAGTTCATTCCTCAGACGCGATTTTTCGTCAGACTTGGTCAAATGTAAACAACGCTCTAGTCTTAGTTGCTCGGTGGACTCCCGAAAGTTCTCTAATTGATAAAAGATGCAACGGTGCATGCAACGACATTCTGGGGACCATTTCTTCTTTTTGTGCACCCGAGAAGAGCTGCAAGGGCCCTTTGCTCTGCTTATGCGAACTTATGCATGGAACTTATCAAAAGTCTGCTGACACCGAGAAAGACTTTGCAAGTGACTGCGCAATTATGACATTCATGGCACTCCCTTTGTCAATCCGTTGCTGCCTTCTTGAGGCGCTTGCCTCCCAAAGGTGGGAATACAGCAAAGAAATTGACAAGACTGCATTGAATCTGCATCCATCATTGACCTCAGCGCCACGACAAGGGTCCATATTTGCAGCGTTGTTAAAAACAAAACCATTGGTGTGGAGTACAACTTCGCTTGCAGCCTTGGTGCTGGCGCCTTTAGAAATGGTAGCTTCATGTATATCACCCGGTGACGTAGAAGTGCGAAGAAAGGGAAAGCAGCAGCTTGGAATTGTCCTGAGCGATTTCTTACGGTCGATTGTTTGTCCTGCGATCGGTTCGATCCAAGAACAGAACATTGAATGGAGGGGGCGATTGCGCAATTCTCTTCTTGTAACAATTCGCCAGATTCAATTTCTTCACCTGGCCATTGAGGATGACACACCAGTAGATCTTTTGTGGGGAGCACGGAATCATGCATTGTTCAACCTCTCGTTCGTCTTGAAGTTTTTCCGTCAGGCATTGAAAATGGACTCATTTCAAGTACGGAAACAGGATAGCATCATTCCGAATCGAGGGGCCCATGACTGCTTGAGAAGGGAAGTAACATTTCGTCTCTCACGCGCAGTAGATGTTAATTGGGATGGCCAACGTCACCTTGCCACTTCGACGCCATACCAACGCCTTTTGAAGTGGAAATGCGTTGCTTGGGAGTGCTTAAGGCTCTCCGATCCGGTCTCCCTAAGCGAGACCGCAATGTGGCTTATTGAATTTCCTTTCTCGGATGACAGCGAGTTTGTTCGCGAATACACTTCGAAAAGAATCGGACTTGTGTTGCTAGAAAACAATGGCTACGGTCTGTTTGCTCTTTTCTCGCCCGAAGATGAAAACAGTTTTGGACTCCTTTCTACCAATAGTGATCCTTATGCATCGACTTTGGAAGAGAAGTGTTACTTTTCCATCGATGATGCTGATGTGCAGAAACGCGAAAGGTTCCTTTCATCTCAGAATCGCGTCGTTGTTGCCTTTTTTACTGAATTTGACAGGCTGTTGAAATGCTATTGTGACGATGAGATCCATTTTTCGAGTTCAATTGCAAACCAAATGAACAAAAAGGAGCAAGTGCAGAAGCGGTTACGTAAGATGTCGGCCATTCGTGTCCTTTCGTCGTTGTGCCGACACGCACCAACGGAGAGATACTACGGGAAAAGGATTTTCGAACTTGCCATGATCCGACTCTCAAAATGGCTCTGCCACGGAGAAAAGATTGATCGCGATACTATTTTTTTAATTCACAAGTCAGTATCTGGTGCTTCCTTCGGCGAGCTAACACGAATTTCAAGAGCTTGTCATCTTGGCCAGTTGATCGCCCAGCGGAGCTGCTTTGTTAGTCTCCTAGCTGATCTTATTCGTAACTCGTTTGTCGGAAGCGTTCGGTTGCAACACATCGACAACACAACACCCGCCGACAGAGAAGACAGATTCTCTTGGTTGTTTTCAATTCTGCGTGTTTTTATCGAGGCTTCGATGACAAAAAGGCTGGCTTTCTTGAAGGCATATGATGTCGTGAAGTTTCTGCATACGATTACACCTATTCTCCTTGCAGAGATGGTTGTCGCCAAAGATTACGATTCTCTCAGGCTTTTCGCTGGTTTCAAGTTGTTCCTCCAGGAAGATAAGAACGAAGACGACAAGGCGTCTAAGAAACGAAGAAGCAACGCTCGGCTTTTAGACAGTGAGATGTTTTCTGGGCCTGCCATTGAAAAGCGTGTTGCAAGAGGCGCACTGTATACAACAAAGGAGCTTGAGAAACAAACTGAGGCGCTCTGCTCGAACGTGATGGAACAAATGCTTCCTACTATCTTCATGAAATCTCAGCAAACCCAACTTGAATTTTTCTCTACTGTAGTGCTTCAGAGTGACTTTCAAAGTCTGCGCCAGCGCATGGTGCGATCCGACCAGAGTGCACTAAAAGCACTTATCCTGAACCTTGGAGATGATCCAGACATGACGGGCCAGGCAAGGCTTGCCCTTCGAGCGGCTGCGTTAGTTAAAAGTCAGGATTTTGGAAAGAAGTCGCGAACTTCTCGAGGTCTGAAAGGGGGCATGGATTCCGATCCAACAGATCACCAAGGTTTGGTCGCAAAGTGGGTGACCTCAAAATTTCTCTTTTTGATGGTCAACTTGATTCAATTCGGATGGAAGACCAAATCTGATGAAGCTAAGCTTCAAACGCTGAGATGTTTTAATGGCATGCTCGCTTGCCTTCAAGCTAAACAGGCGCCACAGTTTTTCCCTCTAATTTTGGCTTCTGTTAACACTGCTATCGAAGAGGCGAGTGGTCAGCAACGAATCGATTCCTTGCGTATGCAAGTACTGGCGGTCCAAGCTTTGTCGAAATTCTGTAGAATTGTTGCAGAAGTGGACTCGCAGACTTTAGGTCAACAGCTTACCGGAGTCGTTGTCTCTCTGATACCAGTTCTATCGGAAGACGACGATTCGGATTGCAACGGTCGCACAGATTCTTTGAAGAATGATTCTGCCAAGATTGCCACCGATTTGTTGGAGTGGCTAACGTCAGGAGAGCTTGGCAAAACAACGGCTGCATACTTTGCAGCCATACCCTTTCTCCCTGTCTCGGTCCGACTCGATGGTGTGCGCTCCAATCTCAGAACCAACGGCGTCAATTTTGACAATCTATTGGTGGCAACCCAAGGCACGCAGCTCCAAGCGTCACGAGAAACCCGGAGCGATGGTGGATCCACCACTAGTCTCGATGGCAAGTCTCGGGAAGCAACCCAACAGGCGGCACTGGCAAGAAGGATTAACACGGTTTGTACTCTTCTCGGCCATGAGAATGTCAGCACTCGAAAGGTCATCCTAAAACATCTGACAGATCTTCTCCGATCGAATAGAACTTTGTTTTACTCCCTTATCCAAAATGGGGGAACGACGCCGACTGGCCGATTCCTTACTGTGGACTACCAATCTTCTGGTAACGCGTCAAAAGGTTCGCGCATTTTTTGCTTACCGTTGCACCGGACTCTTGTCATCTGTACTCACATTTTACGTGCTTCTCTCAGGCTTGTCTTCATTTTCCATCACTGAACTGATGGGTATTTTATTAGCCCAATGCGTCCACGAAACCGAAGCAGCCACCAGAGAGCTCTTAGGGACCTGCTTGGGAGAAATTGGTGCTATCAATGGCCATCGTCTAGGTGCCATTATTATGTCAGAGGTACTGGTTGCATCCGACCCTCTTGCTTCCAACGACAGTGGCTGGCGTCTCTCGCAGCCTCCGTGGAAATCCCAGCCGACAAGATACATGTTGCAGCTAGTAACACGGCATCTCGTTCTTGCGATGAAGGCAGCACCTACCTCTGGAGATCAACACAAGATCCAGTTTGCGGTTCAGCAGATTCTACAGCTTCTTGATAGATCGGCCCAAGAGACTACGTCACAAAGAAACAATGCTGTCTCTGAAATGAGCAACTGGTTAAAAGACCAACTGAAAAAAGCCGGCGTCCTCGATGACGTAGAACCCTTCTTTAAGTCAAAGTTCGGAGAAAAAGCTGAAAGCGCCAATACCAAGGAACCCCCATTTTATCAATCAGCAAACAGCTATCGACAGTGGCTATCCGACTTTACGAGGTACTTTATTATGAGGGCGCACAGAAGAGGCTCTCCGTGGGCCAACCTTTTTCATGCCCTGAGAACTGCTGTTCGAACGCCGGTAGGATTGGGTGTTGCCGAGTTCATTTTGCCGGTACTCATTTTGGACCGTCTTTGCTTTGGAAGCAGTATGGAGGACTACCAAGCAATCCTACACGAGCTTCGTGATGTCTTTGCACATAAGACTGAGAAAGGAACAGCTAGTATGAGTCCGTCTGATCGTCGTAAATGTGTTAACTGTTGCTTTTCGATAGTGGAAACTCTTGAACATTGGGCTGAAGTTGAACGACAACAGCGCCAGAAGTTGACCTTGCCTACGCAGAGAAGTCAGGCGGGACTTACTCAAGGTCTTACTGAGACATGGACTGCGGATGATTGCATATTTCGAATCGACAATATTGTCAACCAATTGCCCCTAAGATTGCGAGCCAAGGCGGCTGCATCTATTGGGATGCGTGCTCGTTCGTTGAGAGCCCTTGAAATGGCCGCACGTCAGGGTGTAGTGGGCAAGGTATTCAATAGTACGAGCAATGATGCGACAAAAGATATTTCAAAGTATCGAGGCGGTACTTCAAGAGCCTCAGGCATCTATAGTCTCAGCGGCGCCGATTGCAACTTGATGAAGGATATTTTGGCAGACTTGAACAATTACGAAACCATGGCTGCCTTGGATGAAGTTCACAGTAGCAACACAAAACCCGAGGAGCGCACCATGGAGAGCATACGTCAAAATGAAGCGGCAGGCAATTGGGAAGGGGCGTTGAGAGACTATGAACGAGCGCAGCAGTTACGCGGGTGTGCCGGCGAAGATTCAGAGTTCAAACTTAAATTGGGTGCATTGCGATCACTTCTTCATCTCGGTCAATTTGACAGCGTTCTCAACCAAGTGAACGGAATATCGCACAGTTTACCAGGCGAGGAATGGTCAGACGAGCATCGTTTGCAACTGGTGAAAGCAAAATCATTGGCGATTGAAGCTGCCTGGAAGCTTGGGCGATGGAATGCTTTGTCCAAGATAATGGATGATGTTGATCAGCAGTTTGTTGACAAAAATATTGGAGTGGACGGTAGGTATCAAGTAGCGCAAGGACGCGCCATGTTGGGTATCCACAGCAAAACCCCCATAACCGTTGCGAAGGCTGTACAAACAGCCCGTAGAGCAGTCATGGAGAGCTTATCTCGCGTTGCCCGAGAGAGCTACGGCCGAGCTTACAACGAAATCGTGAAGCTACAGTGCTTACGTGAAATTGAGGATGCCAGTGTGCTACTCTGTTCTCGAGATGCTTCCAACCCCATGACTTTTTTGGAGTTGACCAAGTCGGAAGGCAGCGACGGCTGGGCATGGGACCGCCGATTGGAAATGACAGGTAATGCTGGGGCGGTAGTCGAAACCAGACTAGGCTTGGCAAGATTAGCTAAAGACTCAATGTTCGAAGGTAAATTAGCGGTTGTTGTATGTAATGTACATCGCATCATTGATAAGACTATCTCTTTGTCGCTCACTTTTTGTCACCTGCATGCCCAAGGGATACTATTTCTCTCTCGGGGGACCAGGGCCAGAAAGAACGGTCAGTTCAACATCGCTGCTGATGCCTTTGCTCAATGCGAAACAATCTTTGATAGTATAATGTCGGATGCAAAAGGCGGTAAGAATGATGAAGTCGCTGGGTTGTTGGGTACTACGAGAATGGAGTTGGCGAAAATGATGCACGAAAGTGGTCAAAGCACTGCTGCTCTCAAACTACTTGGCCACGATGATATTCAACGCGTGGTCGATGTTGGATCGGACACAGCTACAGCTAAAAAGCTGGTTCTTGAAATGGAGGTCCCAAGTGTTCAGCAGAGCGAAGACATCATTATTCAACGATTCGCAGACCGGGTCCTTCAGTCTACGGAATGGATTGTTGAAGGCGGTCTGAAGGATGGCGGTGAAATCATCAAACGATTTGAAATTGTCAATAAGCTAGCTCCAAAGATGGAAAAAGGTAAGGGATGCTTGAATCAGTGTCTAATATTCTTCCCGATGATGCTTCTCACCTACCCCTTTTTGTATTTATTAAAGGACATCTACAATTTTCCAAGTATCTTGATTCAATTGTACAATCTCGAGCTTTTGCGCTTGCAAAATCACAACCCCAAACTATAGAGAAAGCGAGTACAAGTCTTGCAGAGAGCATAATCCGTGATGGCGCGTGTCAAAAATATATACTACTTGCAATGAAGCAATACAGCCAGACTCTCCAGCTCAGCTCAGCCCCGCTCATAGTAGCTCAGGCATTGCCCCGCTTATTGTCGCTATGGTTCGAACTGTTGTCCATCCAAATTCCATTTATCGAGGGAACGGGCGCTGAGGAAACATCCTCTCGCAGACGAAAGTCCTCAAGTGGCATGTCCAAAGCTCAACGTAAGCTATTTTGTTGCTTGTGTCTGTCCGCCTGCCTTCTATCTACAGCCGATACCTAAACCTTTACGCTGTGTATTTACAATTTCACGATCCAGTCTTAGAAAAATTCAAGAATACTCAGAGCCAAGCAGTTCAGGAAATGAGAGCATGCGCGAATGAAATAAGTGCTGCTGCTTTGTACACCGCTATTCCCCAGCTTGTGGCTCAAATTCTGCATGTCGAAAAAGAAACATCAAGCCTGGTGCAAGGGATTTTGACCAAGGTTCTGAAGCGGATACCGCATGTTGCGATGTGGCCGCTTGCGTGGCTGCTCCACTCCAAAAATGTCAAGCGACAAAACTTGGGAAAGAGAATATTCCTGGGCGCGCAGAAGTATTTCTCGGATCAGAAAAGCCACAGCAGCCAGAAATGGGGCACAATAATTAAAGCGGCTGAGAGCCTTATCGCTCACCTCCATTTCCTGGCACAGTAAGTCTTTCAACCTTTCAGCAATGACAAGGAATACGTCATCGACGCTCAATCTTTTCTTTTTTGAATCTTTGGCGTCTTTAGAGAGCAACCTAAACAGCACAAGCGAACAATATCCGTGCAGCCATGGAAAGGAGAGGTGGAACTGATTGATTTCACTCCTCCAATTCAGGAGGCACTGACATCGGTATATTCTCTTTCAGGAGGCGATAGAGATATGTTCCCTCGAGGCGTGCCGAAAATCCGGGCGTTGAGTAGTCAAATTCAGGTATGGAATTATGTACAAAAATGACCAGTATCAATCTCGTCTCGTTGTCCTCATACATCCCACTCCAACTTCGTCAACTCAGGTTATGGCATCCAAAGCCAGGCCGAAGAAAATTACAGCCTTTGTCGTCCCTGCTTCTAAGGTTTCCATGATCCGAAAGCAAAGTTCACTGTCAACGCATGATATCGGAGAGATACATTTCTTGGCCAAGCAAGAAGCCAAGGGCGATCTGCGAAAGGACGCGCGAGTACAAGATTTGAATACAGTGATCAATAGGTCGATGGCGTCGTCACGTGACTCCGGAAAGTATGGCCAATCTTCTCAACACCGACAACTACGGTTACGCACGTTTGCGGTCACTTGCTTGTCCGAAGAAACCGGGATCTTGGAATGGGTGCCAGAGACGTCTTCTCTGCGAAATCTCATTAGCGTAACGTACAACCCCCAAGCGGACCAATTTTCCAAACGTCGACGCGGAAGTTGCTGCACGGACTTTTCCGATCCTTCGATGCGAGCAGCCTACGAAGACAAGTGTCAGGATCAGTATTTCAAACACGGTAATTTGACGCGGGCTGGCGAGCTATTTGAGGAACTAATGCTCAAAGAGTATCCTCCAGTATTCTTCTGGTGGTTCGTCCAACAGTTTCGTGACCCTCATGCTTGGTACGAAGCTCGAACTTTGTGGACTATGAGTGTTGCCATTTGGTCAGGTGTTGGTCATGTGCTAGGCCTTGGCGATCGACACTCGGAAAATATTTTGGTAGACACTTCGAGTGGAGAGTGCGTTCATGTAGACTTTGACTGCATATTTGACAAGGTAAGATTGCTAATAAGGGTGCTACTGCTGATCTTAATAAAAGAAATGTGCGCCTCCTGTTTTGGCTCATGAATGTATCCATCATTTTATCTTTGGACAGGGACAAAACCTCCCGAAACCAGAAGTTGTTCCCTTTCGTTTGACGTCAAACATTGTCGATGCTTTTGGACCTACAGGAGTTGATGGCGTCTTTACAGAGTCCCTCAAGCTGACAATGCGCACATTACGTGACAATCGCGATACTATGCTGTCTGTGCTGGAGCCATTTATCAACGATCCCATTATTGATTGGAAACGTACCCGTAGTGCCCAAAGTCCGAAAAAGTCTTCGTTTGGGCATTCGGAAATGTCACAGGTCCAAGACCGCGAGACCAAGGCAGCCAAGTTATCTATCAAGGTGTTGGACGGACGTCTGCGTGGAATCTACAACCTCCGCAACCCTAACGCCCGAAAGATTCGTAGAACCGATGGTGTTTCGACCGATCGAAATGGTGAATTAACCCAATCCATTCCGTTGTCGGTGGAAGGTCAAGTCCACAAAATGATTGCAGAAGCTACCAGCAGCGAGAATCTGGTACAATTGTATGTGGGTTGGATGCCTTGGGTCTAACTCTAGTTCTAGTTTCGTAAAGCGTGAAAATATCATTAATTTGAAGTAATACGAGAAGTGCTTTTGGAAATCAAATCAATCAGTCGTCTGCAAAGATATCGTACAAATTGGCTTCGTCCACCATGGCTTGATTATACAATTCTTTGAGTCGTTTGGTCACAGGTCCAATATTACCGTCCCCTATGGGTTTCTTGTCAATGTGCGTGATAGCAATAGGTCCACTGCAAAAATACAACAGAGATTGTCCGCTACTTGTTATTAAAACACAACATAAAATGTCGACAGCTGGCCACGACTTACCTCATGGTTCCCATAATCATTACTTCGTCCGCATCAAAGAGTCGTTCAATACGTATATCATCTTCCATGGCATTAATATTGTTGGCGGCGCACACTTCCAACAATACTTTGCGCGTGACTCCCGGTGGACAACACTTGACGTGTGGTGTGTAAAAGACGCCATCTTTGACCATGGCCACGTGAGATGCGTGAGCTTCGGCTACATTTCCGTCCGCATCGAGCATAATGGCAGCCGCCACACCGGCTTGCACGGCTTCGTCGCACGCTAACGAACTGTGAATTTGATTGTTGCTGTGAATTCGCTGATCGGCAAACTCAGGCGATGGTCGTCGGTAGTATTGACTGATAATGGCCTGCTCGCCCTTTACGGTATCGTAAATAGTACCCATTCCGCGCCATTCCGGCATGACGATAATGCGAGGCTTAGAAGGCGTACCGTCCCAATTGACGACAGCTTTCATATTCATGCTGGCAGTGACTTGTGTGCCAGGTGTATAGACGATGCGTATGTGAACCCCGGTAGCGCCTTCCATCTTGTTGGCCTTTAGTACTTTCCGAATAGCTTGTTTGAAGACGACATGGTCTGGCACTTGACCCCTCTCTTGTTTGCATCCCATGGCCAAGATGCCGTGACGAATTTTGTCGAGATGATCTTGAAGACGAAAGATTTTACCATTTACCAAACGAGGAGACGACCAGATCTGCTTCCCGTGTAAAAAACCTGAATCCCAAATTGGAATACTGGCTCGTTCTCGAGGAACGATTTCATCATCGACGATAGCCAAGAGATCCTTGTTGCGTTCGTCTATTTTGTATGCCATGACAGTAGGAGCCGTAGAAGCAGTGGTTGTAGTATGGCAGGGAGCGTCGTTTTGTACGAACTAGAGAATAACCAAGTCCAAACTAGTAGTATCGACTGTGACTCTGCAATACTTCTACTGATCCTAGAACCAAAGAGATGTTGGAGGGCCTATACTGCGGACAGAAACTTGACTCAATAGAACAGAGATGATGATGATCATCGCAGGCGAAGACCGAAGGAGGCATGCATTATACATTGCATTCGCATACTTCGGCCAGCTAAGCCAAGAATGGCACATCCACAACAGCTTTGATTTTATCATTAGTGTTCGAGACGCAGGAGCAATTTGATTCTTTGCACGACTCAGGTTTGAAGGGGGTCAAAGATTATTATTATTTCTGTGTGTTTTTACTCGCGTGCACCACCAAGTAGCTAGTGGTCGGCGCCATACCGCGAAGTTCAAAAGATGAAAGACATGTTACTGAAAAAAATAAAAAAGGATAAATCAAATTTGCCTACATACTGAACTATTATCAATTCGATTATCGCCTCTTTGTGTTTTTTTCATAAATGGTTACCAAGGCGGACTTCAACGGCTCAAAATGTCGAGTGGAAACTTCATTTCGTTGCTCAGGAGTTCCGTGGACCGCAACTTCGTAGCGAAACAACATCTCTCGAGGCTGCTGTATTGCAGATGGACACAGGGAGGGGCAATTTTCCAAGGGAAACCTTGACTCGATGGTTTGATTTGTTGTTGTAATCAAGGCAGAGCAAAACAGTTCGCAAATACCATCAGCAATAACGCGACGTCCAGTGGATTGAAAAGAAGCGGGATCATTTTTACCACCCGGACGAAAGTCAAGCTTACGGTAAGCCGACAAATGCACACCATAGCGAATTGTAGGTTCATCGGTTTGTAGCCTCAAGTCAAAAGGAGAGTCCTTCCAGTGTCTAACGAGCCAATTCCCCAACAAACAAAACTGTGACATGGCCATCCATCCAACATGGACAGTCACTCGAAAATGCTGCCACAAATCCGTTGTTTCAAATTCATTATTATAAAGAGCTTCCGTGAAAGCACGGTACTGCGGAAACATGAGCCGAGGCCAAACACTTGGCAATGTCACCATGAAATTCCAACCATTGGATTCATTCAGGAAAAAGAATTCGTCCCCCTTCCTCCAAAAACCTTTCTGGTACTCTGTATCTGCCAATACATAAGGTGGCGCGTTGCCCTTCTCGTCCTTCTTGTCCATATTGAAAATTAAATTAGGAGTCACCGGAGTTACCAAAGCCACATCCGAGTCAATAATGGCAACATATTCGGATTGACCCTGCTGATCAGAATACATATTGAACAACTGATTTCCCAATCTACCCGGCATGCCGTAGTCAAAGTCGGAATAATATACATCAATCCAATCGGGAAGGTTCTCGTGCGCAAAGTCATCGTCGGACAGGTCCAAAACAACAACCACACGACCAGCGCACTTGGGCCAGTAGAGTTGGATAGATTCTACAAGTATCGCAAGCTCGTGAGGACTGTGCCTCCCGCCAGTCCGGCATAAGAGATCAACACTGTGAGGAAAGGGATGGTCCACTTCATATTCAGCCAGCATTCGCGCCAAAGTCAAATCTTTGCCATTTTGAATCGTCAAAGCTCCGTAGTTGGATCCATTCAGATAGGTCGGAACAGGCTCCTTCCAATGTTCCAATTGTTGACGAGCGCATTCTTGGCGAGCTTCGACTCCTCCTTTACTGACATCCGGAATACTCTTACTGTGATCACGAACTTCCGGGAAAATATAACCTCCCTGCTGCAAGGCACTCAACCATTCCTGGACTGCCTGTACATCATCCATTTCAATATACTGTCGCTCGTACAATTGAATCCAAAGGTCCTCGATTCGTGTTTGCAAATTATCATTACTCGCGGGAGACGGTGTCCATTCATCTAGAAAATCCAACAGGGCTTCCGTGCGATGGTACAAATGCCCTTCGGCAACAAAATCTCCAACATAGTCATGGGCATTCCTGTATTGCGTCACGAGTGGTGCACTGTACATGATACTTGCGTCCGTCTTCAATTCTCGCAAGAGACGCTGAACAATGTACGACCTCCAAATATCACTCACGCGTCCCGTAACTGTCATGGGCAAATAGAGACCCCAGTACGCGATTGGGTAATGCAAAGTTGCTTGAGCATTGTATGGTGCGTACAAGTGGGTTGGAACTTGCAGAGTCTTGGGACGTTCTCTCGTCTTTTCGGGGTTGAAGGTTTTAATAGCATCAAAGGTAAAGGGGAGTGGTCTCGTGAGACGATAAATGGCATCAACGTCTGGATCGTGATCACAAACGGACTGAATGACAGCCACATTGGTATCGAGAGAAAGGTCCTTTACCATGAGAGGTCCGGGCTGCCCACGAGATGACTCGTCATTGATGAGAGACAAGGGCAGTCCCCTTGGCCACGTATTGTCAAGTGATGCTCCCATTTTGGGAAAAGGATTAAAGGCTTTGGCAGTGTAGTCTTCGGCCATGCTAATCTTGCGCGCCATAATCGATCTTCGGCCATTTTTGTTTGCTTTCAGTTTTGAAAATTGTTGCAGCAATTCCGTCCCGGAAACCATGATGTCGGCGTTGGTAACGTTGGTTCGTACTAAATTGTCGTCATCAAAATCAAAAATTACTTTGGCACCCTTCCAAACTGCGTATAGGTAGCCAATATTTTTACGCGCAAAACTTCGGTAGGGAGTTTGCGCTATAAATGGCACCAGTTGAGCCAGTTCATTTTGATCGTTCACCGATAAAAACACCACATTATTGTTTTGAGTGTTCCATCGAGGATCCGACATGTACGTAACGGGAGTTTTGGTATCGGCAACAACGACCATACACCAATCACGAGCAAATTCATTTCCCATAAGTACCACGGCATCGGAAGGTTCATAAATTGTGGTAACAACAGCCCATCGATCACATTGTTGCCGTAGCGAAGCCGATTGATTTTGCAACAAGGTTTGCAGAGCTGTTCCATCTTGCTGTCGTTGTAGTTGAGTTCCAAATGTCTGCCTTTTGTTGCTGGGGAAATCGCGTACTTTGGATCCAGGAAATCGACTTCCCGTGGCTGCATTGGCCACGGCCGTTTCGGCCACTGCTGAATTCCGCTGTGGAAGAGTGCTGGAGATTTTTTTCGAACGAGAAGTGCTGATGCCCCAAGATTTAAAATCCTGCAATGCTTGGTGAAGGGTCACGGATCCAATTAGAAGCACTGCCACAGCTATTATGGCTAAAATGATATTATTAGTCGTGATGGTGCTGCCATGAACAATGGTGTCGCTGCTTCTTTTGTGTCCAGTACTTCTAGTACTTCTCTTGCTCTTCATCTTGCTTGGAGGCTAGTTTTTTGCTCAAGTATTATCTGAAGCTTGCTGTGTTCTGTACAAATGATGCTTCGTGGTTATTGAACTATCATCTCGTGCATCAAGGGACAGAAAGGAGTAGACTAGAAGAAATTATCCCTGCCGAATGCAGTGTTGTTGCGGCTTGTACGAAAATCTTTCCGCTTCATGCTGATCACCGGCACAGCTTTTTACGTACAGCCCCTACCAAGCCCTACGATAGAGCCCTATTAACCTACCAAGATGATTCGGATTCTTTGAACAATCGCTCGAGCAAGCCCTACTCTACCACTCGATAGTAGCTACTGTAGCTACTAGTAGGAGCAGTACTTGATCATCTGTTATCACCATTCCCGGGATATGGAAAAATCCCGGGGCTGTGTATCCAATTTTCCGGGATATCCATATCCCGGGCTTGTTTGACGATTTAGTGATCACCAATTCAGGGATATTGAAAAATCACGGGATGTATTTTATGCTTATATTCGGAA
>Ga0210036_1002655_pt1 | contig 18611 bp, 17 predicted proteins | sample CryGeymeta201515_FD_185469 | JGI IMG/M metagenome (GOLD analysis project Ga0210036, IMG submission 185469) | Groundwater microbial communities from Crystal Geyser aquifers in Utah, USA - Crystal Geyser metaG 2015-15 (SPAdes) (version 2) | ecosystem: Environmental > Aquatic > Deep subsurface >...
ATTGCCGATATTACGGAGGCGCTCCTGACGAAGGTTCTGATTCAAGAATTGAATAAAATACTTGAAAATTCTTGAAGTCTTAACTATACTTTAAATATGCAAGGCAAATATAAACCGTATATTAGGAATCTGGGCGGTAGTCTTAAATCGCTGGTAGGGAAGAGGCAGTCGGCGCTGATACTCGGGCCGCGGCAGACAGGCAAGACAACTCTGGTAAAGAATATCCTTTCTGTTAATAAAGATGTCATTACATATTCCCTTCAAGACCCCCGTATCCGCCTTGAAATGGAGAAGGACCCTTCTCTGATAATAAGACAATTAAAGGCGCGGCCCGGCAGGTCTATTGTTTTTATTGATGAGGCCCAGAAAGTCCCTTCAATATTTGACAGCATTCAATTGCTGATAGACGAAAAGACGGCTAATTTCATTATTACCGGCTCCTCCGCCCGTAAACTGAAAAGAAAGGGTATAAACCTGTTGCCGGGACGTGTAAAAGCCTACAGGCTCGACCCTCTTCTCTGGAACGAATGCGGCTGGATTAAAAAGGAAGCAACCGGCATATTGCCTATAGATAACATCAACAATCTTAAGCATTATACATTCGAGCAATCTCTTATATACGGGACGCTGCCCGGGATTGTGGCGTTGGATGATGACAAAGAACGCAGTGAGATGATAACTGCGTATACGCAAATATACCTTGAGGAAGAGATAAGGGCTGAAGCGCTGAGCAGGAAGATAGGGGCCTTCGGAAGATTTCTGGAGTTGGCGGCACAGGAATCCGGCACAAACCCCAATCTGACAAAGCTGTCCCTTGAGTCAGGGGTGAGCGTGCCTACAATTAAGGAGTTTTATAATATCCTTGAAGATACGCTTGTTGTAGAAAAGGTTGAGCCATACCTTAAAAATGCACGGAAAAGGATTCTCTCCTCCCCCCGATATTATTTCTTTGATCTTGGGGTCAGAAACGCACTGGCAAGGGCGCCGCTAACAGAAAATCTTCTGAATGTGGAAAAAGGCAAGCTGTTTGAACATGCCGTCATTCTTGAAATCATCCGCAGGATTCGCTCATTGAATCTGGGCTATAAAGTGTATTACTGGAGGACGTCAGGCGGCGCTGAGGTGGATTGCGTTATTGACACAGGCGCTGAAGTAATTCCCGTTGAGATAAAATCAGGCGAAAAGGTAAGATTGTCCGAGCTAAAAGGACTGGTGAGTTTTATTGAGACATATAAAAAATTGGTTAAGCGTGCATATGTGGTCACAAAGGGCAGGCTTCCTGAAAAATTAAATGAGATGATTACAACAGTGCCGTGGAGATATTTATAGTTCAATAGTGGAGCGCCAGAAAATTATTTATTTTTACCTGAAATTCTCGTTATAATAATAAAAGCAGTGAACAGTGTCAGTAAACAGTGTCTGTGTCAGTTTTCTGTGTCTGTTCACTGACACTAATAACAGCCACTGGGGAGGAAGAATGATTATCACAAAAAAGCGGGATTTTAAGGAACTGAGGGAAAACATAAAAAACTATAAGAGTTTTTTCCTTATAGGCTGCTCTGAGTGCGCAACACTGTGCGGAACCGGAGGGGAGCCTGAGCTTAAGGCTATGAAAGAGACGCTTGAGGCCGAAGGCAAGATAGTAACAGGCGGCATTGTTGCAAAGACAGGGTGTCAGGTTCTTGGGACAAAGACTGAGCTTAAGAAGAACAAAGACGAGGTTGATAAGGCTGAATGCATACTCACTATGTCATGCGGAGCAGGCGCTCAGGCTGCTGTTGAGATATTTGAGGACAAACCGGTTTTCTCTGCAAACGACAGCATGTTCCTCGGCAATATGACAAGATACCGGATGTTTGATGAGAGATGCTCATTGTGCGGGAATTGCATTCTTGACAAGACAGGCGGTATATGCCCGGTTACAGCCTGTCCGAAAGGAATATTAAACGGGCCCTGCGGCGGCTGCAAGGACGGCCATTGCGAGGTAAGCCCGGATATCAAATGCGCCTGGGTAAGGATATACGAGAGGATGAAGAAGCTTGATAAACTTCAGGAATTCTGTGATGTTACTTTAGAAGCAAAGGACTGGTCAGCGTCGCAGAAGCCAAGGGCGCTTACAGCGAGGGAGGAGAAAAAGAAATGAGCTTTAAGGACATTTTGAATTCAGGAAAATTCGCTGTAACGGCAGAGGCCGGCCCGCCCAAAGGCACGGATATAAAAGATATGCTCCACCACATGGAGCTTTTGAAGGGCAAGGTGGATGCTGTTAATGTTACGGACAACCAGTCCGCTGTGATGAGGATATGTTCAATGGCAGTATCCAAGATTGCAATGGAACACGGGCTTGAGCCGATATTCCAGATGACCTGCCGCGACAGGAACAGGATAGGGCTTCAATCAGACCTCCTTGGCGCAAATATACTTGGAATAAAGAATGTGCTCTGTATGACAGGCGACCATGTATCAGCGGGAGACCATAAAGGCGCAAAGCCTGTTTATGATGTTGAATCAGTTCAGCTTCTTAAGATTGTTGACGGCTTGAATAACGGAAAAGACATGTCAGGCAATGAACTCAAAGGCTCAACTGATTTCTTTCAGGGCGCGGTTGTAACGCCCGAGGCCAACCCGATTGAACCGCAATTGATAAAGTTTGAAAAAAAGATACGGGCAGGAGCAAAGTTTTTCCAGACGCAGGCGATATACGATATTGAGAAGTTCAGAGATTTTATGAAACATGCCCGGAAATTCCAGGTAAAGATTCTTGCGGGTTTTGTTGTCCTCAAATCAGCGGGCATGGCGAATTTCCTTAATAACAATGTCCCGGGAATCAGGGTTCCACAGGCATTGATTGATGAGCTTAAGGCGGCAGGCAAAGAAAAGGCGCTTGATACAGGCATGAACATCACGGCAAGGCATATAAAACAACTGAAGGAAGAAAAGATATGCGACGGCGTTCATATCATGGCAATCGGCATGGAAGACAAAGTGCCTGAGATAATGGAGAGGGCAGGGCTGCTTTAATGCCTGGCAAGTCCTGTTTTCCTGGCCGTCTCAGCAACTGCATGAGCTACTGAGGAGACGACCTTTCTGTCAAAGCCGCTGGGGATGATGTAGTCTTCGTGCAGTTCGTCGTCCTTTATTGTATGGGCGATTGCCTCTGCGGCTGCAAACTTAATCTCTTCATTTACGCCCTTGGCCCTTACGTCAAGCAGTCCCCTGAATATTCCGGGAAAACTCAGCATGTTGTTTATCTGATTCGGATAATCAGACCTCCCTGTTGCAAGAATACGCGCTATCGGAAATGCGTCCTCCGGAGCTATTTCAGGTTCAGGATTGGCCAGAGCGAATACAACAGGCTCTTTTGACATCTTCCTTATGTCATCTTTAGTTATTACATTGGGAACTGAAAGACCGATAAACACATTTGCATCTTTTAATGCATCTGAAATGCTTCCTTTTACATCTCTTGGATTAGTTTTTTTTGCGAGCGCCTTCTTATAAGGATTCATATCTCCCCTCCGTCCGTCATAGATTGCGCCTTTTCTGTCGCAGACTATTATATCCTTCACTCCATATAAAGAAAGCATATTGGCGTTTGCCATGCCTGCAGCTCCGGCTCCTGATATGACCACCCTGAATTTTTTTATATTTTTTTTCAGCAGCCTTGATACGTTTATAAGCGCGGCAAGCACAACAACTGCAGTCCCGTGCTGGTCGTCATGGATTACTGGGATGTCCAGTTCTCTCCTCAGCCTCTCCTCAATCTCAAAGCATCTCGGCGCTGATATGTCCTCAAGATTTATTCCGCCAAACGGAATGGAAATGTTTTTTACGGTGTTTACAATCTCATCCGGAACCGTTGTCTTAAGGGCGATAGGGAATGCGTCAATGCCTGCAAATTCCTTGAATATCATGGCCTTGCCTTCCATGACAGGCATGGCAGCCTCGGGCCCAATGTTGCCGAGTCCGAGCACCGCAGTGCCGTCAGTTACCACAGCAATTGAATTGCCCTTTATCGTATAGCGGAATAGATGCTCTTTGTTTTCATGGATGTCCATGCATACCCTGGCAACCCCGGGCGTGTATATCTTTGAGAGGTCATTGCTGTCTCTTATAGTCACCTTGTTGTGTATCTCAATCTTTCCGCCTTCATGCGCAGAAAAGGTCCTGTCCATGACCCTCAATATTCTTATGCCTGCAATGTTTTTTATGGAGGTTACAATATTTTTTTCGTGTTCCTCGTCACGGGCATTGACAGTGATGTCACGGATAATCTTTCCTTTTTCAACGCGTACTATATCAATTGAGCCGAGGTCTCCTTCTGCATAACTGATAGCGGTTGCAAGCTTTGCAAACATGCCGACCCTGTTGTCTATCTCAAAACGGATTGTTATGCTGTAACTCGGGCTTGGGACGTGCGCCATAATCGTTCTCCTTTGAATATAGTTTTATAATCTTAATTATCTCATAAGACGATGGGATTTTTGAATGGAATAATTTTTGGCATTGCTGTAAATATTTGTAGTATAATCTGGATAGCATTTGCTTATTGCTGTCTTCACTGCAAAAGAGTCGGGGGAAACCCTGCGATTTTTAAAAAGCAGATTAGGGCGTGTGGCGGAGTTGGCAGACGCGCCAGACTTAGGATCTGGTGGGGCAACCCATGGAGGTTCAAATCCTCTCACGCCCACCATTCCCCTCTCTCGCGTTATTGTAAATAATTCAGATATTTATCTGAATCATTTGTTATAATCTCCATAGAGGAAAAAGGGGGACTGATGCTGAAAAAATATTTTCTGACGTCATGCGCTGCCTGCATATTAACATTCTGTTATTCAGGGGCCGTGTTTGGAGGCGATTATATCATCGCCAAATGGCGCCCCATTTCTTCAAAACACAAATTAGCAAGGCTCCAGAAAAGAGAGGCAACAATAACCATTAAGTATCAGGGGGGCGGCAGCAGGTTAATCAATAACAACTGCTTCCATGCAGTTTTTGAGGATGACTCTGCGTGTGATGGGACTTACGGAGACTTTAAAGACACAAGAATAGATTCAGGGCAGCGTGTTACAAGGAGAGTCTATTTCTGCGAAAACAAGTATAAGATTAAAGACATAACATATACCTGCAAGGATTCATTTTAGGTTTAAAATGAAGATATTAGTTAAAAATATCAGCGGAACAAACTGCGCCTGCGATGCGCTGATTCTCCCTTTTGTAGAAGGGGATTCAGAGTTTTATAAGGAATTTGGCACAGCCTTTCAGAAACAAATCAGGAAGGCATTCTCAAAGGAATTCCACGGCAAGCGGAACGAACTTCTTCTAATGCCTGCGCCGGAAGGGATAAAGCCTGAACGGATTTTGCTTGTCGGCCTGGGCAAAAAAAAAGAGGTATCTGCCGAGAACATAAGACAGGCGGGCGGAAAAGCAGCGGCGCATCTTTGCGGCCAGGGGATGAAGAAGATTGCTGTTTCCACAACTTTAATCTCATCCCTTAAACTCCCCCTTGTAAATCTTGTGGAAGGAGCTTTGCTCGGTTTATACACCTTTAACAGATACAGAAAAGAAAAAAACAGCAAAAAGGTAGAGAGCATTACGATACTCTCAAAGTCATCAAAAAGGCTTGCTGATGAACTTAAATGGACCAGAACCGTAATATCCTCTGTATATTTTGCAAGGGATTTGATAAACACTCCGTCCAATGACATGACTCCGTCAGACCTCGCAAATGCAGCGGTTTCTCTGAGACAAAAAAATCTCTCGGTTAAGGTTATGGAGAAAAAAGATGCAGAAAAACTTGGAATGGGAGCATATCTCTCTGTTGCAAAGGGCTCCAAAGAACCTCCGAAGTTCATTGTGCTTGAATATAAAGGCAGCAAAGGGAAACCTCTGGCTCTGATAGGCAAGTCAATAACTTTTGACAGCGGCGGCATATCGCTAAAACCTTCTGACGGCATGGAAAAGATGAAGTATGATATGGCAGGAGGCGCAGCGGTCTTAGGCGTGATAAAGGCTGCCTCTGCCTTAAAACTTCCAGTAAATCTTATCGGCATACTGCCGGCTACAGAAAATCTGCCCGGAGGCTCTGCAACAAAGCCGGGTGATATCGCAAGGTCCATCACAGGGAAAACAGTAGAGATAATCAATACAGACGCTGAGGGGCGCTTGGTTGTTGCAGATGCAATAGGATATGCAAAGCGTTTCAAGCCAAAGGCGATTATTGATATTGCAACCCTTACAGGAGCGTGTTCCGTTGCGCTCGGAAACGAGGCGATAGCGATGATGGGAAATGACAGGAAATTGCTTGATAAAATCAAAAAGTCTGCTGACAATACCTATGAGCGAGTATGGGAAATGCCTTTGCTTGATGAATACAAAGAGTATATAAAAAGCGATGTGGCTGACGTCAAAAACACAGGAGGCAAAAGCGGTTCATTGGTAACAGCGGCATATTTTCTCTATGAATTTGCAGAAAAAACGCCGTGGGTTCATCTGGACATAGCAGGCACTGCCTGGGTGGAGAAAGACAAGCCTTATATTCCAAAAGGCGCTTCAGGCATCTGCGTCAGGCTGATAATGGATTTGATAAAGAATTGGAAATAACTATTGCTTGATGTATCCCTCAACCAGAATGTCTTCGCCGATTCTTTTTAGAGTTATATTTTTTAGCTGATGCGCCTCTGAGAGTTTTCTGAATGCCTTTCCGCCGACAGACGGGAACGACTCTTTACCGCCGATAATCTTCGGAGCAATGAAAAACATGACCTTGTCAACTATGCCGTCTTCAAGGGCATAGCTGTTTAAGGAAGAGCCTCCTTCAATCAGCACAGATGCTATTCCCATCTCGCCGAGCTTTTTCATCAGCCAATTCAGGTCAACACGCTCTCCCTCGTAGTCAACTATCTTTACGCCTTTCTCTATTAAGCCGTTCATTTTATTTTTAGGTGAAAATCCCCCCATCCCCCCTTTACTAAAGGGGGGCGAGGGGGGATTACTGACTTCTGACTTCTGACTTTTTTTCGTAACTATTATCGTCTTAGGCGGAGTATTCAATATCTTCGCATCAATAGGAACCTCAAAGTCAGGGTCTATTACAATCCGGATTGGACTTCTCGTCCCTTTCTTTATTCTTACAGTTAACTGTGGGTCGTCAGCTTTGACTGTCCCTATTGCTGTCATCACAGCATCAACGCTGCCTCTTGTTTTGTGAACCAATTCTCTTGCCTTTTCTCCTGTAATCCATTTTGACTCGCCTTCAGGAGTTGCAATCTTTCCGTCAAGGGTCATTGCAACTTTTAATATCACAAACGGCGTCTTTGTTGTAATATATTTTGCGTAAGCCGCGTTCAGCCTGATTGAATCTTCTTCAAGAATTCCGGAGACTACATTTACGCCTGATTTGCTGAGTTCTTCTATCCCCTTCCCCGAAACCTTTGGATTAGGGTCTTTCATTCCTATGACAACTTTCTTTATCCCTGCCTTGATAATCGCCTTTGTGCATGGAGGAGTCCGCTTATCCGTATGACAGCATGGCTCAAGGTTCACATAAAGCGCTGCGCCTTTTGCCTTTTCCCCTGCTTTGTCTATGACAAGAGCCTCTGCGTGAGAAGCGCCGGGTTTTCTATGATAGTCCTCTGCGATGATTTTTCCGTTTTTGACAAGCACAGCGCCTACCATCGGATTCGGACTCGTCATCCCGCTTGCCTTTCCGGCAAGCCTCAGAACCCGTTTCATTATAGCTGTATCTTTCATAGGAGAATATTTATACCATTACACTTACTTCTTTGCATATGGCAGCAGTCCGCCCTTCAGAATAATCGCCTTCTGCCTGTCATTTAAATCTGATGCAGTCTCAAATACTATACCCTTTGTGATGTTCTCAACCTTATAAACCTGACTGCCGTTAAGTGCATTTATCATATCCTTAATAATAAGCCTGTCCCCCTTTTCCACTTTCTCATAGTCAGAGGGGTTTTTGAACTGTAAGGGCAGTATCCCGAAGTTTATGAGATTGGCCTTATGGATTCTTGCAAAGGCCTTTGCAATCACTGCCTGCAGCCCGAGGAACATCGGAGCCATCGCAGCGTGCTCGCGTGATGAGCCCTGACCGTAGTTCTCACCGCCTATGATAATCCCTCCGCCTTTTCCCTTTGCCTCTTTCGCCCTCTTGCTGAAAGCGGCGTCAATGACGCTGAATACAAACTCTGAAATCTTAGGTATGTTTGAACGGAAGGGCAGCGCCTTTGAGCCTGCCGGCATAATGTCGTCAGTTGTTATGTTATCTCCTGCTTTCAGTAAAACCTCTGCCTCAATCCTGTCTTTCAGAGGCTCTTTTATCGGAACATCTTTTATGTTTGGCCCCTTGATTATCTTCACATCTGAGGCGTCCTTCAGAGGAGGAATTATAAAACCCCTGTTTATAAGATACTTAGAAGGCTCTTCAAAGGTCTTTATTTTAATGCCTGATTCGCGGGAATCAACTATCTCTCCCTTAATTGCAAAGACAGCGCAGGATACAGGGCTTGCAAGATAAACAAACGCATCCTTTGTCCCGCTTCTTCCTTGAAAATTCCTGTTATACGAGCGGACTGATATCTGTCCGCTGCCCGGAGCGCCTCCCATTCCAATGCATGGCCCGCATGACGCCTCAAGCATTCTTGCGCCGGATGATATCATCTCTGCGATGAACCCTTCCCGTGAAATCATCTCATATACCTGCTTTGAGCCGGGATTTATGAGGAGGTTCACACCTTCAGAAACAGTCTTGCCCTTCAATATCAAGGCAACTGTCTTTAATGATTGATATGAAGAATTTGTACAGCTTCCGATACAGACTTGGTCAACCTTTGTGCCTTTAAGGCTTTTCACAGTAACAACATTGTCAGGGCTGTGAGGCTGCGCAATCATCGGCTCTATTGCGCTTAAATCAACATTTATTATCTCCGAATACTCTGCGTCATCGTCTGCCTTAATCTCTACCCAATCAGTTTCTCTGCCGACTGCTTTAAGATAGAATTTTGTCCTCCCGTCACTCGGGAATATTGATGTTGTTGCCCCAAGCTCTGCGCCCATATTTGTAATCACAGCCCTCTCGGGCACATTCAGGTCTTTAACTCCGGGGCCTCCGTATTCAAATATCTTTCCTACCCCGCCTTTTACAGTCAGCCTTCTTAAGATTTCAAGGATAACATCCATTGCACTAACCCACGGGCGATTGAGTTTTCCTGCGAGATTTATCTTTACGACCTGGGGCATTGTGAGTTCAAAAGGCGCTCCGGCCATCACTGTTGCGGCGTCAAGCCCGCCTACGCCTATGGCAATCATTCCCATTCCGCCGCCTGTCGGCGTATGGCTGTCAGCGCCGAGCGCGATTTTCCCCGGCGCGGCAAACTGCTCAAGATGAACCTGATGGCAGATTCCATTGCCGGGCCTTGAGAAGTATGCTCCGTATTTTGCGGCTGCGGTCTGAAGGAATTTGTGGTCATCAGGATTCATGTAGTCTGTCTGGAGCATGTTATGGTCAATGTAGGACACAGCAAGCGGAATTTTAACCCTGTCAAGACCAATTGCCTCAAACTGAAGCCATGTCATAGTGCCGGTTGCATCCTGAGTATATACCTGGTCAACGCTGAGCCCGACAGGACTGCCGGTTTTCAGCTCGCCATAGGCTTTATGCGCCTCAAAAATCTTCTCTACAATGTTTTTACCCACGCCGCACCTCGCATTTTCAGAATCAATTCATTTATTCTACATACTGGAAGTCAACGGAATCAACTTTTAATATGAGCCATCAGCCATCAGCTATCAGCCATAGCCGCCTGAATATCTCGTTGACGTCCTGAATGCCTGTAATATCTATCCAGCGTATATCCTCTTCCTTTTTAAACCAGGTAAATTGCCTCTTGGCATAACGCTTTGTGTTTCTCTTGATGAGCCTTATCGCATCTTCAAACGGTATCTCTCCGTTAAGATACATTGCAATCTCTTTGTATCCTATTGCCTGCAGAGCGGTGAATGGGTGAATGGGTGAATGGGTGAATGGGTGAATGGCTATTAATTTTTTCACTTCTTCCACAAACCCATTTTCAATCATCTTATCAACCCGTTCTTCAACCATTTTATAAAGTTCTTTTCTATCCCTTCTGAGCCCTATCTTTATAAATTTATACGGCAGAGGAGTTGTAAGTTTTTTCTGGAACTCCGAGATGCCTTTTCGGGTTTTAAGGCATATCTCAAGCGCCCTTATGATGCGCCTTGTGTCCGCAGGCATTATCTTTGACGCCGCCTCACTATCAAGTTCCTGCAAATAACTATAAAGTGAGCCGTCCTGTCCTTCCTCAAGAGAAGCAAGTTCTTCCCTGAGTTTCCAGTCAGCGGAGGGCCCGCTGAATATTCCCCTTGTCATCGCCTTTATGTAAAGCCCCGTCCCTCCGGCAACAATGGGGATTTTCCCTCTTCTGTGAAGCTCCTCTATTACCGGCGTAACATCTTCAATATATCTGCCGGCGCTGTAAGATTCAGAAGGTTCAACGATATCAATCATGTGATGCCTTACTTTTTCTCTCTGCTCCCTTGACGGCTTTGCAGTGCCAATGTCCATGCCTTTATATATTTGCATTGAATCTGCGCTGATTATCTCTGTGTCCAGAGCCTTTGCAAGAAGGATGGAGACCTCTGTCTTTCCGACGCCTGTCGGCCCTAATAAAATGATTACCTTATTCATAATTTTTTAAAATATGCTGGGGATTGTCTTTGAGCGGTTTTATTTTGCAGATATTCCACCCCTCTGTGTCCCCCCTTACCAAGGGGGGAATTAAAAAGGGGGTGAGGCAAAATACCTCGGAGGGCAAAGCCCGAGAATGAGCGAAAAGATTGTCCCCGGCATATTGTCCGAATTCATTTGTATCCTGCCTTCAACTGCCCGCATGCGGCAAGAATATCCTGCCCCTTGCTCTTTCTTATAAAAGTATAAATCTTGCCTCTCACAAGAATCTCCTGAAAGGCAAGAACCCTCTCATCAGAGGGCCTTTTAAACCTGCTTCCTGCAAATAGGTTGAAAGGAATAAGATTCACCTTTGAAGAAATCCCCCTGAGAAGCGTCACAAGCCTCTTTGCATCAGACAGAGAATCATTCATGCCGTCTATCATCACATATTCAAATGTTATCCTGTCCCTCGGAGATAAAGGAATTTTCCTGCAGGCGTCAAGCAAAACCCTGATGGGGTATTTCTTGTTTACCGTCATGAGCCTGTTTCTTACTTCATCGGAAGCCGCATTTAGAGAAACAGCAAGATTCACATGAGGCGCCTTTCTGTAAAGTTCTGAAATCGCAGGAGCTATTCCGCAGGTAGAAAGCGTTATCCTCCTCTTTGAAAAGCCCATAAACCCGGTTATCCTGAGAAGCGCCTCAACCACCTCATCAAGATTTAACAGCGGCTCGCCCATCCCCATAAAAACAATGTTTGTAATCCCCCCTGTGCCCCCCTTTAGTAAAGGGGGGTGAGAGGGGATTTTTGATTCTGAACTTTCAACTTCTAAATTCTCACTCTTAACTTTCATTACAGCAGTGAGCTGGTCAACAATCTCATGCGCCTTAAGATTCCTCTTGAACCCTATGCCGCCTGTAAGACAGAAACCGCATGACATGGCGCACCCGACCTGAGAGGAAATGCAGAGCGTGTGACGGTCTGCATCAGGGATGAGGACACTCTCTATGGACTCTCCGTCTTCAAGCCCGAATAGGAATTTTTCAGCGCCGTCTTCTGACGCCTGCCTTTTAAGCAGTTCAAGATTGCTTATATACGCTATATCTGAAAGCCTTTTCCTTAACTCTCTTGAAAATTCGGTGATATTTTCTATTGACTCGGCTTTTTTTTCGTATATCCAGTGAAGTATCTGTTTTGCCCTGTAAGCAGGAAGCCCCTGCTCTTTTACGAACTCCTCCATTGCAGCTTTGCTCAATGCCTTGAGATTGATTTTTGACATGATTAATTATAACAAGCGAGAGAAGTTAAAAGTTAGAAGTTAAACGTTTTTAAAGGCCTTAACTCTCAACTCTTAACTTCTTTAAAAGGTTGCTTTTTGGGTCTTTTTTGCTTTATCCTTAATAATATGGTTCTATAAAAAAATTCCAAGAGAACCTGATAAAGGAGGTTATTGTGATAACAATAACAGATACTGCCGCAGAAAAAGCAAAACAGCTGCTCACAGCAGAAGGAAAAGCCGGCTGGGGGCTTCGCGTATATACTGCCGGAGGGGGATGCTGCGGCCCCTCTTACGGAATGGATATAGATGAAAAGCCGGGAGATAACGACGAGGTCGTGGAGAAAAACGGGTTAAAGGTCTTTGTTGACAAAGACACATCAAAAAAACTTGAAGGCATGAACATTGACTTCATAGATGATGGCGGAAAACAGGGCTTCGTCATTACAGGCGGAGGCGCTCCGTCATGCGGCCCCGGCTGCACGAGCTGCGAATAAATCTATGTTCCCCTTACACAGACCGCGAAGGTTGAGAAAGAACGAAGTCATTAGGAGAATGGTGAGAGAAACCTCGCTTTCTCCTGATGACTTTATATATCCGCTTTTTGTTACTTACGGTAAAAACATCCACAGAGAGATAAAATCAATGCCGGGATGTTTTCAGGAATCTGTTGATAAGATTGTAAAACACGCAAAAGAGGTTTACTCGCTCGGCATACCTGCGGTGATACTTTTCGGGATTCCCGAACACAAAGACGAAACAGGTTCAGGCGCCTATGACCCTCACGGAGTCGTGCAGAAGGCAATAAAGGCAATAAAAGATAAGGCGCCGGAACTCTATGTCATAACTGATGTGTGCATGTGTGAATACACAAGCCACGGCCACTGCGGGATACTTGAAAAAGGCGGTGTGAAAAATGACGCCACACTTGAGCTTCTTGCCAGAGAGGCGGTATCTCACGCAAGGGCAGGAGCAGATATGGCAGCGCCGTCTGACATGATGGACGGAAGGGTAAAGGCGATAAGAATTGCGCTTGATTCAGAAGGGTTCTCAGAGATGCCAATCATGAGTTATGCGGCAAAATATGCATCGGCTTTTTATGGGCCGTTCAGGGAAGCCGCTGAGTCCACCCCTAAATTCGGAGACAGACGCTCGTATCAGATGGACCCGGCAAACAGAAGAGAGGCGTTGAAAGAGGTTGCTCTTGATATTGGAGAAGGCGCTGATATTGTAATGGTAAAACCTGCGCTCGCATATCTGGATATTATTTCTGATGTGAGAAATGCGTTCAATGTCCCTGTCGCTGCCTACAATGTAAGCGGCGAATACTCTTTGATTAAGGCTGGCGCTAAACTCGGATGGATTGATGAGAAACGCGTTATGATGGAAGTTCTCACCTCAATAAAACGCGCAGGCGCTGACCTTATCCTCACCTACTTTGCTAAAGACGCAGCAAAGATACTGAATAAGTAGTTCTCGCTTGTGCACCTCCGCAATTTTGTATTTCCAGTCTTCTGCATTTTTGCACTACTGCACTTTTGAACTGTTACTGGTCAGGGTTACAAGATATAATTAGAAGTAATTTTTCATTAAGGAAATCTGCTATACTTGTTTCACATGAGCGCAAAGACCATTTATGAACGATTTCTCTGGTTTGACCATAAGGCCAGGACAAAGAGATATCCCAACACTACAGCGCTTTCCAAAGAATTTGAAATATCTCCCAAGACCGCCCAAAGGGACATTGAATTCATGCGGGACAGGCTGAGATGCCCGCTGTTATATGACCAGAGCAGAAAGGGCTATTGTTATCGGGATGAAACTTTCTCCCTGCCCATGATTTATCTTTCCTCTGAGGAATTATCCTCACTCCTGATAGCAAAAAAGATGCTTCAGGGAATTGGCGGAGATTTTATAAAGCAGGAGCTTTCTTCTGCCATAGATAAAATAACAGGCATCCTGAAAAAGCACAGCCTCGCAGAAGATGAACTCGAAAATACCCTGTCCTTCCAGATGGTAGAATATTCTCCGGCTCCTGAGGAAATTTTCAAGGTAGTGTTAAATAGCTGCATAAAGACAAAATGCCTTAGTTTTACTTATTATTCTCCTTCAAGCGATGAGAGGATTGAAAGGACTGTTGACCCTTATCACCTTCTTAACTATATGGGAACCTGGTATCTGATTGCCTATTGCCATTTAAGAAATGAAATCAGAAGTTTTAATATGGTAAGGATAAGCAGCGTTAAAGCTATGGACAGGATGTTTGCAGTACAAAAAGGCTTTGATATTAAAGAGTATCTCAAGTCCGGGTTTGGGATTTATAAGGGCAGCTCCCTAAAACAGGTAACTCTCAGATTTTCTCCGCAAAAATCAAAATGGATTAAAGGCCAGATATGGGATAAAGACCAGAAAGAAAAAGTCCTGAAAGACGGCTCAATTGAATTAACCTTCCCGGTTGCAAGCTATGCAGAAATCATGATGGAAATTTTGAAGCACGGTTCTGATGTAGAAGTAATCAAGCCTAAAAGCCTCCGAACCCTCATCAAATCAGCAGCATATAAAATCGCTAAAATCTACTGACCTATACTCTTGACGCCCTCGTAAAAAGTCAGTTAAAGTCTTTTTCTGTCATTCCCGTGAAAACGGGAATCCAGTCTTTTCAAGTAGTTGCATGCTCTCTGGATACCCGCCTTCGCGGGTATGACGACCTGAGTGTTCTTTATGATTGTATTACTTACCCTTCACTTTTCACCTTTCACTTTCTTAAAACATAGGACACGCCATGGGGGAGGTCTGCTGTTACAATGTAAACATAATTGTCTTTATGATACTGCGGAAGTATAATAGCAGCATAATTTGCAGGAAGGGATAGAATTCCTATGGCAAGGCCAACATCGCAGGCATTAATTTTGGCGAGATTTATGCGGATTTTGAGTGAGCCCTGTTAGAAGACCTTCGTCTTTCTATCGGGGTGAAGCTTTGCAACGCTTGATTTGAAGACGAAAAGGTTCCATGAATTATGGGGAGTAAGCGGTCTTGACAAAGAGCAAATTGTAATACATAATGTAATACAAGGAGGGATTTATGCCGATAAGTATAAGGTTGGATAGGGAGAGCGAGGATATTCTGCAAAAAGTGGCCAGTAGTCTTCACACAACAAGATCCAATGCCATAAGGAATGCGGTGAAGAATTACTACACCAATATCCTTGAAGAAAAACAGAAGACGCCATGGGAGATATACCAGGCAATACACAGGCCCGGCGGCAGCGGACATGGCAAGCGGGTTCAGAAAGGCAAGGAGAGCCTAAAGGAATATCTTAATTCAAAGCGCAAAAAATGGTCATCATAGACACAGGCCCTATCGTAGCGATATTTGATGAATCCGAGCCTATGCACGAAAAGTGCATGTCTGCTCTAAAAGAAATAAAAAAACCTCCATTGACTACATGGCCTGTACTCACAGAGGCATTTTATTTATTGCATGACTGGCAGAAAGGACAGAGAGAACTCTGGAGTTTTATCCTTGCAGGCGGGCTTGTTATTCAGGACATACAGCCGGAATCTTTCCCGCGGCTGAGAGATTTTATGGAGAAATATTCTGACAGGCAAATAGATATTGCGGATGCCAGCCTGATTGTGCTTGCAGAAATGCATAAAATTAAAACTATTTTTACACTTGATAAAAAGGATTTTTCAATTTATAAAGCAAAACATTGCAGAAATTTTGAAATTATTCCCCGTTAAAGAGAAGGATTTTAACGTTGCGAAGATTTTGGGGGTAAGTACAAAATCATGCAGGCCAATATCGCAGGGATAAATTTTGGAGAGATTTATGCGGATTTTGAGTGAGGATTTGCAACACTTGATTTAAAGGCGAATTGGAGGCATTATAGAGATAGCTTCGAAAAGGAGAATATGAAATGACAAAGGACGACATTGTCAGAAAAAATTTAGACCTTCACGAAGAGTGGATGAAATATGTTTTTGAAAATCAGGATGTGCTTGACAGGATTCCCAAGAATGCTGTCCTTGTGATACTTCCGGAGGACGACGAGGAATTGTACAGAGAAAATTATAAGGTATTGGAAGAAAGCAAAGGCAAAGGAATTCCTGTGTTCGTAGTCAGAATGAAGACGCCCAGACCTCAGATCTCAAATATCGAAGTCATTGCAGCATAAACCCATCGCCGGATTTCGTAAGAGATTCCTAAAAACTCTAGGGCAAATTGAGGGGATTTTGAAAGGGCATTAGTGAAGTTTGAGAAGGAAGTGGAAGAGAGAGAGACGGAGTTGGCGAAAGAAGCGAAGAAATAAGGTTGGTTCTGTCTGCGGGGGAAGAGGAGGAGACAAAGGCGAGGATGGTGAAGAAGATATAATTTTAGATGTTCTGAACCTTAGCGATTGTTTCTGTTGCAAATAATGCTGAAAGATTTTAATATTGAGGGGATTTTTGGAGTTTCTTGATATCAGAGGAGGTTTAGATAATGGCGAGGGGAAAAGCTAAAAAGACTGAACAGAAGAACCAATCAGATGCGAAAGCTTATCGTCATATTGAAGCTGATTCTCCCCTGCGCCCTGATGTAGGTACTCAGGCACAATTCAGAAAGAAAAAACCTCCTGTAACTTATAGCTATGATTCGTCCCTTTCTCCTTCGCTTGACTATGACGGGCAGAATGGAGCGCGTGATATGGGCGAATGGCTTATCTCTATGATAGAGAAAGCATCAGCGCTTCCGTTACCGCATACCTTTGACAAGCCGCAGGAGTTTAAGAATTCCAGCGGACAGGTTGTTGCAACAGTCCGCAGCCTGCAAGACGCAGTTGAGCAGTTGAAGCGCATCGGCAAGCCGTTTCTTAACTGGTCCGGTAAGGCGGAGAGGCTTTCTTTTGATGTGCCGACCTTGCCGCTGTTTGTGCATGATCGTCTTTCGACAAAGGCGATCATCGAGACCCTGAAAGGTCACAGGAAGAAAGCGGATCAGACGAATATGTTTGACCTCTTCGGAGATCCGCAAAGGTCTGTTACCGATCAGGTTTTAAAAGCTTATGAATACCGTGACAAGTGGGTCAACCGCATGGCGCTTGGTGATTCCCTTGTTGTGATGAATTCGCTGCTTCACTATGAAGGCCTCGGCAGACAGGTGCAGATGATATATTTTGACCCGCCGTATGGAATCAAATTCGGCAGTAACTTCCAGCCGTTTATCCGCAAGCGCGATGTGTCTCATAATGACGATGAAGACATGACCCGCGAGCCGGAGATGGTCAAGGCTTACCGCGATACATGGGAGCTCGGTCTGCATTCGTATCTCACCTACATGCGCGACCGCCTGCTCATTGCGCGTGACTTGCTCTCACAGACAGGAAGTATTTTTGTGCAGATAAGTGATGAGAACCTGCATCATGTAAGAGAGATAATGGATGAGGTGTTTGGGGTGGAGAATTTTTGTGGGTTGATAGGTTTTCAAAAAACAGGTGGTTTTGCGCCTACATTACTTTCTTCGGTTTATGATTATTTGCTTTGGTTTGCAAAATCTAAAGACAATGTAAAATACAGGAAACTGTTTCGGCCACGACCGAAGACAATGATTGATTCTGGATATACGTGGATTGAATCCGAAAATGGAGAGAGGCGTCGCTTAACATCACAAGAAGTTAGTGGTGAAGATTCTTTCCCCATTGGAAAGCGTTTTCAAACGAGTATATTGGTATCAGCTGGTGCATCAGATCAAGGGTCGAAGCCTTTTGTATTTGAGGGTAAAACATATAAGCCTGCATTTGGTACACGCTGGAAAACATCAACTGAAGGTCTTAATCAATTAGCACTAAGTAAAAGACTTGTAGCTGTAAGCAATACACTCACTTATGTGCGCTATGAAGATGATTTTCCCGTAACTGAATTTAATAACGTATGGGATGATACGGTTAGAAGCACTTTTGCTGCTCAAAAGCAATATGTAGTACAAACCTCTGAAAAAGTCGTTGAACGCTGTCTGCTCATGACCACTGACCCCGGAGACCTCGTTCTTGATCCGACTTGCGGCAGCGGCACGACCGCTTATGTTGCGGAGCAATGGGGCAGGCGGTGGATTACTATTGATACCAGCCGTGTGCCTCTTGCGCTTGCGCGGCAGAGATTGCTGACAGCGACATTCCCCTATTATCAGTTAAAGGATGAAGGCAGGGGGCCTGCGGGCGGGTTTGTTTATATTCGCAAGCAAAATAATAAAGGCGAGGAAGTCGGCGGCATTATTCCGCATGTGACCCTTAAATCCATTGCCAACAATGAGCCTCCTTCTGAAGAAGTTCTTGTGGACCGTCCTGAAACAGACAACAAGATTACCCGCGTGACCGGCGCATTTTGTGTTGAGGCGACTATTCCAACACCAGTTGATTGGGAGGGCGATGGCGAAGAAGATTCAGGCGCGGGGATAGCAGAAGATCATGGTTCATTCACTGATCGTATGCTTGAAGTATTACGCAAATCACCTGTTCTTCATGTTGGCGGCGGCAAAATTGTAAACCTAAAAAACATCCGTCCGCCTGCAAAAACACTTTCATTGTCAGCAGAGGCAGTTGTTACAAACGGAGATGAAAAACCTGTCGCATTACTCTTTGGCCCTGAAAA